>Ga0209751_10003769_pt1 | contig 14663 bp, 9 predicted proteins | sample RifCSP13_1_FD_184019 | JGI IMG/M metagenome (GOLD analysis project Ga0209751, IMG submission 184019) | Soil microbial communities from Rifle, Colorado - Rifle CSP2_sed 13_1 (SPAdes) (version 2) | ecosystem: Environmental > Terrestrial > Deep subsurface > Rock core/Sediment | place: Rifle... | reverse complement strand
CGCCTGGAAATCGCCCAGATGCGCGAGGCTTTGGCAGTCATGGATGCCCAGGGGATCAAAGTCGTGGACCTGCCTGGGACGCCGGTACGCGCCCTGGCCTGGGCGGCGCGTTCTCTACCCCCGCCGCTCTCGCGCCCACTCTTGCAGCGGGCAGTGGGCGGTGGGCGCGGCGCTAAAATGCCCTCTTTACACATCGACTTGCACAGCAGGCGCGGGGAGAGCGAAGTCGATTACCTGAACGGGGCCGTTGTGCGTTTTGGCGAGCGCTTCGGTATCTCCACCCCCGTGAACCGCCTGTTTAACGAGACTTTGCTTGCCCTCTCCGACGGAAAACTTGCTCTGGATGCCTATACTCGCCAGCCTGCGAAATTAATACAAGATAACCCGATCACCTAATCACCCCATAAAACAACGGCAGCGGCTCCACCGGCGTCTCGCTCCAGGCATGGGCTGCCAGCAGGCGCAGGCGCGCTTCGGCGAGCAATGACCGGTCGTTGGCGTGTACAATGAACAAGGCCTCACCGGCCGCGACTCGATCCCCCACCTTGTGTAAAACCTGGAGCCCGACCGCGTGATCGATCGGATCACCCTTCCTGGCCCGCCCGGCTCCCAACAGGACTGCCGTCTCGCCGATAACCTGGGCGTTAACCGCGTCCAGGTAACCCATCTGCGGGGCGGGCACCCTCTCAACCAGGGGAGCCTTGGGCAGGCGCTCAGGGTCTTCTACATAATCCACATCACCACCCTGGGCAGTCACCAAAGCCTTGAAACGCTCCCACGCCTTTCCAGTATCCAGTGCCTCCTGCGCCAGGGAACGCCCGTGCCCTTCGTCAGTTGCCATCTCCCCCAGGACTAACATATGCGCCGCCACTACCAGGCAGTGCTCGCGGAAATCCGGTGGCCCACCCCCGTGCAACGTCTCGATCGCCTCGCGCAGCTCCAGGGCATTGCCCACTGCCTGCCCCAAGGGCTGGTTCATGTCCGAGAGCAGAGCGATTGCCTTCCGTCCAGCCTGTTTCGCAATCGAGACCATTAACTCGCCTAGGGCGCGCCCCTCCTCCAGGGTCTTCATGAACGCCCCCGAGCCGATCTTGACATCCAGCAAAATGGCATCCGCGCCGCCGGCGATCTTCTTACTCATCACCGATGAGGCGATCAAGGGGATCGACTGCACGGTGCCGGTCACGTCGCGCAAGGCATACAGCTTCCCATCCGCCGGGGCCAGGTCGGCGCTCTGCCCGGTCAAAACCAGCCCGACTGTCCGCAACTGTTCGAGAAACTCATCCGTGCTCAGGTCGGAGCGGAAGCCAGGGATGGACTCCATCTTATCCAACGTGCCGCCGCTGAAGCCCAGGCCGTGCCCGGAGATTTTGCCCACCGCCAGTCCACACGCCGCCACCGTCGGTTCCACGACCAGGGTGGTCTTATCGCCTACCCCGCCGGTGGAATGCTTGTCGACGGCGATTGGTACTACATTGTTAAGGCTGAGCATATCGCCGGAATGGGCCAGGGCCAGGGTCAGGTCGGCCGTCTCGCGGGGAGTCATCCCGTTGAGCAGCACCGCCATCGCCCAGGCAGAGACCTGGTAATCTGGGATCTCGCCGCAAGCGAATCCCTGGATGAAGAACTCGATTTCTTGGCGCGTCAGCTCCTGGCGATCGCGTTTCTTGATGATAATGTCGACTGCGCGCACAGAGGACCTCCTATAATTCCAATATTTTATTAATATTAGGAGTTACGCAGATGTGGGGATTGGGGGGGTGTTTGGGCGGGCGTTGCCCGCCCAAACACCCCCCCATCCTCATTCCAACTGCGTAAGTCCTAAATATTACAGGATTATAACCCATCTCACATATTCTCTAATCAGCGTCAAACCGCGTCATCCGCCTCTGATAATATCGTCTTCACCTTCTGCCAGATGTCCGCAAACATCACCTCGGTCAATCGTCCGGTTTGCGTGTTCTGGCGGCTGGGATGGTAAGAAGCCACCAGCTGAGGGAGCCCCTCTCCGAGCGGATAAACCGCCCCATGCCGGAAGTCCAGGCGCGGGACAGGGTACCCGCGCTCCCGGTAGATGCGCAGCGTGTTGTCGAAGGCGATCCGGCCAAGCGCCACGATCACAACCAGGCGCTCCAGCAGGACGATCTCCTGCGCCAGATAAGGCTGGCAGCTGGCGATCTCCGCCGGTGCTGGCTTGTTGGCTGGCGGGGCGCAGCGGCAGACAGCGGAGATGAACGCGTCCTGCAACGCCAACCCATCTCCAAGAGCGGTCGCCGTCGGCTGGCTGGCGAAACCAGCCTGGAACAGCGCCCGGTATAGAAATTCTCCCGAGCCGTCGCCGGTAAACATCCGCCCGGTGCGGTTGGCGCCATGCGCCCCTGGTGCCAGGCCGACTACCAGGAGGCGCGCCTGCTGGTCGCCAAAACCTGGTACCGGCTTCCCCCAATACACGTGATCCCGATAAGCTCGCCGGCGAGCGCTGGCAACTTGCTCTCGCCAGGCCACCAGGCGCGGACATTTGCGACAAGAGATAATGGTTTCTTCTAGTTCTTGCCACGATTTTGATCGAAGGGACATAGGCTGTTCAAATCTTCACATTGCAAAAGAGATAGCAACCCTGGTGCAAAGATTAATCCTTGCACAGAATGCGTGGATTATAATTCAGGCTTAATATTGAGGCCGACAAAGATGCAAATCGAGGGGCAGCAATTCATTTCGGCGATCCTGAATACGGACAATTTCCTGGTGGTCGTCCTCGACTCACAGGGGAGAATCCACCATTTCAACCAGGCTTGCGAGCAAACAAGCGGGTACACCTCTAGCGAAGCGGAAGGGAAATTTGTCTGGGATTTCCTCTTACTTCCGCACGAGATAGCACCGGTCAAGGCTGTTTTCGAGGCCTTGCAGTCCGGCCAATTTCCGAACCGCCACGAAAATTATTGGCTCGCCAAAGACGGCAGCCGCCGGTTGATCGCCTGGGCTAACTCCGCCCTGCTCGACGAACAGGGCTTTGTGGCGTATGTGATCGGAATCGGGATTGACATCACAGACGGCCGTCAGGCGGAAGAGAGTCTGCGGAGGAAAGTCGAGGAGCTCAGCGCACTTCACCAAACCGTTCTGGATATCACCTCCCCCCACAAGCTGCCGGACTTGCTCCAGACCATCGTCGAGCGCGCCGCGCGGCTGCTCAACGCTTCCAGCGGGGGGCTTTACCTGTGCGATCCAGATCGAGAAGAAGTCCGCTGCGTGGTGAGCTTCAACACCCGGCGCGATTATAGCGGGACAGTGCTCAAATACGGGGAGGGGGCCGCCGGACACGTGGCTCTAACCGGAAAACCGCAGATCATTCAAGATTACCGGGTCTGGACCGGCCGGGCAGCCGTCTACGAGGGAGATCAATCCTTCACCGCAGTGGCCAGCGCGCCCATGATCTGGCGGGGTCGGGTGACCGGCGTGATTCACGTGCTCCAGACAGAACAAGGACCCAGCTTCACTCAAGACGACCTGGACTTGTTGATGTTATTCGCCAACCAGGCGGCGATCGCTGTCGAGAACGCCAAGCTCTACGAGCTAGCACAATTGCAGGCGCACCAGGCGGAGACTTTACGCCAGGCAGGATCGGTAGTCGCCGCCACGCTGGACCAGGATGAAGCTATCGAACGCATTTTGCAGCAACTTGAATGCGTTGTACCGTACGACAGCGCCTCGGTGCAACTGTTGCGCAACGGCTATCTGGAAATCGTCGGCGGCCGTGGCTGGTCCGATCCGCAGGCCGTCGTCGGACTGCGTTTCCCTGTGCCGGGCGAGAACCCCAATACCGTGGTCATCCAGCAGCGCCGGCCATACATCCTGGGCGACGCCCCTGGCGCTTATTCCCCCTTCCGCGCGGGTCCGCACAACCACATTCGCTCCTGGCTGGGCGTCCCCCTGATCTTGCACGACACCGTGATCGGTATGCTCGCCATCGACAGTGCCCAACCCAATACCTACACCGCCGACCACGCCCAGCTGGTCTCGGCCTTCGCTGATCAAGTGGCGATTGCCCTGGAAAATGCACGCCTGTATACCACGGAAAAGCAGCGTGTTAAGGAATTAGACGCCCTGCGCGCCACGGTTGCAGATATCTCGGCGGAACTGGAACAGACAAAACTGCTCCAGGCCGTTTTAGCGCGAGCGGTGGAATTGCTCAACGCCACCGGAGGTGATCTAGGCCTGTATGACGAGGCTAAACAGGAGGTCGTGATCGTCGTCAGCCACAACCTGGGGAAGGATTATTCCAGCACACGCATGTCTTTAGGCGAGGGCGTTATGGGCCACGTCGCTCAAACACGCCACCCATTAATCATTGACGATTACATGCAATGGTCGGGACGCTCCCCGCAATACGAAGCCGGGCCGTGGCATGCTGTCCTGGCTGCGCCGATGTTGATCGGCAACCGGCTGGTGGGGGTGGTCGGCGTGGTCGCTGCCGACCAATCGCGCCGCTTCACACCTTCCGATGAGCGGCTGCTGATTCTATTCGCGCAACAATCTGCCATCGCCATAGAAAATGCGCGTCTCTACGCAAGCGAGAAAAAACGCGCCGCCGAACTGGCGTTGCTCTTCCAAAGCAGCACCGATATCACCAGGACGATCGACCTGGAATCGGCGCTCAATATCGCCGCCCAGCAGTTAGCCAAAGCGGTCAACGCGACAAGCGCTTATATCCTCTCTTACGACCAGGATAGCGGCTTAGCCATCGTTTTGTCCGAATATTTCGGCCCAGAGGCGAATGAGTTAGAGCGGGTTTCCGACCTCGGCACAACCTATTATTTGAAAACTACCCCGAAGTTATTCCAGGCTCTCCGCAACGGCCAACCGTGGATCTCATTGGTGAACGACCCAAATACCGATCCCGCAACACGCGAGGAATTAAAAGGCCGCAACGTGAAGAGCGCCCTGGCCCTTCCGATGATGATAGCCGGGCAGGTTCGTGGGTACGCAGAGATCTGGGATAACCGCAGTGAGCGCGCCTGGAGCGAGGAGGAAATGAGGTTATGCCAGACTCTGGCCAACCAGGCCGCTATCACCATCGAAAATGTCCGCCTGTTTGAGGAGTCGCAACACCAGGCGGTCACCGACCCGCTCACCGGCCTGTACAACCGGCGCGGTCTATTTCAATTGGGCGAACGCGAAGTGGAACGGGTGCGCCGCTTCGGGCACCCGTTGGCGGCTATCATGCTGGACATCGACCACTTCAAACAGACCAACGACACCTACAGCCACGCCATCGGTGACCAGGTGCTGCGCGCCCTGGCTGACTGCTGCCGCGCCACCATCCGGGATACGGATATCCTGGGGCGCTACGGCGGGGAAGAGTTCGCCCTACTGCTGCCTGAAACCGATGCAAAGGGGGCTTACAACCTGGCCGAACGGTTGCGCGAAAAAGTTGCCATGACGCCGGTGCTGACCGAGCGCGGCGCGATTAATATTACAATCAGCCTGGGGGTGGCTTCCTACACCGAGCAAATCCCCGACCTGGCGGTGCTGCTCGACCACGCCGACACGGCCATGTACGCCGCGAAGCAAAGCGGGCGCAACAGGGTGGTAATCGGCTGATCAGAGAATAATCATAGCATCGCCAAAGGAATAAAAGCGGTACCTCTCCTGCTTGGCGACTTCGTAGGCGCTGAGGATAGTTTCGCGCCCGGCGAAGGCGCTCACCAGCATGATCAGCGTCGATCTTGGCAGGTGGAAGTTTGTGATCAGCGCGTCTACAGCACAGAAAACGTACCCCGGCAGGATAAACAGGCTGGTCGGACCTTCATAAGGTCTGACTACCTCACCAGGAAGCGCGGCGCGCGCGGCGCTCTCCAATACCCGCACGCTGGTCGTGCCGACAGCCACGATCCGGCCACCCGCTCGCCGCTCCTGGTTGATAGCGGCAGCTGCTTCCGGCGTCACCTGGCACGACTCGCTGTGGATGGCGTGCTGGCGGGGGTCTGCCTCGTCCACCGGGGCGAACGTATCCAACCCGACATGCAGGGTCACAGTGGCGAAGTTTATCCCCTGGTTTCGCAGCTCAGCGAGCAGTTCCTGGGTAAAGTGCAGCCCGGCGGTGGGTGCAGCAGCCGAACCAGGTTGGCGGGCAAACACGGTCTGGTAGCGTCCCGGGTCGAGGAGGGGGGTATGGATATAGGGCGGCAGGGGGACGTGGCCGGCTGAAGGTAAAAAAGGTTCGATGGGTTCGGCGAAACGCACCATTCGGCGGGGGCCATCCAGCACGGCGATCACCTCGGCCAGCGGCCCGGAGTCGACCTGCAGGATTTTCCCGGCGGTTAACCCTTTCCCGCCCACCATCGTTTCCCAGGTGTGTTCGTCCTGGCGACGAAGCAAGAGCAATTCAGCGCGGCCGCCGCCGGGGACTTTGCGGACAAACAGCCGCGCCGGGATCACGCGCGTCTCATTGAGCACCAGCAGATCGCCGGCCTTCAAATACCTGCCCATCTCCCGAAAGACGGCGTGTTGGATCGACTCGCTTTTCCGGTCCAGGACGAGCAAGCGCGAGGCATCGCGCGGCTCGATTGGGGTCTGCGCGATGTATTCCGGGGGAAGATCGTAGTCGAAGTCGGAAGTCCTCACGAGCCTGTGGTTAGTGGTTAGCGGTGAGTTGCCAGTGATCAGTATTCAGTATCCAGTGTCCAGTTGATATAGGTCACTTGTTTAAGAAGCGGATCATCAGATTCAAGATCAGCGTCAGCACGATGGATAGCAGGATTGACGTGAGGAGGGGAAAGACGCAGGTGAGGTTCCTGGTCTGGATGCGGATGTCACCCGGCAGGCGGTACGGCTGCACCCCCAGGCGAGCGAAGAGAAAAAACAAGCCAGCTACCACGATGAAAACCAGACCGAGAATGAGGAATAAGCGGGCGAGAGCCATCTTAATCCTTACAAGAGCCGCGGCTGGTCTTCCTTCGGGATGGGGATCTGCAAGTGTTCATAGGCGCGGCGAGTAGCCAGGCGGCCTTGCGAGGTGCGTTCCAGGAAACCCAGCTGCAACAGGTAAGGCTCCACGACGTCCATGATTGTGTCTGCCTCCTCGCTGATCGAGGCGGCGATCGTGTTCAACCCCACCGGCCCGCCGCGATACTTTTCAATAACCGTGCGCAGCACACGCCGGTCCATCTCATCCAAGCCCAGGGGATCGACATTGAGCAGATCGAGAGCCTCTATCGCAATGGGGCGGGTGATCACTCCGTCGCCGCGCACCTGGGCGTAATCGCGCACCCGGCGCAGCAGGCGCAGGGCAACGCGTGGCGTGCCGCGGCCGCGCTGGGCGATCTCATCCACCCCATCCGGATCGATGCCCACCTCCAGGACACCCGCCGCCCGCACGACAATGGCTTGCATGGCGGCGTGGCTGTAGAAGTCCAGGCGGTAAACTGCCCCGAAGCGCGCTCGCAACGGGGCTGTCATCAGAGCCAGGCGGGTAGTAGCCCCGATCACCGTGAAGCGCGGCAATTTCAGGCGGATGGAACGCGCCGAAGGCCCTTTTCCGATGACAATGTCCAGGGCGAAATCCTCCATAGCCGGGTAGAGCACTTCTTCGACCACTCGCCCGAGCCGGTGTACCTCATCAATGAAGAGCACATCCCCAACGCGCAGGTTGGTCAGGATCGCCGCCAGGTCGCCGGGGCGCTCGATGGCCGGGCCGGAGGTGATTTTGATATTGACCCCCATTTCATTGGCCATAATGTGGGCCAGGGTGGTCTTGCCCAGGCCAGGTGGGCCATAGAACAGGACATGATCGACCGGCTCCCCGCGTTGCCTGGCAGCGGCGATCAGAATCCCCAGGTTCTCCTTGACTCTCTCCTGGCCGATCAGGTCAGCCAAAGAACGCGGCCGCAGCGCCTGGTCCAGCCGGTCCTCGGGACGGGATTCAGGGGTGATAAGCCGTTTGGGTGGTGAGTCCATAGAGAAGATTATAACAGAGAGTAAATTGACAGTCTCCGCGGGACTGAGGGAGACCTGGCGAGGGTTGATTTACACAGCCGGGCAAGCGCGGCTATAATTAACCCAATCCAACAGGAGGAACCTCATGCCCAATATTTTCCCCTCTTCCCATCCCCTCGTGGCCCATAAAGTCACCCTGCTCCGCGATAAGACCACCAAACCGGAGCGCTTCCGCGCCCTGGTGCGCGAGATCGCCGCCCTAATGACTTATGAAGCCACCGCCGACCTGCTGACCACTTCGAAGTCAGTTGAAACGCCTCTGGCCATGGCCGCCGGCGCAGAGCTGAAGGAGCCGATCGGGCTGGTGCCGATCCTGCGCGCCGGCCTGGGGATGGTGGAAGGCGTGTGGGATCTGATGCCCAACGCCGAGGTCTGGCATATCGGCCTGTACCGCGACGAGCGCACGCTCAAACCGGTCGAATACTACAACAAGCTGCCGATCGAACCGACTGTCTCGGTCTGCCTGATCCTCGACCCAATGCTGGCCACAGGCGGCTCGGCAGTCGCCACGGTGGATGTGCTCAAACGCTGGGGAGTGAGAAAGATCAAGTTTGTGGGCATCATCGGCGCTCCGGAGGGGATCGCCTTGATGGAGAAGCACCACCCGGAAGTACCCATCTACTTGGCGGTGATCGACGAACGCCTGAATGAACACGGCTACATCTTGCCTGGCCTGGGCGACGCCGGAGACCGGCAGTTTGGGACAGGCTAATTTCACCAACCAACAACTTCGTAAAGTCCATAATCCGCGAGTTGGGGTAAGATCATCTCCAGCACAAAGATGCCGATCTTCAAACGATCAAACGTTTGAACGTTTGAACGTAACAACATGATCCAGATTAAAACCCAGATGAGTCCTGACCATATTGGCCGATACGAAGTAAAAAGTGAGATTGGGCGGGGCGGCATGGCGACCGTCTTTCACGCCAATGACCCGCGCTTCGAACGCGACGTGGCGATTAAAGTGCTCCCGCCGGCCTTCATGCACGACCCACAGTTCCGCGTGCGCTTCGAGCGCGAGGCCAAGACGATCGCCCTGCTCGAACACCCGGCCATCGTGCCGGTGTACGATTTCGGGGAGCAGGGCGGCCAACCCTATATCGTCATGCGCTATATGTCTGGCGGATCGCTCGAAGAACGGCTCAAAGAGGGTCCTTTATCCATCGCAGAAACCGTTCACCTGATCAGCCGCCTGGCACCCGCCCTGGACGCGGCGCACACCAAGGGCATTATCCACCGCGACCTTAAACCTGGCAACATCCTGTTCGACCGCTACGGCAACGCCTTCCTGTCTGATTTCGGCATCGCCCGCCTCACCCAGGGCAGCGCAGCGACCCTGACCGGCGACGTGGTATTGGGCACCCCGGCTTATATGAGCCCGGAACAGGTGCAGGGGGACCGGGAATTAGATGGGCGCAGCGACCTTTATTCCTTGGGCATCATCCTCTTTCAGATGTTGACCGGCAAGGTACCGTTTTCCTCGGACACACCAGCCAAGACGATGTTAATGCATATCCTCGAGCCAGTGCCCCAGCTTCTGGATATCAAACCGGGCCTGCCTCCAGCTATCGCGGCGGTGCTCGGGTGCGCCCTGGCCAAAGAACCGGAGGCGCGTTTCGCTACCATCGGAGAGATGGCGTCCGCCCTGGAGGCGACCATCTCTGCTCAGCAGGGGACAGGTGGAGGGCTTCCCTCACAGGCGACCACGATCCTCGTGCCCGGCGAACGGCCTTCACCCCAGCCAGGGCCAATCACCCCCCCATCCCTGGAGCGACCGCTGGTCGCCGAAGGTCAGCGACCAGTAGGCGCTGTACCCCAACGACCCACGCCGCGCCGCAACCTGATCCTCGTGGCTGCGCTGGCACTGGGCGCCCTCGGACTGGTCGCCGCGGGAGGCCTTTTTCTCTTCGCTCGCCAGGCGTCTATTCCAGCTGCTAATCTCCCCTCTTCCACTCCTTCCCTTCCAGCGACGCAACCGGCTTCGTCTAAACCAGTTTCCCTACTCCTGGCCAGCGCCACGCCCGTAAGCGCAGCGACCGCAGCGACCGCGACTGCCACTCCGCCAAACCCAACCACCAGCGCGCCTGTAAGCTCAGCGACGGCGACCCTGGTAAGCACAGCGACCGAAGCGCCCGAAGCGACTGCGACTGATACTCCACTTCCATTGGCGCCCATCATCGGCGGCGCCGATCAGATCGCCTTCCTCAACGCCGACGACATCTGGATCTCGAACCTGGACGGAAGCCAACTCGCCCAGCTCACCTTCGATCATGCCAAGAAAACCAACCTGAGCTGGTCGCCGGACGGCCAGGTGGTGATTTACATCCTCGGTAAATGCGTCCAGAGCGTGGACGTCGGCTCGACGCGCGTCGAGAACCTGGCCTGCTTCGAGGCGGCGGATTTCCTGGAGGCTTTCGAGATCTCGCCCGATGGACAGCGCGTGGCGATCAGCCTCAACCGGGAGCTGTACATCGTCCCCTTTGACCGCCAGAAATTAAGCCAGGCTCGCTTTCGCAGCGACCTGCAGGCCATGGCCGGCTGCCCTGCGCTGGCTCCCTACACCCACAACGATAAGAACATCGCCGTCAAGTCCGCCCGCTGGTCGCGCGACGGGCAGCGCCTGGCGATCACCCGCCTGGGGGTCGACGCCGGCCGCCAGGTGGACCTGATCCACTTGCTCGACATCGCCAATTGCACGCCGCCCTTCGCGCGTCTGGACGAATTCCCCGCCACGCGCTTCAAGATGAAGGAGTACGCCGTCAGCCCGTTCATCCAGAACTTCACCTGGGATGGAGACTTCCTCTTCGCGTTAACCAGTTACAAGCGCAACGACGGCTTCGGCGACCTGTGGATCTACAGCACCGACCTGCACCGCGGGTTCCAGGCCAACCCGATCGAAGGCGCCTGCTGCTACCGCGACCCACAATTCAGCCCGGATGGCAGCCACCTGCTGTTCGTCTTCCAGGATATGCGCCTCACTCCGCAAAATGTGATCCGGCTGTACTACATCCCTTACGGGACGATCGGCACCGGGCTGGTCTACGCCCCCCTGTCGCTTCCGCAAGACTTCTTCGCCGACCCGCGCACTAAGCCACTGCCGGCTCTGCGGCCGGCGCGGTGAATTCAGGAGGAAATTCAGAAACTCCCTCTTGAATCCGGCTTCCGTTAGTGCTATATTACACATAGTCGAATACATTTCGATGAATGCACTGCTTGCCGGTTAAGTGGGGCAATCATTTTACTCTCTTCATCGCCAACCGCCCCTCGCTCAGTGCAGGTGGGCGGTTTTTCTTTCTCTGGGCGATCAGGGTGTCTGGCCAAATGGGATTTAGATTCAAATGAATGGGCAAATCCGTAATCAAACGCAAATATGAAGGATCAACCCTATGAATACCAGATCAGTTCTGTCAATCAAATGGTTTGCCAGGTTGGTCATGGCCGCGCTGCTGGCCGGCCTGGCGCTGAACCCTACCCCGGCGGAGAGCTGGACGTATATTCTGGCAGGGAGCGGGCACCCGGCGGGTGGCGCAATGGACCAGCACGACGGCCAGCCTGGAAGAATAACCTCCCTCGACCAGGAGCTGGCCACCGCCTCTGCTGAGGCCTCGCGCTTTGCCCCCCAGGCCCCGGGTGATCAGCACTGGGTAGCCGGTTTCCACTTGCCGGGAATGAATAGCGGCGTCACCGCCCTGGCGGTTGACGGCGATGGGAACCTGTACGCCGGGGGTGGATTCACCACTGCCGGGGGGACGCGCGCAAATCGTATCGCCAAATGGGACGGGACAACCTGGGCGCCGCTCGGATCAGGGATGGACAATGGGGTCAGCGACCTGGAAGTTGACAACGACGGGAACCTGTACGCCGGGGGCTGGTTCACCAGCGCCGGGGGGACGCCGGCCAGCCGCATTGCCAAATGGGACGGCAGCGACTGGTCGCCGCTCGAGGCCGGGATGAATGGATCCGTCTACGCCTTGGCGCTGGATGGGAGCGGGAACCTATACGCCGGAGGTAGTTTCACCACCGCCGGGGGTACGCCAGCCAGCTATATCGCCAAATGGGACGGGACGGCCTGGTCGCCGCTCGGGGAGGGGATGGGCGGTTGGGTCCACGACCTAGCGATTGACGCGGAAGGGAACCTATACGCCGGTGGCGGATTCATCACCGCCGGAGAAACAACAGCCTACAACATCGCCAAATGGGACGGGACGGCCTGGTCGTCACTCGGTTTAGGGATGAACGAAAGAGTACAAGCCCTAGCAATAGACGGCGTCGGGAACCTGTATGCTGGGGGCATTTTCACAACCGCCGGGGGGATGCCAGCCAGCCACATCGCCAGATGGGATGGGACGACGTGGATTCAACTCGGGGAAGGGACGAATCAAGACGTCAGTTCCCTGGCGGTGGAACGAAGTGGAGACCTGTACGCCGGGGGAAGCTTCTATACCGCCGGGGGAGTGCTAGCTAACCATGTCGCCAAATGGGACGGAATGGCTTGGGCGCCACTCGGGGTGGGTATAGTCGGCGAGGTCTACGCTCTGGTACTGGATGAGAGGGGGAACCTGTACACCGGGGGTTTGTTCACCAACGCCGGTGGCACACCGGATTACAACATCGCCAAATGGGATGGGACGACCTGGTCGCCGCTCGGGGCGGGGAACGGAATGAACGGCCCTGTCTTCGCCCTGGCGTTGGACGGGAGTGCGAACCTGTATGCTGGGGGCTATTTCTCTACTGCCGGGGGGACGCCGGCCAATTACATTGCCAGGTGGGATAGGAAGGCTTGGTCACCGCTCGGTGTGGGTATGAACAATACCGTCGAAGCCCTGGTAGTGGACGGGAGTAGTAACCTGTATGCTGGGGGCTTATTCTCTTCCGCTGGGGACGCGCCAACCAGCCGTATCGCTAAATGGGACGAGAATGCCTGGTCGCCACTCGGGTCAGGGATGGACAATAGGGTCAACGCCCTGGCGGTTGACAGCGGTTGGAACCTGTACGCTGGGGGTTCCTTCACTACCGCCGGGGGGGTGCCGGCCAACTATATCGCCAGATGGGATGGGACGGCCTGGTCGCCACTTGGGGCGGGGATGAGCTCGGTTGTCTTCGCCCTGGCGCTGGACGGGAGCGGGAACCTGTACGCCGGGGGCTATTTCTCAAATGCTGGGGGGACACCGGTCAATTACATCGCCAAATGGGACGGGACGGCCTGGTCAGCGCTTGGGGCAGGGATGGACAATAGGATCAACGCCCTGGCGGTTGACGACGACGGGAACCTGTACGCCGGTGGCGGTTTCCTCACCGCTGGTGGAACGCCAGCCTACCGCATCGCCAAATGGGAAGGGACGGCCTGGTCGTCGCTCGGCGCAGGTATGAACAATGACGTCGAGGCTCTGGCAGTGGACAGCGACGGGAACCTGTACGCCGGGGGCGCCTTCACTACCGCCGGGGGGACGCCAGCCAACCACATCGCCATATGGGATGGAATGGCCTGGGCGCCGCTTGGATCAGGGGTGAATGAGGTCGTCAATTCCCTGGCGATGGACCGAAGCGGGGACCTATATGTAGGGGGCTGGTTCACCACTGCCGGGGACAAGGTGTCTACAAATATCGCCCAGTGGTCCAACACGCCTCCCTCTCCCGGCGACGACAGCTACATTCTACCCAAAGACAGCCAGGACAACCCCCTGGAGGTGCTCGCCAATGATAGCGACCCGGAGAGCGACCCCCTGGTCATCACCGCAGTAAGTGCGCCCGACCAGGGTGGTACCGCCCTCATCGACGGTACGCGGCTCACCTACACCCCGCCAGCCGGCTTCTCCGGGGTGGAGACCTTAACCTATACCGTCTCGGACGGCTATGGCGGATTTGCCACCGCCAAAGTCGTCGTCATGGTCGGTTGGGTCCGCCTCCACCTGCCGATCGTGATCAGAAGTGGGCCGGTTTTCGCTCCTTAAGGCTTCTTAAGCAGATTTGCAGCGGATAAACGGATGCTAGGAAAGCAGGTAAACAGGTAATCAGGTAAACAGGTAGCCAGGTACACTGGCAGCAGTGAGATTGGATTGATGCTGGTATTCCTGGATGCCTTTTTCGATTGAAACCACAGATGCACCCAGATTCTTGATCAGCGTCTATCTGTGTGCATCTGTGGTTGCATTTTCGCTTAGCCCACAGAGTGCGAGCAGCTAATAGGGAGTTGGGTGGTCAGCCTCCCACCTGCTTCACTCGCTGTTCTCCTTGATAGCCTGACGCGCTCTAGACAGTTATCTGGCAATATCCCGGTAAGTTCCCATTATAATAAAACCCATGCCGGCCATCTCCATCGAACTCATCCAATCCTACCGCGCCCGTACATTCCGCCTCCTGCCTGGCCAGCGGGTAACGACGAAAGAGGAGGCCATCGACTTCGTCAACCAGCGCGGCTTCGTCTATTTCTGGCCGATCAAAGACATCCCCCTGCCCAGCCTGTGGGCCGCCGTGGTTGGCGACCGCCCGGTGGCTGACGCCCACGACGATCCCGGGCATATCACCTGGGGCTGGAAGGACTCCCTGCTGGGGATGCGGCGCTGGTACTACGCCAAGGTGCTGCGCAAACGCGCCACAATCATCTCCCTGGACATCGCGCCATTTTTTTATGCCCTCTCGGAAAATTTTGGCTCCCCGGAAGACGATTACCT
>Ga0209751_10003761_pt1 | contig 14681 bp, 18 predicted proteins | sample RifCSP13_1_FD_184019 | JGI IMG/M metagenome (GOLD analysis project Ga0209751, IMG submission 184019) | Soil microbial communities from Rifle, Colorado - Rifle CSP2_sed 13_1 (SPAdes) (version 2) | ecosystem: Environmental > Terrestrial > Deep subsurface > Rock core/Sediment | place: Rifle... | reverse complement strand
CCGGATGCGGGAGCTCCACGACGAGGATGCCGCCGCCTACCGCTGGACCGACGCCGAGCTAGACGGCCACCTGGAGCACGCCGTCCGCGAGCTGAGCGTGGCGGCGCCTCTCGAGGCGAAGGCCGACCTCACGGCGAGCGGCACTTCACGCACCCTCTCGCTCGCCAGCCTCGGTGGGCTGGTCGCCGTCGAGGCGGTCGAGTACCCGACCGGCCAGTACCCGCCGGTCTACACCCCTTTCTCGCGCTGGGCGAGCGACCTGGCCCTGCTCGTCGACGCCGTACCAGCATCCGGGGCCACGGTGGCCGTCTATTATGGCAAGATGCACACGGTGGACGCCACCTCCTCGACGCTGCCGTCAGCGCTGGAGGAGGCGGCCGTGACGGGCGCCGCGGCCTACGCCGCCCTTGCCTGGGCCAGCTTCGCCATCAACCGCGTCAACGTCGGCGGCGCCGACACCTGGCGCTCGCTCTACACCTGGGGCCAGGAGCGGCTCGCCGAGTTCGGACGCGGCCTCGCCCGCCACAGCCGACGCAACGCCGTCCGCGTGCGACGCCTCTACATTCCGGCCAGCGAACCCGTCAATGAAAACATCGTTAGTCTCCCACTGTAGGGGCGTTCAAATGAACGCCCGTCGGGCAATGTAGTCATGCGCACGCTGACCTCCCCACTCCAGGCGGCTGCGCAGAGCGCCTCGGCCGAGCCCGCCGTCACCGTGTCGATCTCGCCGCGCATCGACAGCATCCGCCGCCTGCGCTGGGAGTCGGTCTACAGCGGCAGCGAGCCCGACAAGCCGCATGGCCTCGCGGTTGCCGGAGACGGCGCGGCATTACGGGCCCGCACGGTCGCCGGATCGCCCAACGATGCGCTGTCTTATCAGCGGGTCGCCAACCCGGGGCCGGGTAGCGCCTGGGGCTCTTGGGCGTCCCTAGAGAGCGTCGGCGCGGGAACGGGCGTCCCCTGGCAGCGCTCGGCAGCCAGGCGCTCCTCGCCTTCGTCGACCCGGGCCTGCGCCAGGTGCGGGTGCGCGAAAGCAACGACAACGGCCAGACCTGGGGCGCCAGCGTCGTCGCCGCCTCCACCAGCGCCGACGCGCAGTGGGTCGCTATCGCCGTCAAGCCCTCCGGTATCGTAACGCTCGCCTATACGACGACGGGCGGCGTGCTCTGGGTCGTCCAGCGCGCCAGCAGCGTCTGGGGCAGCCCCGCGCCTGGTCGTACTCGACGTCCTCGCTCAGCGGCGTAGCGCTCCACGCCGGCTTCGACTACTACCTGCTCGTCACGGGCGTCGGCAGCGACGGCCACGCCCACGTCTGGACCGTCGTCTATGGCGACGGCGGCGACTTCGGCGTCGGCGCCTGGTCGGGCCTCGTCGAGACCGCCCGCGGCTACAGCGGCTCGCAGGTCACCTTTGGCGGGCCATCCCTGGCGCTACCGGACACGCTGCGCCTCGGCTTCAGCGAGCGCTACGCCGGCTCGGTCGCCTACGACCGGCCGCTGGTCTCCTTCGCCCCCGCCTTCGCCGACTTCTGGCAGGGCCTCTGGCGCGAGCCAGCGCCGCCCTTCGACGTGAGCAGCGCCCACGGCCTCGCCCTCAGCTCGGGCGGCGGCTGGCTCTGGGCGACCAACGCCGCGCACCTCTGGCGCACGAGCCTGTCGATCCCGCCCTTGGACGTTAGCGCTGACCTAACCGCGCTCAACATCGAAGTCGCGCCGGAGCGGGGCCGTCTGACGCTCACGCTACGCAACGACCACGGCCGCTACACGAGCCCCGGCAGCGGCGACCTGGCGGTCTGGACACCCGGCGCGCAGGTCGAGGTCGGCCTGGGCTACCGCATCAGCGCCGGCGTGGAGACGGTGCTCCTGCCGCATTTCTGGCTCGACGGCTGGGAGCACCTCTATGGCAACGGCGCCGCGAGCGTGGTCATCAGCGCCAGCGACGGCTGGGGGCTACTGGAGACCTGGCGGGCGCGGCGCAGCTGCGTCTGGGCGGCGGGTGCGAGCACCGCGTCGCAGGTCCTGACGTTCCTCCTGGCTCGCGCCGGCCTCTCCCTGTCCACCCTCAGCGCCAGCGCCGCCTTCGTCAACGAGTCGCCGGCCTTCGTCGTCCACGCGGGCCAGAGCGGCGCCGAGGCCGTCCGCGACCTCCTGGCACGCTTCGCCGACCTGCTCTTCTTCCGCCAGGAGGGAGCCACCATGAAGGAGCCGACCGCGGGTGAGGCGACGACCTACACCTATGGCGTCGCCCATTCCCTGCGCGGGATCCGCCTGCTCACTGGGCTGCCGGAGGCGACGCGCCTCCAGGCCTTCGGCGCCGGCGTGATGGCCGAGGCCCTCGACTGGGGCCTCGCCACCTCCGCCGACGACCGCCTCCGCCAGGTCCTCGACCGCAACCTGACGACGAGCGGCCAGGTGCAGGCCCGCGCGACGCTCGAGCTGGAGCGCCGACGCCGCGCCGTCGCCGAGGGCAGCATCCTGATCGCACCGCAGCCTGCGCAGGAGCTCTACGATGTCATCGCCCTCACCCACGCCGGCCTCGCCCTCTCGAACGCCCGTAAGCGCGTCCGCGGCTGGCGCCTCACCTACCAGACGGGGAAGCGCCCCGCCTACGACCAGACCTTCGTCTTAGGAGCCGTCTGATGACCGCCGAGGTCCGACGTGGCACCCTGCGCGCCTTCGACGGCGGCACCTATCGCGCCACCGTGCAGCTCGACGGCAGCCTCGCCGTCTGGATCGAGTCCGTCCCCGTCGCGCGGAACCTGCCGTCGGCCGAGCTGGTGGCCGGGCGGAGCGTGGCGGTGCTGTTCTGGGACGCTTCGAATCCGGGAGATGCGGTTGTGGTGGCGGTGTGGGCGTGAGGCGGGGCAAGAGTTGAGTTGCTGTAGATACGCACTTACAGATGGACAGGTTCACGGATTTACGGTACTCTGGGCACACACCGCACCACACCGGCAGCACCAGAGTCGACTGCCCGCCGAGGAGTCCCATCATGGCCGTTTCAGCGAAGCCCCGCCTAACCGTTGATTTACCCGATAGGGAGTTTTACCGTGCCATCCGCCACGCCGCCGTCGAGCGCGACATGTCGCTGCGCCAGGTGGTCATCACCGCCCTCAAGGAGTGGCTGGAGCGCCAGGATGAACTGGAGGACGTGAGGGCGATGGACGAGGTAGCCGACCAGGAGACCGTGTCCTGGGAGCAGGTCAGAGAGGAGATGCAGGCCGCCAAGAACCAAAAGGGCCGCATACCGGACGCCTAGGTGGCTAGGAAGTCCTACCACCTCGAGATCAAGCGAGACGCCCGCAAGGAGCTTACTCGATCTCCCGCCGAAGGTCAGTCGCCAAATCCAAGACACCATCGAGCGGCTCGGGGCCGCGCTCAACGAGGGCCGGCCACCCCAGGATATGGCGCCGCTGAGAGGACGACCCAACAGCTATCGCATCGACAGCGGCGAGTACCGCGTCCTCTTCGAGCTCTACGACGACGAGGGTCTCGTTGTCGTATTCCGGATCCGGCACCGGCGCGACGCATACAGAGGGCTCTAGGTCAGTCCGTCGCCCCGACGCTACCGCCGCAGCATAGGTCAGGTAGCTGGCCAAGCTGCCTCCGAACCCACGCATGCGCTATAATTCACCGTGCTCGCGGGTGTAGCTCAGTGGCAGAGCGCCTGCTTCCCAAGCAGGATGTCGTGGGTTCGAATCCCATCACCCGCTCCAAACCCCCTAATTCGTGCCTAGATTGGCCTAAAAAGGGCAGCCGTCGCCGGAAAAAATAAACCCGTGAGCACCTGCTTACGGAAATGAGTTTTGTCCCCCGGACAATGACTGAAGGGTCAAGGGGGACGACAATGACGGGAAGGAAGGCGAACCGGTGGCGGGACTTGGATCACTCGCAGGAACTTCTCTACGAACACGTCGTTGGCGCTAGAGCGACTCGCACTCTAGGCCCTATCCCTGAGTTCCTCGCGAAGAAGGCGGCTGAGCGGGCGCCGAAGACATACGAGTGGTACCGAGACTCCCTGATGCAGCTATGGAGATTCCTGGAGGAACGGGGCGTTACGCGGGTCGGTCAGTTCAGCGAGCATACAGTCAACCTGTTCCGGATGCATCTGCGGGAACGAGGGGCCTCGCCGAACACCATCTCCAATAGGCTGCGCGCGGTCAAGGCGTTTGGTCGGTGGATGGGACAGAAGGGATGGACTGATGGGGACATCCTGGAAGACCTGCGAGCGCTGCAATCGACAAAGCCTCGCTTTGACCTTATACCCGACGAGGTCCTTGGCAGGCTGTTCGCGCTTTATGCAGACGACACCTATTTGGGATCGCGGAACCTGGCCATCCTGGGAGTGCTGTGTGATACGGGGGTGAGGAGGGAGGAGGCCGCCAATCTCCTGCTGAAAAACGTTGACTTTGAGGGGCGGGTGCTGAAGGTCTACTCGGACAAGACAGAGGAATGGCGTTACCTCCCCCTGACGGATGAAGCAACGGCGCTGCTGCAAAACTACCTGAAGTGGCGTGAGCGCTACTTCTCGCAGACTGCCAGACATAGGATGGCCGGCGATCAGAACCAGCGCCGCCGTGCACCCCGCTCCGTGCAGTCTGACAAGTTGTTTGTGTCGTGGGAGGGAGCGGCTCTCGCTCCAGAGGCCGTCGGCCAGATTCTCTACCGGGCGAGCAAGAAGTTAGGCGTGCGCTTGCACCCCCATCTGTTCCGTCACCAGTTCATCACCAGAAAGGCCCTGGACGGGGAAAACCCGTCGATTGTGAAACGGTGGGCAGGGCATTCGTCTTACGAAAGTACTGATTTTTACTTCAGCCTAGCCGAAGAGCTGCTGGGTGCCATCAAGCCGAAGCGTTCGGTGTTGGCATCGGTATCGCTGCCCGGCATCAGGCGGCGCGGAAGGCCTCCTAAAGCTGCCGTAAGGTAATAGGGGCGTAGTCAGCGGTTACGAGCAGCACATCTAGCTCCTCGGGCTCCAGCTTAAGGGCAAGGGCAAGGCGGATCAGTAGATCGCGGCTGGGCCTTTTCTTGAGGCCGGCCTTCAAGCGCCACAAGTAACCGACGTCGACCAGCGAGGCTTGGGCGATGCGATTGAGGCTGCGTCCGTCTCGGTCCAGGTAGGCGCCGATGGTCTCGGCCAACTCGTCCGGAGGTTGGCCTCTGCGATGGTTCAGCGTTGATTGCTTCAACGGGATGCTCAGCTTCTAGAGGGCAGGCTATCAGCGTCGATTTCCGTCTGGGTCGTAGGAAACAATGCCACAGGAGTCTGCTCGTTGGGGGCCAGCCATATCGGTTCATTCAAAAGAGTAGCCATCGGAACCGCTTTGAGGTGATCCATCGAGGTAAACCAGGCGAACGTGACCCTCAGGTGGCGAGCCTGTTCTAGGGCACTTGAAATCCGATGTGGACTCGCGTAATCGGGCGGCTGCGTGTATACAACGAGGACTCGAAGGGCAGGCGTAGAGAAGATCTGCTGGTAACGGCCGCTGCGGTAGAGCTCCCGGTAGCGTTCCAGCTTTGACCGCATGACGCGGATGCTCTTCGCAGATCGTTCGAGTTCAAGGAAGAATCCGGCCGTTTTCTCCTCGGTACCAACCCAACGTCGAATCTGGAAATATCCGTCTGGTATCAAGTCCTTTGAGAGCAAGGGTGCCAAGTCCTCTGGTCGCAGCCAGGACGCCAAGAGCCATCCGAGGTCGCGGCAGGCCCGCTCCACTCGGACTCGCACGTCGTTGACGGCCAAGTGGTGCTCAATTGATCCCAAGCGACCCATGTGCCGCCGGAACGCTTCGTCTCCGTAGCGCTGCCGCATCATGCGGTTGCCGAGGGTGCTGCGGCGCGTGAGTAGATAGACGAATGGATCGTTTACTCGCTTGCGCGGAAGGCGGTCCACATATCTCAAGCGCGCGAGGTTAGTGAGGCGGAATTGAGTGAGCGAAGCCCCGGCCGCCGTAAACAGGGCGGTCTGCACTTGGTCGTCTCGCAGCGCGCGCAGCCGGAATATAAGGTCGATGATTGATTGGTCACGTTGGGTTATCCGGATGGCGCGAGGGCTGCGGGCCTGGGGCCCGAGCGAATCGAAGATGAGCGAGGGAAGTCTATGTTGGTTAGAGGCCGAAACAGGCGTGGAAAGTGTGCTCGCCGCAAGCGCAGGTCGTGAGCACACATTTTGAGGCAACGCGAGATTAGTCTTCATAGATGTCATCTTCGTGCCAAAGAGATGATTTTTGGGCATAGGTGCGAAGGATCTCGTCTTCGACCTCGCGTCGGGGTCGAGCGTAGCGGCGACGAGTCCGCTCCCTGATGCGCGCCAACATGGCCTCGTCTGTGGGCCCGTCCGCGGGGAAGGTGTGTATGTCGAAGGCTGGCATCGTGGCGCCGCCGACCTGTAGCTTGACGATTGCCTCAAACCGGTCCAGATCCTCAAGCTGCTCCGGTGTGAAGGGACGAAGGCTCGCGCTCAGCCGTCGGCTGTCGTTGGGGCCGCAACGGAAAGCGACCAAGGTGCCCACGTTGCCCAAGACGCTTTGAGACAGGCTCTCGCCCCAAGCATCCAAGAACTGGGTAGACAACAGGAGCGTCACGCCCAGCTTCCGGCCCTCGGATAGGAGAACGGGCAGGCTGGCGCCTTGGAAACGCTGACTTTCATCGACCGCGAGATAAGTGGGATTCCTCTGGTCGCGGGGCTGCGTGAGACGCGCCAAGGTAGCCAGGTGCAAGCGGGCGATGATGAGTTCCAGTATCAAATCTACGTCAGCCTGGATGTTCGGCCCGCTCCCGCTGACCAAGACTACCGATCTCTTTGGCAGCAGTTCGGCGGGATCGATGCCACGAGTCTGACAGACTATATTGCGGACCGCGCTGGAGCGATAGAAGGCGCGTATGCGCGACAGAATCGGTCTGGCCAGCTCTCGCTGCGCAGCTCGGGACAACTGGTCGTATTCCGCCCAAAATTGCAGGACGACCGGATCGTCCACCTCGAACTGTGCCAGAGTCTTGTGTCGAAAAACGGCGTCGGCCAACAATTGTGGTATGTCCAGGAGGGTTGCACCAGGTAGCTGGCAAAGCGTCGCGGTGATGGCAAAGACCGCATCCTCCATTCGAGTAGGGCTCCAATGCTCGCGGAAAATAAGGCGAAATATAGAGAAGGTCGACTGAACCGCTAGCTCCTTCAGTTCTTTGCTGTGAATTCCTGGTAGATGAGGGATGAAGGGCAGCGCAACCGGGAACTCAGTGACTCCTGGTTCCAGAAGCAATACGTCAGCTTCCCGCTCTGGCGGGATGCTCTGTAGGGCGATATCGAGACAGAGGTCTCCATGGGGATCGAGCACCCATACCCCTGGGCGATCCTTGCTGCGGATCAATTGGCGGAGTAGATGATGCTGAAAGGTACTCTTGCCGACACCCGTGCGCCCTATCGCCACGAGGTGGCCGGCTTCAAGGTCGGCGCGTGGTAGGTGGACGTAGACGTCCGTGCCACGCTGCCGGTGGAAGCCCAACGATAGACCGGTGGGCTGGGTTAGCGTCGGTGACAGGCTCACAGCAGGCCGGCGAACATGTACAACGCCGGGGACTGTGACCTGGCTCGATGGAGGATGCCAAAAGCAGGCCAGTTCGCTGGAAGTGAGGTACAGGGACGGCTGGCTGCCATGCCATCGGAGACCAGAGGGCTCCGCTGCCCGCCAGTCCCAAGATTGGAGGACGATGCCCCCGTAACCCGCGTCGAGGCGCGTCGCGTAGGCGGCCTCTAGGCTACGGGTTCGTTCTCTGAGGCGGGAAGGCTCGTTGGCTGACAGCATCACGAGACCTTGGACTTCGAACCCGGGCTCGGAAAGCCGTTCCTCGAGGAGACGCTGGATTTGGGGCTCGAAACGCCGCATGCGGGGGCCTTTGCCTAACATACTGGCCACTAGGTCCACCGCAGTGGCAGGCGGAGCCGGGACGGTAAGGTCCCACAACGCCTGATGCTGCCGACTTTGACTCGCTGGACGAATGTGCAGGAGGATGAGTAGTTCGTCCCCGGCTGCCATTGGCTGCGCTGCCTCCAAAAAGGAGGCCAGCGGGTCGATGTCCTTATAAGTAACAATCTGGCGCACCGGTAGCCAATCAGGACGGGTTGCTTGCGACATGGTGGCGGCAAGCCCAAAGCCGGCTGAAGGCGTGATCGGGTTGGGGCATCGAGTGAGTTCCCAGTGTGGTGTTGCGCCGCGAATGGCGCGCTCAACGTGAGCGGCTTTGTCGGACTCGCAGTTGACGCCTACCTCCACGCAGTCTTCCCGAGCTAAGAGCCATAGCGTGATTGGAGCGGAGACGCCCAACAGAGAATCCAGCACGGATACGACGGTCTCCGCGTCGACAGGCTGAGGAGGCCCTACAACATGTAGATGGGCCTCCTGAGGAGCCGGTGCCACTGGTATCCCTCTTTGGTATGAGATGGAATGCCGTCGAGGCACCGGCTCCGGACGTGGGTAGATGATGCGTGGCATTGGAGAGGCTACTGGGGTGGGGTGTTGTGGTTGGAGCCCGGGGCCGGGGGGAGGTTATCTGGGATATCAGCGTCGGGGCGTGGGTGTGATGCGAAGTCATGTCGGATTCGCAGTCGCAGCCTTGTGAGCGCAGCGCGAAATGCCACCACTGCGGCCCTCCGTGTAGGTTCAAAGGCAAGGTCGGAGCGCGCCAACTCGTCCTCCATTCGCCGCGCTGTAGCGATAGCAGCCTGGAGCAGAGCTAGGTCTTCTTCCATCTCCATCTTCACCTGGTAGCAAGCATGGCGGCTTTTGACACGGAGTAGGGCGATTCGGCGCGAATGGAAGGGAAGGGTGATGGCCTCCCAAACATAGGAGATGACGATCGCTGAGCGGTCATATGGGGATTTCAGCATCGGGACGCCTCCACTAGTGGCGCTTGATGATATTGAGGCCCTCAGCGTCGAGCGTCTCCGTCAGGCGAATGTGCCGGAGACGGGCGCGCGCGGCCATTTCCCCTGCCATATCCGAGGTCACCTGTGCGGCTACTGAGTCCGGGGGCAGGCTATATACGATGTCCTCTGCCTTGGAGACCGCTTCGCCTGTCGCCTTGATGCCGTATACCTCGACGGCCATCGTCATCTCTCCAAAGTAGGCTGCTTCGCGGCCCAGATGGTAAAGTTCGCGCATTCGCCGCTCATGGGCCAAATCCTGTCTGTTCGGACCTCCCAACCAGCCCGTCTGGCGGATTTCGGTGGACGGCTTTTGTGGCAGACGGACATCGGGGGCGTGCGGATAGCGCACCACTTTGCGGTACTCGATTACCTCGCCCTCCTTTGGTTCCCCGTCTGGTAGGTAATGGTCAAGCGCGCTCATCTGTGGTCTCCTTTTTGTGATCCGCTGTCTGGACCTTTCCGGTGGCCTTCGGTCGGTGACTAACTCGATAGGTGTTAGGGGCCGGTAGGTAACGTTCCGCTGCTGAGTGGATGGCTCGTAGACGCGCCGCCGTATACTGCAGGAGGGCTTCCATTTCGGGATCTGGACGATGGCGCCTCAACGCCTGAATGTACCGGGAGGCGCTGCTGGCAACCTCGGCCAGTCCATCTCCGATGCCCTCGTGAAGGCTGTGCAGAGCTTGTTGGAGGCGGGCAGCAATAAGCCTGCATTGGCTGCTACTCATCGGAGACCTCCTGTAAGATCTTTCCCCAGTCCTGCAGTTGGTGTTGGGTTTGGCGCTGGTGGTCCCAGTGGTTGCGTAGTAGCTCACCCAGTGCCCTCCAGAAGGTGATGGACGCCACCGAAAGGGTGGCCCCCTGGAGGACTGACATGGATTTCAGAGCGAAATCTTCGTTGACGTTGAAAAAAGCTGTTACGACCTCCACGGGTAAGGCTACCAGGCTGAGTTCGTAAGAGATGAGGCAGTTGGCAAGTCCCTGGATCGCGAAGAGCCAAATCCCGCCGATGTAGAACTGTCGCCTGACACCGCTGGATATGTCCGAGCCGATGGCGATGATGGCTGCCAGGAGCAGAACCACGAAGGCCAAGGCCGAGGTGTAGGCCAGCCATGGGTAGTTTGACCAGAAGAGCCAGCGGCTGAGCTTGAAGAACGAGGCTAGCTCGACCAGCAGGAGAGCACCTGTTAGGACGGCGATGCGGAGTGGAATGCTCATCGGACGGTGGTCCAGTGTTGATGAGGGGATCGGAATCTGTTGTGCATTGAGAAGATCCTCCGTTAGGTGTGGGCCAGAGCAAGGTAACGCGACCCTGGTGGCGTCTGGTGTGAAGGGAGATAGATCACTACTGGATGAGCTGCCGGAGATGCTCGTTGCCGACTTCGACTGAGATTTCTGGTTTCTCGGCTCCGTTTCGGCGGCGTCTACTTGCCCTGATCCTGCCAGTGAGAACCTGCTCTAGGGTACGCAGGGCTCTTTTGGCCACTCTTCGTTCTTCAGGCGTAAGTGGCGATTCATTCGTCAGGATGCTCGGCTTCATTTTTTGTTCCTCCTGCCGCTTGGCAGCTACCAATGCTGCCAAGCGGGGCTATTCGAGGTGGCCAATTTCGGCGGGTTGACGCTGTTTGCTGGCAACGCCCCCTAGACCAGATCTGAGCCTCGAGGCTCCTCGATGGCGACGAGGATCTCGTCAATTTCCTTCTGCAAGTTGACAGCGAGAGGGTTTTCGATTTGAGCAGCGGACATCAGGTCAGCGCAGGTCTCGCGGAGAATGCCGACGAAGCGGATGAACGCGAGGCCGATAAGCGCTTCCGGATAGGCGCAGAAGGACAGCTCGACGTGCACGTCGACGGCGATGAACTCAAGCCGTGGCATGGCGAACGTGGCCTGAAAGCGCGCATTTAGGTCCGCAATTAGCAAGGCGACGGCGGTCCGGCGGCTCGGGGCCACGTCGGTCAAGCGAGCGAAAATGAGAACCTCTCGTTTCTGGTCATCTGGCTGCATGAAGATCATGGTCGGATGACCGTGGAGGGTGGTCGGTACCACCACTGTCCCGTTTCCCTCGTCCCTCAGGAACCGGACATGAAGATGTTCCAACGTCTTGCTAATTGCTTGGCTAGCGGGCAGCCCCGGCTGGTCTCCTGTGCCACTGCTTGGAAAGTGATTTGAGCTACTAACTGGCATGTCCATTGTGTTGCCTCCTGAAGAAGAATTTGCCCGTTGTTTGAGCTATCGGCTTTGTTCTCCTCGAAGCGCCTCCTTTTATCTCTCGCGTATTGTTTGGGGCACCGCGACGCTCTATAATTGTTCTGCCTTCCACTATAGGTCCATCGCTAACGTTGTCAATAGGTTGCGATGAGCGGAATTGTTTGGTAATTTGGCGGAGCCATGAGAGAGGCAAAAACCAAGCGAGGACGAAGGCCGAAGCGAGTGCCGGAAGGTGATTGGCTGAGCAGGCCGTTGGTGTCGAAACTGCGAGCTGCGCGCGAGGCATTGGACATCAGCCTCGTTGACATGGCTAGACGCTTGTCATATTCGAAGGGCCATTTGTCCGCCGTGGAGCTGGGCGGAGAACAACCTTCGGTCGATCTGCTCAGCCGGTATGTGCGGGAGCTCCAGGTTGTGACGTTGGAATTGCAGGGCAGGGGCAAAGACGTGGAGCAGTGGGTGCTGGGTTTTCTGGAACACGCCCCAGAAGAGATTATGGTCTGGCGACGGAATCGAAGGGGACAGCGTGATGAAGCGGAGACTCCGGGCGACGAATCACTCAGACGCGCGGCCGGCTTGGGTGCCCCTAGCCTCCGGCTCGAGCTGAAGCGGACCAATAAGAAACGGCCGTTGCTGGCGCGGATCGAGCGGATTCTCGCGATGGGGCATTTGTCGGAAGAGGAGGAGAAATTAGTTGTGGAGGGAATTGTCCGGAGCGCGAGTCAGCTTGTGGCGCTGGTCAAAGCGGCGAGGCAAGTGAAGTAAATAGGCGCGAGCCAACGTCCGCATTACTCTCTGGACGCGGGACATGCAATATCCAATCTTTCCTCGACAAGGCGACGGGGTACCTGTTCCAGGCTTCCCAGCGATCCGCTCCGACTGGGACGGCGTCTACATGGCTGGTCTACACGGGATTGGGCTGAGGAAGGATTGGAGTCTTTTCAGGCCTGATGAAACCATCATTCAAAATGGGTCAAGTGCTGCTGAAGGCGGTGTCATCTTCCAGGTGTTGCGGCAAAGGTATCTCGCGGACTCGTTGAGTGGCTTTTCGGCACGAGAAGGTTTCGCTCTGTTTGGGCAACGGCTAAAGGGAGTTATTTGTTTGCTATATGCAGACTACCACATGCTTCTCGCGCGCAGCGCATCGATACTTCAATTGGCAGACCACCTTAATGAGATGTTTGGGCTGTCGCTGGCGGCTCTGAGCCAAGGGGAGGAGGTGGAGTCGCTGTTCGGCGGCGAGAGCGGTGTTGCACAGTACAAACCGATGGAACGGAAAGTCACTGTGCCTTTGAAAAAGCAGACATCTCAGGTCGCGGTCTTGCATAATCTCCTGTTAGATATACATCGAGCGTGTGCCCCTGTTCAAGAGATTTATGCCTTGTGGAACGCTCTGTCGGCCATGTCGGCAGTTGGCCTACTGTGGCCTTTGCGGCGACGGATTCTCGAAGTTGTGCACAAGAGGCGCTACGAGGAGTCAACGGCTGGTTTCGGCCGGTTGTACGACGAATTTACTAGAGCTGTTCAGACGCTGAACGCCGGTGAGACCAAAGAGATCGTGATCACGGCGTTGCATGCTGATTCGCCGAAAGCGGCACTAGGCCGGCTGGCGGCAGACCTCCTCGCAGGAGGAAAAGTTGGCGACTTGGTGTCGCATTTCGACCCGGCCGCGCCGACACGGGAAGCGAACGAAGGCATATCAGAAGCAACTAAGGAAGTGATTAGGCAGTTGGTGAGCAAGGATGGCATCTTTGAATACGTCCAGCGTCTTGAAGATCAGCTGTCAGAGGTTGTCCCGGTTATCTCCTTTGACAGTGCTGGAGCCTACGTGTCGTATTTAGTGTCAGCAGAGAGTGGGAGGGCTTCGACCGCCGGCGCGCGTGATCCGACTGCCCTGCAGGTGGTGCAAATGAGGGTCGTTGCCGAATCAGCAAGACAGCAGCTGGTCGAAGGTGTTGGCCTTCTATGTCCGCTTTGGGACGGAAGGTCGTGCTGCGGTTATAAGGAATTTTTTCAGGGGTTGCTGCGACACACAGTGAGCGATCTTACATCCGCGAACGTGTGGGCGCCAAGAGGTTGCCTTCGCGAGGGAGGGGAGTCGCAGGGTCAAATAGAGGGAGCCAACACATGATCGGGGGAGGGCAGAATCGTGAGGTGGGCCTAGCGCACGCCTTGGATTTGTCAGCCAGAGATGTCCCGGCAAGTCGATCAGTGGCGTTGCGCGCGTTCCCCCATATTCTCGGTAATTGGACAGGCGTGTGCCTTCCTCACCTAGGTTGGGTTGGCGTGCATAACAAACAGCATGAAGCCGCTGCCCGGAGTACGAGGGATCGATTGCTTTTCGCCATTTATGCGACTCACGAGCTGAGGGGACACTTCGCGTTACGGCTGAGCAGGGCCAGTCAGTTGCGGAAAGTTCTCGTGCCCGTGTTCTGGCAGCAAGTGACCAGCCTAGGACAGGGTGTTGGGCAGTTCATCGAAGAAGGCAGCGTATCACCGCTCCGACAACTCGAGGAGAGGGTGCAAGTACCGTTGGCAGGTGGTCTACCACTCGCAGGTCTAGCTGTCGTTGATGACCTGGAAGGCGCCAGGACGTCCGAGCAAAGAGACGGGGAAGGGGAGAATTCCGTGCTGGAGATGTCCTGGCGAAAAATGAAGTGGCTGATCAAACATGCTTTTGATATCGAAGAAATGTTTTCGGTTTGGGTGTCGCTCCGAGGAGTGGATTACGGCACGAGAGGACGCGTTTATCAGGACTGGGATGAAGCAAGGATTGTGAACTTGGAGAAGCAGTCCATTAAGATATATGACTTGCATGGGCTCTATCCGAATTTCAGAGAGGTAGCCGATCACATGAGCGTCTCCGCGGCTGCTGCTCTGGTTGAGGCTAGCCTGGGGACCTATAACCCGAGGATGGCTCTGTGGGAGATGCTAGAGGTTATGAGGGTTGTTTTGGCTCAGGGAGCGAGTCATATTGCGGCTGGGGAGAGGTTTCTTAGCGCAGAAGCTGTGACTCGGATCATGGGTCCGACGCAGGAAAGGCTTGGGCTTGGCGCTGACGAGCGGTGGATCGACGATGTCTTAAATGAAGGAGGGGCACACGCAGCGCGCGATTTCATCGCCTATTTCAGTAAGCAAGAATCTACCGGGCCTGTCGTGTTCACCTTCGATGAGCAAGGTGTCCAATTCAGAGGGCCAACGGAGCTTGTGGACTCAGACGAACACGTTGAGGCTGTGTGGTGTGAGGCGATGCTTGAGCAGCTAACCACTGGAAGGGGACTTGTGTGCCCCTTTTGGGGGGCACGGACATTCTCTAACGGAGCGTGCTGTGGTTTGAGAGATCTCATGGAAGGGATTTGGAGCAATACACTGTGTACTGCGTCGACGTGGACTCGTGAAGGTTGCCTTAGGGAATAGCAAGGGAGCCGGGAGGCGGCCGCTGATCGTTCACTGAACCGCCCCGGGAAAAGTGGAGGCTCCAAGCTGTGAGAGGATGGAGCAATGACACGACCGGGGAGGTATCCAGTGGAGATCAGGGAGCGGGCGGTGCGCCTGGTGTT
>Ga0209751_10003759_pt1 | contig 14685 bp, 13 predicted proteins | sample RifCSP13_1_FD_184019 | JGI IMG/M metagenome (GOLD analysis project Ga0209751, IMG submission 184019) | Soil microbial communities from Rifle, Colorado - Rifle CSP2_sed 13_1 (SPAdes) (version 2) | ecosystem: Environmental > Terrestrial > Deep subsurface > Rock core/Sediment | place: Rifle... | reverse complement strand
TCCACGAAGGACGTAGGGGCAGTGCCGGTGCTGGAAAAGGGGCGCTTAGTCGGGATTTTCACGGAGCGGGATCTTCTGGCCAAAGTAGTGGCGTATGGCCTGGACCCCGCGACGACGACGGTGGAGGAGGTGATGACGAAAGAGCTGGTCGTGGCTGAAGCCGACGAAACGTATGAGGCCGCGCTGCAAAAGATGAAAGATTGTAACTGCCGTCACCTGCCGGTTGTTGATCAAGATCGGCTGGTGGGCGTCGTCTCCATGCGGGATTTGCTTCTGGCGGAGATCACTGTGAAAACCAGCGCGATGAGAATGCTGGATACTGTCATTAGGTACAAGTCGCCGGTCAGCAGCGGAATGGCTATCGTCTGGAAGTGTCTGAGTTGTGGCCATCACGTCCAAGGTGACCAGCCGCCCGCTCACTGCCCGAGCTGCCGCGCCTCGAGAGAGCAATTCGTCCTCGTGGAGGAGGATTAGCTCCCCTCAGCAGAGATCTTGCCCGGGTCCGAAACCGTCTTAAATCAGATAGCCGAGGTGCTGCAGGAAAATCCCAAGTTGGAGCTCATTATAGAGGGCCACACGGATAACGTTGGAGGCGCTCAGTCGCCTTATCCAAGCATCATGGGCCCTCGATCTTCGCGACAGCTCTGCCGGAATGATCGGCGACGGCAAAGGACGCCGATTTCAGGCGATCCGGATTTCCCTTGACCTTCCGAATGCTTATGTGATACGGAAAAGGTCTCAAGCCCCACCCTGGGGGGAATCATCTCTAGGGTTTGTCGGGCCAGCTCGCGAGCTTGGCGCTCTGGGGGGGAGGGAGCCAACCGCGAGGGACACTCAATACCCTACCGTTTTCTCCCCACTTGGTTATCTTCGGGGAGGTGTCCTGAGTAGGTAATTCGGCTCGGGGGCACCGATCCGACGGACAGTGGCAACCGGCACAAAGAGGAGGGTGTGATATGGCAGCGAAGAAGCGGGGAGCCTTTTCCAGGCGGGACTTCATCAAGGCGGCAGGGGCAGGGGCGCTGGCGGCAGGAGTGGGGCCGGCGATCATCATCCCGGGACGGGCGCACGCGGCGAAGAAGACGCTCAAGATTCTCCAGTGGGTCCACTTCGTCCCGCCGTATGACAAGTGGTTCAATGAGACATATGTGAAGGAATGGGGGGAGAAGAACGATACCGAGGTGAAGGTGGACAACGTCGGCGTCGCCGCGCTGAATCCCCAAGCCGCTGCGGAAGTCGCTGCGCAGAAGGGGCACGACCTCTTCATGTTCCTCTGGCCACCGCCAAGCTTTGAGGAACAGGTGATCGACCACAAGGAGATCTACGAGGAGTGTGAGCGCACGTACGGCAAGCCGATCGACCTGGCCATCAAGAGCACCTATAACCCCAAGACCAAGAAGTACTTCGCCTTCTCAGACAGCTACGTCCCAGACCCCGTCAACTATCGGAAGGACCTGTGGGATAGCGTCGGGATGTTCCCCGATACATGGGACGACGTCCGAGTCGGCGGCCGGAAGATCAAGGAGAAGCACGGCAATCCGGTGGGCATCGGTCTGTCTCCAGAAATCGACACCGGCATGGCGATGCGGGCGATCATGTTCTCCTTCGGAGCTTCGGTTCAGGACGAAGCAGGAAACGTGGTCATCAACTCCAAGCAGACCCTGGAGGCGGTCAAGTTCGTCAAGGCCCTCTTCGAGGAGACCATGACCCCGGAGGTCTTCGCCTGGGACGCCTCCTCGAATAACCGCATGATGATCGCGGGAAAGGGCTCCTTGGCGCTGAATGCCATTTCGATCACCCGGACAGCCGAAAAGGAAAACCCGGAGATGTCAAAGAAGATCTGGGTGGCCAAGGCCCCCAAGGGTCCTGTCAGGCGAATCGGGTTGGAACACGTCATGGACGCCTATGTCATCTGGAAGTTCGCCGAGAATAAAGAGGGGGCCAAGAAGTTCCTCGTTGACTACATCGGCAACTTCAAGAAGGGGTTCCTGGCCAGCGAGTTCTACAACTTCCCCTGCTTCCCCAAGACCGTTCCCGATCTGCTGAAGCAGATCGCCCACGACCCCAAGGCCCACCCGCCAGATAAGTATAAGGTCCTGGGGGACGTCCTGACCTGGGCGACTAACGTGGGGTACCCAGGTTACGCCAACGCGGCAGAGGACGAGATTTTCGGCACATGGGTCGTCAACACGATGTTTGCGAAGGCGGCCAGCGGCGCCGAGACACCCGAGGCGGCAATCAGCCAGGCCGAGGCGGCCTGCAAACGGATCTTCGCCAAATGGAAGGAGAAAGGGCTCGTTTAGTCTCCAAGGCACGCTTTCACTGGATAGGACTCGACGCCTGCCGGCCGTAGGGGTATCGGTGTAAGAGGAGGGAGGCTCCCCAAAAGGAGCCTCCCTTCATGTTAGGCCCGGGGCGGCGCGGACCAGGTCAAACCGATTTCAATAGACGAAACTCTTGGTTATATGGCGACGGTAGAAACAAGAAACGTCAAGAAGTTCTTCGGTGATGTCAGAGCAGTTAACGGCGTTGACCTCTCCACCGAAGAGGGGGAATTCCTTGTCCTGCTGGGGCCGTCCGGTTGCGGAAAAACCACCCTCCTCCGTATGATCGCCGGGCTGGAAGAACCAACCTCCGGCGAAATTCTCATCGGGGGCCAGGTGGTGAACGACCTGCCGCCACGCGCCAGGAAGATCGCTATGGTTTTCCAGAGTTACGCCCTCTACCCTCACATGACCGTTTTCAAGAACATCGCCTTCCCTCTGAAGGCCCAGAGGGTGCCGAAGGAGACCTGGCAGTCGAAGGTTGAATGGGCAGCCTCGATGTTCGGTATTGAGAAGCTGCTTCACCGCAAGCCGCGTGAACTGTCCGGGGGCGAAAGGCAACGGGTGGCGCTGGCCAGGGCCCTCGTCAGGGAGCCAACCGTCTTTTTGCTGGACGAGCCCCTCTCCAACCTCGATGCGAAACTGCGGACATCGGCCCGGGAGGAGTTGCAGCAGTTCCAGAGGCGTATCGGGACCACCACCATCTATGTGACCCACGACCAGGTGGAGGCGATGGGCCTCGGAGATCGCATCGCTGTGATGAACCAGGGAAAGGTGAGGCAGCTCGGCACGCCACAGGTGGTGTACCACGAGCCCGCCGACACCTTTGTTGCCACCTTCTTGGGGTCACCTCCGATGAACCTTGTTGAGTACCATGATGTCATCGTCGGGTTCCGCCCGGAGACATTTCTTCCGAGAGAGGTGTACGGGGCCCAAGAAGACTTGCTGACCTTCCAGTTCAAAGTGACCCGGATCGAATACCTTGGAGCGGATCGACTGCTTTACGGCTTCCTGGGTGGCAAGCTTGCGGATGCGCATATCATCGCAAAGCTTCCCTCGACGGTGACGACCACAATACAGCAAGGGGACACCTACGAATTCGTCATCCAGGCGAAGGACCTCAAGTTTTTCGACAAGGAAACCGGCCTCAGAACGGGACCAAGACCTCTATGACTCAAAAGGCAATAACAACTGTTGAAATGGGGACCCAGGTGGCGCGGGCCAAAGTGGGCCGCCTCAACTCTATCCTTGATAGCGAGATATGGCTTGGCCGGCTCATGATCGCCCCGGCCATCCTGTACATCGTGCTGCTCATCGGGTTCCCCTTTTTCCTGGCCCTCTACTACAGTCTCAGCGACATCACGATCGGAAGCAGAACGATGAGCTTCGTGGGCCTGAAGAAGTTCAAAGGGGTGATCCAGACCCCCCTCTTCCAACAGTCCCTCAAAAATACCTTGATCTTCACATTTATCTCACAGGCGGTGGTCCTCGTGTTGGCGAAGGTTCTGGCACTCGCCCTGCTGAAGAATTTCAAAGGCAAATGGCTGGTGCGACTCCTGATCTTGCTCCCCTGGGTCGCCCCTATCTCGCTTGGGACCATCGGCTGGCTGTGGATGCTGGATTCGATCTACAGCATTATCAACTGGACATTCAGGGCCGTAGGGATCTTCGGGTCCACAACCTGGCCCATCTGGCTGGGGGTGCCTCACCTGGCCATGGGCTCCGTCATCGCGGTTCACGTCTGGCGGCAATTGCCCCTGGCGACGGTGATCCTCCTGGGCGGGCTCAGTTCCATCCCCCATGATCTCCATGACGCAGCGGCAGTAGATGGGGCGGGCTTCTGGCGACACCTCTTTCAAATCACTATTCCGCTGGTCCTCCCGATCATGATCGTGGCCGTCCTCTTCGGCATGGTGTTCACGTTCACCGACATGATCGTGATCTTCGTCCTGACCCGGGGCGGCCCCTACGACACTACCCAGGTCCTGGCCAGCCTGGCCTTCTTCACAGGCATCATGGGGGGAGACCTCGCGGAGGGCGCGGCCATCTCCCTGTTTCTCTTCCCGGTCCTCGTCGCCGCGGCCTTCGTCTTTCTCCGGATCGCCAGACGGGCAGAGGTGACGTAACATGCCTGCTATGCTTCGGAGATTGAAGAGGTGGGGGGCCCGGGGCTCGCATTTCGGAATCGTCGCCCTGTTCACGCTCTTCGCCGCCTTCCCCTTTTACTGGATGCTCGTCACCACCTTCAAGCGGACTTCAGATCTCATGAACACCACAAACAACCCATTCCTTTTCAACCAGCCACCTACCCTGGAGCATCTCCGGGTCTTGTTCTTCGACACGCTGTACGGCAGATGGCTTTGGAACACCGCCTTCGTGGGGGTCCTCGTGGTGGTCATCACCCTCCTCCTGGCGGTCCCGGCGGCCTACAGCCTCGCCCGACTGACCGGGCGTGGCGGAGAACAGCTCGGCATCGGCATCTTCCTCACCTACCTGGTCCCTCCCACCATCCTGTTCATCCCCCTCGCCCGGGTCGTCTCCAATCTCGGCCTGAAGGACTCTCTTTGGTCCCTGATCGTTGTCTACCCGAGCTTCACCGTACCGTTCTGCACCTGGCTGTTGATGGGGTTTTTCAAAGCCATTCCAAAGGACCTTGAAGAGGCGGCCATGATCGACGGCTACAGCCGGCTTGGGGCCTTTGTAAAGGTGGTGATCCCGATTTCGATTGCGGGGATCCTCACGGTCGTAGCCTTCAGCTTCACCCTGGTCATGCAGGAGTTCGTGTACGGTATGACCTTCATCTCCTTCGCATCACAATACACGGTCAGCGTGGGGGTTCCGACCTTTCTGGTCCGCGGGGATGTGTACTTCTGGGGCTCGCTGATGGCCGCCTGCTTTATCGCCAGCGTGCCGATCGCCATCCTGTATAACTTCTTTGTTGACCGCTTCATCGCCGGCTTTACCGTCGGGGCGGTCAAGGGGTAGGACTGCTGCCGCAGCCCTATCCCTGCGACGTCTTGGCGGCGGTGCCTCCCGCCTGGCTTTGCTTCAGGGGACGTGAATGATCGGAAGTAACCAGCTACAGCAGCTCCTGGACTTCGCAGTGGGGGCAGCCCGGCAGGCCGGAGAGATCACCCTGGAATACTTTCAGACCGTCCTCACCCCGGAGCGCAAGCCCGACCGGACCTTCGTCACGGCGGCCGACCGCAAGGCCGAGGAGAGACTTCGTGCACTGATCCGGCAGACCTATCCGGATCATGGCATCATCGGGGAGGAGTTCGGCGAAGAGCCCGGCGCATCGGGCTGGACCTGGATCATCGACCCACTCGACGGAACCGCTTCCTTCATCCATGGTGTCCCCCTTTTCGGCGTCCTGCTCGGACTGGAATCGGATGGGGAGGCTGTTGTAGGAGTGGCGAACTTTCCCGCGTTGGGCGAGCTGGTCTCGGCGGCCAAGGGATTGGGCTGTTTCTGGAACGGTCGCCGCGTCGCTGTCTCGGTCGTGGACGATCTCAAGGACGCGCTGCTCCTGTTCACCGATAGTTCCAGCTTCGAGCCTCACGGGCGAGAGGGGGCTTTCCGCCGCCTGCTCGCAGCCACCCACATGCACCGTAGCTGGGGAGATTGTTATGGACACATTCTGGTCGCGACGGGGCGCGCAGAGGTGATGCTCGATCCGGTGATGAACGTCTGGGACTGCGCCGCGTTGATGCCGATCGTTCAGGAGGCGGGCGGGACCTTTACGGATTGGGGAGGACGACCGACCATTCGTGGAGGGAACGCGATCTCGACCAATGGGCTGCTCTTCAACCAGGTGATGCGGATGGTGAGAGAGGGAGGTTAAACAGAACGGGCGTTCCCGATCGGTCCGGAAACGCCCGTTGAGATGCAGCTAGAGGCTGTCATCGATCTTGGTATTTGCCTTTCTCCTTCTCCATCGCCTCCTTGCCGGCCTGGTAGGCGGCGCCGAGAATCGATTTCTTCTCATCAAAGATCTCTTTACCTTGCCCGACCGCATCCTCGACCCGGCCCCTCAGATCGCCTGCAAGATCGGCGGTCCGTTCCTTCAGATCTGTTGCGAGATCTCGGAGGCGAGCGCGGGTCTGCGGGCCCCTTTCCGGAGCGAACAGAAGCGCCAAGCTCGCGCCAAGGGCGCCGCCAAGGATGAACGCCAGGGCGACAGAAGCCGGGGTGCATCCCCGTTCTTCGCTCATGTCCGTCACCTCCTTCCTATAAGCCGTGCCACTAAAGTTCGTAGGCCGACGCGAACGCCGGTCATAACAGCAGCACTGGTGATCAATTTCGGCACGACCGCATACCGGATCAATCGATTCGCAGACCGCACCGTCTGTCCTGCCTCCTGGATCGCTTCGAGGGTACCGCTCACCTTCTCCATTCCTCCCGTGACCTGTTCGGAGGCGCGATTAAGGTTCCGGATGACCTCCTTCATATCGATTAAGGCGGGTCGCAGCTCGAGTTGAACAATCTTCAGGAACTCCTCCGCCTGCCTAGCGGTTCGCCTGATCTGCACAAAGGCGGGCATCCCGCACACGAGCAGGAGAAACAACACCACCAGAGACCATAGAGCAAATACGGTAGAGAACATTGTCTATCCTAACGTAGGTTTCAGCAGAACGGGATCATACTCTATCAAAGCCGCCAGATCACGTCAAGCAGAACATGCGCCTCGATGGCGGCTCAATCTTCTCTGTCAGGTTCTGCAGTTGCTCCGTGAGGGTTGTCAGGGCGAAGGAAGCAAGGAAGGCTTGAGGATACGAAAGATCTCATGTACCCTTATGGCCCGCGTCGCCGCAGGGAAACGTGTTGAATGAGTCTGCGAGGTATCTCTATCAGGGAGATCAGGTGATGAAGCCACTAGACGGGATCAGGGTCGTGGATCTATCGCGCATCTTGGCGGGACCCTACTGCTCTATGATCTTGGCTGACCTCGGCGCTGAGGTGGTCAAGGTGGAGGAGTTGTCGAAAGGAGATGAAGCGAGACACGTCGGGCCCTTTCTCAACGGCGTGAGCGCCTACTTTATGAGCCTGAACAGGGGGAAGAAGAGTGTCTCCCTCAATCTTAAAGATCCTCGCGGTAAGGCCCTGCTGATCGAGCTGGTGAAAAGGTCCGACATCCTATTGGAGAACTTCCGCCCTGGGACGATGCGACAGCTTGGCTTGGCCTACGACACGCTCCGACAGATCAGCCCCCGCCTCATCTACGCCTCCCTGTCCGGCTTCGGCCAGACCGGACCCTACGCCTCACGGAGGGCATTCGATATCGTGGTCCAGGGGATGGGCGGGATCATGAGCATTACGGGGGAGCCGGGAGGGCCTCCCGTTCGGGTGGGCGCCGCGATTGGGGATATGGGCGCTGGCCTCTTTACGGCCATCGGGATCTTGGCCGCCCTTCAGGCCAGAGAACGGACCGGGAAAGGCCAGCAGGTTGACGTCGGAATGTTGGACTGCCAGGTCGCCCTGCTGGAGTATGCCGTCATTCGGTATACCACGACGGGTGAGGTGCCAGGGGCGCTAGGCACTCGCCATCCCTGGATCACGCCATTTGAAGCCTTCGAGGCCAAAGATGGGCCGATCGTCATTGGCGTGGGGACGAACCACTGGACCCGGTTCTGCTCGAAGCTCGGCCTTCCCAGCCTCGCCGAGAACCCGCGCTTTGAAACGAACGCCCTGAGAACAGAGCACTACAAGGAGTTGCGACCGATCCTTGCCGAGGTCATCAAAACGAAGCGGGTGGAGGAGTGGATCGGGGAAATGGAGGAGATCGGTATCCCTTGCGGTCCCATCAATACCGTGGACCGGGTCGTGGCCGACCCTCAGGTCCAGGCGCGGGAGATGATCGCTGAGGTGGAACACGCGGGTGTCGGGAAGGTCAAGATGGCCGCCTGCCCGGTGAAGCTTTCGGAAACCCCGAGCGGGATTCAGGGTCCGGCACCCACCTTGGGGCAGCACACCGAGGAGGTGTTGATCCGGCTTTTAGGGTACTCAACGGAGCAGATAGAAACGCTCCGACAGGACGGGGTCATGTGAGAAATGGAGGACAGCGTTTGGGAGGATTCCTTCTTTGACGATACATAAGTATTATGCGAGAATTACGTATAAACGCTGTTCCGAGGAGGTAACCGATGCGAAAGCCGCTAAGACGGAAGAATTACTACCTAGACGACGCGACGATCAAACAGGCTCAGCGGGTTCTGGGGACGAAAACGGAAACGGAGACTGTCCGGAGAGCACTGGAGCTGGTTTCGGATGAAGCCCGGTTGGCTCAAGCGCTTAAGGAACTGCTCGACAAAGGCAAAGGGCGTTTCCGTGATTCAGCCCCCGAAAGGTAAAAAGCTGCTCTTTGACACCAACATCTATATCGACGCAATCCAGGTCGGCGCTGAAGGTGACACGAATGAGCTTCTCCTCTCAACACTCCCGCGCACCTTTTTGAGCGCTGTCGTCGTCCAGGAGCTGTACACGGGGGCACTGGATGCCTTTGGCGAGCGTTTGGTGGACAAGTTCGTTCGTCAGACGGAAAAAACAGGCCGTATCGTGAGCCCCACCTTTTGGGACTGGAAGGAAACCGGCAGAATCTTGGCCGAGATTGGCAGGCACGAACCTGCTCAGCGAACGCGAATCCACAGGCTGGTGAACGATGTCCTACTTGCCATGACCGCCATCCAGATTGAGGCGACGCTCATCACATTGAACCGGGGGGACTTTGCGCTGATTAGACGCTACAAAAGATTTGTCCTGGAGATTCTTTAATCCGTTCAGGTCTACAACCCAGCGGGATGAACATAGTGTGGCCTACGCTGTCGCAGACGGCGGAAAGGTGGCCCATCAGTAACCGAGTCGAGGTATGGCGCGAGCGAGGAGCGGGTGGGTCACACCACCGAGGGGTGGAGCATCTCCTCATCTTCCCACGAATCAAGCGGGTCATTCTCATCCCACTTGTATTGAAGCTGGACGAGCGTGCCCGGGGTGGTTGCAGTCTCGAGAAGATGGAGGGCGTCGAGGATGATCCGGGTTTGGCCCTCGGGGTCGAACGGCCTGCCGGCCTGATGGCCGAGAGGAAAGTTTACGAAGACGGTGCGGGGCGGCTTGACGAGAGAGGTGATATCGGGGGCCGAGGAGAGCGTGATGGTCGGAATGCCGGCCTCTTCAATGGCCCGGGCGAACAGTCCCACGGACTGGTGGCAGAGCTGTCAGACCGGGACGAGGAACGCGGCATCCACATTCATCGTGCGTAGGCGGTCGATGAGATGGGGGGCCATCTCCTTCTGGAGCCTTGTGCGCGTAAAGATCCGGCCCATGAAGGTGAAGGCAGGGGAGGCCAGCGCGGCGATGACCCCTTTCACCTCCAATTCTCTGAGGCGCTGGAGTGGGAAGATGGTGTTGAGATCTTGAACCTTCTTGGCCTTTGGGGAGTAGTGGGAGACTTGCAGCTCGGCCATGTCCAACTCCTTCGGGATCTCCCGAAAGGTCAGGTCGTTCTTCACGCTGTCGAACGGCGCTTGTGTTCGGTGATAAATCCCACCAGAGCTGATGAGGGCGATTCGGCAATCCCGGACCGACTTCGCCATCGGCACCCAGGGACTGTTCGCATTGACGGTCCACTGGTAGGGCGGATCGTTCGGAAACATCCTCCTGACCTGCTCGATGTAGGGGACCGGCGCCATGCCTCACTCCGTGATAGCCGGTCAGCTCTTAGCTGTCAGCCATCAGCAGCTATCACAGACCCAAAGGTTCAGGTCCTTTTTTTTGCATCTACTTGATCTTGCTGAAAGCTGACGGCTGAGAGCTGAAGGCTTTTGTTAGTCCTTGCTCAGGATCAATTCGCCGCGAGCCGCTTCAATCCGGTCATTCGGGCGTTCTATGCCCGCCTCTGTGCCGCCGGCAAAGCAAAGAAAGTCGCCTTGACCGCATGCATGCGGAAGCTCCTGACCATCCTGAACAGCATGGTGAAACATCGCACCCGATGGCAAGAAAATGTCGCCTCCAACACTTGACACGGAACACAGTTGCTGAGGAGGCGCGATAATGTCGCGCCGTCTCGAAGCCTGCGCTGAGCCCAGTCGAAGCGGGCCTGTCACTTCGACAGGCTCAGTGCGCAGCCTGAGCGCGTCGAAGGAGGGAGCGGCATGCGATTCTCCCGGAGCATACGTTGCCATACCTATGAACTAGAGTACTAAGCCAGGAAAAGTTCTTTGTGATACATCCAGCACTAAAACCTGTAATAGAATCCTCCTGTGACGGAGTACGTCTGGCTGTTCCCCGCGGTGCCTTGGACTTTGAGGCCGATGGAGTCAGTGACGCTGTACTCGAATCCCAACCGGCCCACTACGGGAAATGCCTTGGGTCCGGTGCTGAATGAAAATGGCGTCTTTTCAGTCTTCAACGAGAAGCCCTCAGCGGAACCGAAATCAAAGATCCTCTTGGTGAAGTGGCCTTCATACTCCGTCAGCAACCAAGTAATGCCTACCCCTGCTTCGCCAGAGAATCGCCCCCGCTGGTGACGAGCCGTCAGGCCCACATCGACCAGGTGGGTTCGGCTCTCCTCGATCTCCACATCGCGACGTATGTTCAGAATGTCATCGCTTTGGAGATAGGTCCACTGGCTACCCAGAATCAACGCGAGGTTCGGGGCCGCACTCTGCAGGAGAATGACATTGACGCCGGCCCCGGCCGCGAATCCCTGGCTTCCGCTACCCTCATGACTGTTCGGATCGCTGAACGGAAATGCGAGTGAAAAGAGCGGCAAGGAGTCTATGAATTCCTCGACCAGGAATTGGCCTCTCAAGTTATCGATCTTTGTCACAAGCCTCCCTGTGCCGATCTTTCCGTTCACCTCGATGCGTTCGGTCAGGCGATAGAAGAGCTTGATGAGCACAAGCTCGAGCCGCACCTGTTCATCCAGATGGCTCACCGTCGTCTGCTCTGTTCGCGTAGAAACGTCTCCAGTGCTCAAGACCGCCCTTTCGACACTCTCACTGATTGGGAAGGGACTATCAAGCAGACGCTTCTGCCACGCCACCTCTCCCTGGATCTCCACCCGGAACCTGGGCTCGGGCTTCTCCGGTGGAGGTGTTGAGATTGGCTTCCGCGTCAGATCGATCGTGGGCCAAACCTGAGGGGTGTCCACCTGAGCGGAGCACACGAGGGGCCACGAAAGGATGAGGAGCATAACTGTAAGATGAAATAAGACCCGATGTCTCATGAGGCCATCCTGGTGTCTACCTGCCAGCTTTCCTGAACATCGGAACAGGCTTGGAACGACGGAGCCTCACAGATTGTCTCGTGACATACACTGTCACGCCAAATGTCCTTGCCTCATAATCTCGGAAGGTACCTCTCGAACCTGCTGCGCTATCTCCCAGGTGTCTGGGGTCTACGTAATCTAACGCCCGGAGTTTCTCGAGATCGACGAGCACCGCCTGGGGATGGCCGTCCGACTGTGCCTTAGTACTGCATTTCAGAATTACGATGACGTGAGCACGCTCGTTCGTGGTGAGCCTGTCGAACCATGAACGAGCGCACTTCGACAAGCTCAGTGCGAACGGCAATGCCCGATGAATACGTCACCGTAATGGTGCCCCAGGGCACTTAGTACTCTGATTCGTAATTACGGTGACGTCTCCTTCGGGAGAACCGAATGCCGTTCATCCTGAGGAGGCCCATAGGGCCTGTCCTGAGGCGGCTCGAAGGGCCGTCTCGAAGCCTGCGCTGAGCCCAGTCGAAGCGGGCCTGTCCTGGGGCGTCTCGAAGGACGAACGGATTCGTAAGCGTATTTATGAAATGCTGCACTTAGTGCCCAATTTTGTTCTTCTCGTTGTCGTAGTTTTCTTTCGTCAGCTCTTCAACGTGGACCGTATCTGGCTTAAAGGTGATCTTGTTGTAGCGGACGATGCAGCCAAGCACTTTGATCGACTGGAGTACGGTCTTCTCCTTGTACGCTCCTCCTTTCTCCAACTTCTGGAAATGATACAGATGGTCTGGGTTTTCGGGAATCCCTTGCTTTATCTTGGTGCCTCCGACCCGAAATTGATCAGCTCCACTGATCTCTTCTGTTAGCTTACCACCACACTGGATCACGTCGTCGAATTGGTCTAGTACTTCATAATCACGGATCAGAATCGGCCCGTCAGTCTCATCCTTCTTGCTCTGCTTTACAATGGCCTCGAGACGCTTGCGCAGGTCTTCGGCAAGACCCGCAGTAAGTTGCAGATTCCTGTCTTTGACGACAAACTGGTGGTCCTTCTTAAGACGGAGTTTACTGGGCTTCAGGACGGTGAGCTTGTGCGTATCAGGGCAGGTCTTTCCTTTTACACTGTAGGTGACCTTGACTTCAACATCCTCCTTGTTCCCGCTGGATTTCTGACCCGTCACCTCCACGGACGCCCTGTTGCGTCTCGGAGGCAAGGCAACCCTGTCTTCCCCTCCGATGATTTCCCACTCGTACCTCCCCCCGCCAGGCGTCCCGACAGCCTTCAGCGAGGTCGATAGCGAATCACCCTTGCAGAACAGACAAACGATATCTTTGCCTTCGATCTTAACGTCACAGTCTTCTTGCTCTCCTGGACCAGCTGTTAGCATGGGGATGTCGGTTGTCTGGCGGGCTTTAGCTTGCTTGAGCGTTAGGTTCACCGACCCCCAGATCTGCGCTGTGCCCCGCCGGATCTCGTCCTTCGTCTGCGGCGTGGTCACATCCATGCCGCCCGCCTTGAATTGTTTTGTGACCTCCTCTTCCAACTTGGCCTGGGTGTATGCGTCTGGTTTGCGAACATGCCAGATCGTCCACTGGATCACTGTTGTCTTCGCCTGTGCGGGGGGCAGCGGCGTCTCATACCTCCGCTCGTCTGACAGTTGGTTTCCTGTCATGATGATTGTCGTAAGGAAGGCCAATTCCCGCTGCTGAGGCTGGGCCAGAGCTGCCGTGTCCAAAAACGCGTGGCTGAGACTGGGATTGTCAGCGGGTTTGGCGGGGGGAAGCCTCTCCGGGTCAATGCAGTAACCGATGAGGACGACGCTGATGGTCGCGCCTGGCGGAAGGTCCAAGGAGTACGACTCACCGATGATCATCTGTTGATAGCGAGTGTCGCTTGGGCCAAACACGCTGCCGATAGGGATGCTCACCGTGCCGGGACACGCAGAGGTATTGGTGAAGGTCGCATCGAATATCTCGCCCGCCGTCACCCCACGCCCGGCAATCGAGTAGTCAACGCCGGGTGAAACCACAAGGGCTTCCTGTTGTGGGACTGGTAAAGAGGACACCGTTTTTTTTACTTCATTCAATAATTCCTTTATCTTCTTGGCTTTCTCTATCTTGTCCTTGATATCCTCCAGTTCTTCGGCTGCCTTCGCGGCCTTTTCGAAGGCCTTGGCTGTCTTCACAAGCCCCTTCATTTTTGCGGCGAACCTAAGCCCTTTGAGGACTTTTGCCACACTCACTCCGGGGATGTCGCCGTATAGCAGATCAAACGCACCAGGCAACAGGACCGCGGCCACATCGAAGAACTGTCGCGTCGCGAGGGCATATTTCAGATTGTCTTTATCATCCGTTCCGAGGGCGAGCTCTAACCGACACTTTACTCCGCGCAACACGCCAAGCCTGAGTTCAAGGTGTCCGGTTCTTTCGTTGGCTTTTCTGAGGTCGTCAATTCTTTGTTGTGTTGCCTTCATCTCTAAATCGACGGCACTGATTAACCCTTCAACACCCTCTTTGAATTCTTGAGTCTCATTGTCGGCGGCTGAATAGTCCGGCAAGCAAAAAGAAAGGGGAATCACGCTGAAAATGACCGAAGCGACCAGCATCAACCGTTTAATCGAAACTGGAAACCACTTCATGGCCCCTCCTGTCTGCGGGATCAAGACCCCGGGAGATCAGCGAACGAGGTTCTGTAAAAACACGACAGCCCTTCAGGGCTCAAACTACCCCAAAGGGCTGTTGCTCCAGTTGTCCGGCTGAAACGCCGGGATGGCTCAATTCGGGGTCACCGCGGGCCTTCACTGCCAAGCCTTTTCCTGGAACAGGGTAGAACAAGCCGTCGCAGGAATTTACACCATATAGTCCTTTCCCGACTCGGTTGTCAAATGAAAAATAGGCTCTTCAGGAAATCGTACCGCTTCTCGGAAGCCCGTCGGTGGTTCCCCAGGGAGTCTCCTCCTTTATAAGGAGGCGCGAGGGGAGGTAGAAGGCTCTACCCCGCCAGAACTCCCCTTAAAAATGGGAGGAGATTGAGCCTTGGTGGCTCTCTTTGCAAAGCGGAGAAAACTGAATGGCGCCCACTTCCCAGGTGTGTCGTGCTTAGGTCTTGCTGAGGATCAATTCGCCGCGAGCCGCATCGACCGTGATCGT
>Ga0209751_10003758_pt1 | contig 14687 bp, 11 predicted proteins | sample RifCSP13_1_FD_184019 | JGI IMG/M metagenome (GOLD analysis project Ga0209751, IMG submission 184019) | Soil microbial communities from Rifle, Colorado - Rifle CSP2_sed 13_1 (SPAdes) (version 2) | ecosystem: Environmental > Terrestrial > Deep subsurface > Rock core/Sediment | place: Rifle... | reverse complement strand
GCGGGCTTGAGCCCCCCTAATAGAGTCCCGTCCCGTCGGAAGACGGAGGGCGACCCCACGGTCCACGCCCAGGAAGCTGAGCTGCCCCGTCTGCTCGTCGTAGTCGCGCCGGACGCCCGGCTCCTTGCCCGGATGCGTAGGCGTACCGGCCGCCGCACCTGGGCCCGAGTACGGGCCGGCATCAGCCGCGCCGACGAGAAACGCAAAGGCCAGAATGATGGCAGCGAGCATGGCCAAGGGCTGTGTTTTCACTAGACCCTCCCAGCAGGACAGGTGGGCTTGCCGCCCCGAGCGGGGGCCGCCAATCGCAAGGAAACGCTGCATATGGCGGTGGCTTCCACTTCACGGACAATTAGGCCCGATCTCAGACGCCAAATCCAGGCGCGCAGGCGCCAATAACCTTCAGTTACCGGCACCAGCTCACGCGGCTACCAGGATTCTCCCGCGCAGGGCGGAGTAGATTCGTGCGAATTGTCACGCAGCGGGACTGATCAACGAGTGAGCGAAGCGTCACGATCCCCGAGAATAGGGAACCCCAGACGATAGCATGCGATGCGCGTTCGGCGGCGCAGCGACGGGACGAGGACGACGGAATCTATGGAAAGGAATCGCGGCTCGGACGGCTGCTTCCGCTCCCGCCCATGCCGGGAACGGTTGGTCCGGACCAGACTGTTTGGAGTCGTGGCCCAGGCGAGTGATACGAATTCGAGCCTTTGGGATCGCTGGAAGGGCTATGCCAGGCCTGGCCGGCCTCAGCGCCCCTCGAGCGGCACCCAGGCGCGCGGGCTCGGCCCGACGTACTCCTCTTGCGGGCGGATCAGCCGCCCCTCGAACCGCTGCTCCAGGATATGCGCCGTCCACCCTGCCACTCTCGCCACGGCAAACGTCGGGGTAAACAGGTCGCTGGGGAGGCCGACACACTCGAGCAGCATCGCCGTGTAGAACTCGACGTTGGTGCGCAGGTTGCGCCCCGGTTTGAGCTCCTCCAACACCCGCAGCGTCACTTGCTCGATGGCCCTGGCCCGCCGGAGAAAGTCGGCCCGTTGCGGGTCGACCGCCAGCTGTTCGGCGGCGCGTGACAGGACATCGGCGCGCGGGTCACGCACTTTGTAGATACGGTGGCCGAAGCCCATCAGACGGCCGCCGGCGGCGACCGTCTGCCGGACATAGTCCTCCGTCTCCGCCTCCAGGCTCCTGCCGGACGCCACCTGACGCCGCTCGACCTCGCGCATCATGTCGAGCGCCGGCCCGGGCGCGCCTCCATGCAGCGGACCTTTCAACGCTGCCAAGGCGGCGGCGACTGCCGCGATCATGTCGGAATGCGTGCTGGCGACCACCCGCGCCGCCAGCGTCGAGGCGTTCAGGCCGTGATCGATGACGCTGTTGAAGTAAGTCTCCAGAGCACGTATCGCCTCCGGATCCGCGGGGGAACCTTGCAGCGCGTACAAGTAGGCGGCGGCGTGCCCAAGGTCTGCCGGCGGGTCGGCAGGCTCTTGTCCCCGCCGCAATCGCGCGTAGGCCGCGACCAGCAGAGGCATCCGGGCCACCATCCGCAAGGCTTGCTGCCACCAACTCTCACGCGTCTCGCTGGCTTCTGAAGGGCCGTCGAGCACCTGGGTCTCCACCGCCAAGCGAAGCGCATCCATCGGCCCTACCCCGCGCTCGACGGCGACCTCGATGCCTTGGCGCGCCCGAGGCGATAGGGCTCGCTCCTCGGCCAGCGAGCCGCGCAGTTGAACGAGTTCAGCCGAATTCGGGAGCCGATCGTTCCAAAGGAGAAAAACGACCTCTTCGAAGGTCGCTTGAGGCGCCAGGTCCTCCAGACGATATCCGCCGATGACTAACTCGCCGGCCTGGCCGTCGACGCGGCTCAGGCGGGTCCGGATCGTTTCAGGGGCGGGCGCATTGCTCAACGCGTATCCTGCAATTCGATCGGATCCCCCGGCACCCAGAAGCTCTCAGCTGCAAGCCGCCGGCCCCAGCCGTCAGCCATCGGGCATTCCTGCACCGCCAAGCCGTCTGGCTCGGACCATGTCGTTCTCAGAGCCCCGCCACCAGTCTCCATCTCAGAGGATGAGGGAGGGAGACTCATCCACCCCACCCGCATGTCGCGCGAGCGTCTTCGGCACATCAGCGACCTCCTCGACAGGACGCCGCCCTTGGCGCCCTTTAGAGGGCGAAGCGGCGTGGGAGTCGCGATGATGCACGGCAGCAGAGAAGGCGGAGTTCAGGATGATGCCGCTGGGAACTGTGCGCCACTCAGATGTGAATCGGGTGCCCCGCCGCGTCGTGCGCCGCCTCCATCACAGCTTCGGTCAGCGTCGGATGGGCGTGGACATTGCGGGCGATTTCGGTCGGAGTTAGCTCCATCATCTGGGCCAGGGTCAGCTCGGGCAACAACTCGGTCGCTTCCGGCCCGACCATGTGCGCCCCCAGAATCTCGCCGTACTTGGCATCGGTCACGATCTTGACCCAGCCCCCGTAATCTCCCAACCCGAGCGCCTTGCCGTTGGCCTGAAACGGGAAGCGCCCGACTTTGATCTCATGCCCGCGCTCTTTCGCCTGGGCCTCGCTCAGGCCGAAGGCCCCCACCTGCGGCTGGCAGTAGAAGGCGCGCGGCATCATCTCGTATGAGACCGTCACCGTTTCGACACCGGCGATGTTTTCGGCACAGACGATCCCCATGGCCGAGGCCACGTGCGCCAACATCAGCTTCCCGGTCACGTCGCCGATCGCCCAAACCCCGGGCACATTCGTCGCCATCCGCTCGTCGATCTCGACGAAGCCGCGGTCCGAAAGGCGGACCCCCGACGCCTCCAGCCCCAGGTCCTTCGTATTCGGCCGGAAACCGGCCGCCACCAACGCCTGCTCGGCTTCCAGCTCTTGCCCCCCGCTGACCTTCACTTTGACTTTGGTCTTCGAGACTTCGATCGACTCGACGCGGGTGCCGGCCAGCACCTTGATCCCGTTCTTGGTGAAGGCCTTGGCCAGCTCCTGACTGACTTCTTCGTCCTCGGTCGGTGCGATGCGCGGCAGCATCTCGACCAGCGTCACTTCCACCCCGTAGCTGTTCCAGACCGTGGCGAACTCGAGGCCGATAGCCCCGGCGCCCATGATGATGATCGACTTGGGCAGCCGCTCTTGAAGGATCGCCTCGCGGTAGGTGATCACGCGGTCCCCATCCGGAGTCACGCCCGGGATCGTCGACGGGCTGGCGCCGGTGGCGATGACGATGTTGCGTGCCGATAACTTCAACGTGCCGTCTTTCCCGCTGACTTCGACGGCCTGCGGGCCGCTGACGCGGGCCGCGCCCATGTGCACGTCGATCTTGTTCTTCTTCATCAGGAAGCCGACCCCCTTGACCAATCGATCCGCAACCTGCCGGCTGCGCCGGACGGCGGCGGCATAGTCGAGGGTCAATCCTTCCACTTTGAATCCGAAGTCGTCGCCGCGGTGACGCAGCAAATGCGCCACCTCGGCGTTGCGCAGCAGGGCCTTAGATGGCACGCAGCCGATGTTGAGACAGACCCCGCCGAGCCACTCGCGGTCGACGATGGCCGTTTTCAAGCCAAGTTGTGCGGCGCGTATGGCGCACACGTACCCCCCCGGCCCGGCGCCGATCACCACCACGTCATAGTCTGGCATTCAGTACTCTCCTTGCACTTGCAGGGATCATCCCGTTGCAACATTGGCCAGTTGTCAGTGGCCAGTGGCCAGTTGCGATCAAGAATTCGTTCCTGCTGGCCACTGGCCACTCGCCACTGGCCACTTCTGTGTCAGGCCCACTTTTCCAGCCGCTCGACCACCGCCGCCAGGAACCGGTCGGCGACCGCGCCGTCGAGCAGGCGATGATCGAAGGTCAGGGTGAGGTAGACCATCGGGCGGATGGCGAAGGCGTCGGCGCCCGTCGTCTCAACCACGACGACGCGCTTCTGAATCGCCCCCACCCCGAGGATGGCGGCCTGCGGCTGGTTGATGATCGGTGTCGCAAACAAGGAACCGCTGACACCGTGATTGGTGATGGTGAACGTCCCGCCCTGGACCTCGTCCGGTTTCAGCTGCCGGCCGCGCGCCCGGGCGGCGAGGTCCTTGATCGCAGCGGCGATCGCCAGGAGCGACTTCTGGTCGGCATCCTTGATCACCGGGACGATCAACCCTTGCTCCCCAAGCGACACCGCCACACCGATGTTGATTTGCCGGTGCAAGACGATCGCCTCGTCGCTCCACGAGGCGTTGACCGACGGCACCGCCTTCAGCGCCGCAACACTGGCGGCGACGAAGTAACTGCTGAAGGTCAGGTCAACCCCGTCTCGTGCGAAGATCTCTTTGTGCGCCTGCCGGTGAGCGACCACGCGGCTGAGGTCCGCCTCCATCACCGTCGTCACGTGTGGGCTGGTCCGCCGGGAGCGGACCATGTGCTCGGCAATCTGCCTACGGACAGCGTCGTGCAGCACAACCTGCCCAGGCATCGGGCCACCAGCGGGGGGCTTCGTCCCAAAGACTTCCTCCGTGGGTCGGAACAGCTCGCCGGATGCCGGCTGTTCCCATGCGGGCGCTTCGGGCATGGGAAGCCCACGAGCGTGGGCCAGCACGTCCTTCTTGGTGATGCGTCCCCCGGCTCCGGTTCCCTGGACCTGGGTCAGATCGACGTTGTGCTCGGCGGCGATCTTCGCCACGACCGGAGAGATGAAACCGAGATCGGCGCGCGCTGCGGCAGCCGGGGGGGCCACCGGAGCGGAAGGCGCCATCGTTGGCGCCGCCTTCGCCGCATGGGCCGGAGCCACCACCGGGGCGGACGCCGGCACCGCTTCACCGGCCTCGCCGATCATCGCCAACACCGTGCCGGCCTGAACCGTCTGGCCCTCGGCGACCAGCACCTTGAGCAGCACCCCGCCGGCCGGGGAGGGAATCTCCGTGTCGACTTTGTCGGTGTTGATCTCGAGCAGCGGCTCGAACTCGGCGACGTTCTGGCCTTCGGCCTTCAGCCACTTCGAGACCGTTCCCTCGACGACGGATTCACCAAGCTGCGGCATGATGACTTGAGTGGACATGAGTCGCTCCGCTTAGTGGTCAGTGGCCAGTGGCCAGTGGCCAGCCTCTAGTGAGCGGTCAGCGGCCATGGTCAGTCGCTTTGCCCGTGCCGCGATGGCTTGGAAGGCTCACTTCGAGACCATGCAGCATCCGTCGAACTTCTGCTATGTGATCTGTCACGGGTCGTACCTCCACGTCATCGAGGAAACCCAACTCGACGGCAATAACCATTTGCGTATCGACCTCAGCCAGGGATCCCAGTGCGTGATAGATGAACTGCCGAAACTCCCCGGGGTTTCTCCTCGCCTGGCCCTCGGCAATGTTGGACGGCACAGAGACGGCGGCCCGCCTCAGCTGGCTGATCAACCCGAACTTCTCATTCGGGGGAAGTCGGCCGGTAAGCTGATAGATCTCCTTGGTCAATCCGATTGCCTTCCTCCACACAGTCAGTTGGTGATAGCCTTTGACGGCCACGTCTCCCCCTCACTCTCAACCGGAAGATTCCCTCGGTCACGAAGTCGTTCTTGCTGGCCACTGGCCACTGGCGACTGGCCACTTCCCTTGTGGCCACTGACCACTTCACCTCTTGCAGCTCTAGTATCTCGCTAGCGCGCGCATCGCCGCCGCAATCTTCTCCGGGTTCAGCATGAACCAATCCTGAAGGGGATGGCTGTAGGGCATCGCTGGGACGTCCGGTCCGCCGAGGCGCCGCACCGGCGCATCCAGGTCGGAGAAGGCCTCCTCGGCCAAGATGGCGGCGACCTCGGCTCCATAGCCGCCGGTCAGGTTGTCTTCGTAGATGATGAGGGCCTTGCCTGTCTTGCGAACCGACGCCAGCACCGTCCGCTTGTCGAGGGGCAGAAGCGTCCGCAGATCGACCACCTCGACCGAGATCCCTTCTGCGGCGACGGCCTCGGCCGCCTGCAAAGTGTAGTGGTGCATCATCCCGTAAGCGATCGCAGTCAGGTCGGACCCGGCGCGGGAAACCTTGGCGGCGCCCAGCGGCTCGACGAGGTCTCCCTCCGGAATCTCGCCCTTGATCAGGCGATAGCCTTTTTTTGGCTCGAAGAACAACACCGGATTCGGATCGCGCACGGCCGCTTTCAGCAAGCCTTTGGCGTCGTGCGGGTTGGAGGGGATGACGACCTTGAGCCCGGGGACGTGAGCGAAGAAGGCCTCGAGCGACTGCGAGTGGTACAACCCGCCGCCGATCCCACCGCCGTACGGCGCACGGATGACCAGGGGCACCGTCCACTCGCCGTTCGAGCGATAGCACATCTTGGCCGCTTCATTGACGATCTGGTTGAAGGCCGGGTGAATGAAATCGGCGAACTGGATCTCGCAGATCGGGCGCATGCCGTACAGGGCGGCGCCGATGCCGACTCCGATGATCGACAACTCGGCCAGCGGCGAGTCGATGATACGCCCGGGCCCATACTTCTCGAACAGCCCTTGGGTGGCGCGGAAGACGCCGCCGCGGGGTCCGACGTCTTCGCCGACGATGAACACCCGGTCGTCGTGGGCCAGCTCCTCGTCCATCGCCTGCCGCAGCGCCTGGATCAGCGTCCCCTCAGCCACGGCGAACGTCCTCGACATAGACCGGATAGGCCGCCTCGGAGACGTCCGGATAGGGCGCCGCCTCGGCGAACCGGATGGCGTCCTCGACGGCCGCCGTCGCATCCGCCTCCAGCTCGGCTTCGATCTTCTGGGTGAGGACCTTTTTCTCGCGCAGGGTTTTCTGGAAGGCGCCCAACGGATCGGCCGCCTTCATCGCCTCGATCTCATCCCGCGGCCGATAGGTTCGATCGTCGTCGTCGGAGGAGTGGGGAGTCAGACGATGGACTCGGGCCTCGACCACTGTCGGTCCATCGCCGCGCCGCGCCCGTTCCACCGCCTGGCCGACGGTCTCGTGTACGGCCAGCACGTCGAGCCCATCGACGCTGACGCCGGGCAAGCCAAGCCCGGCCGCCTTGCCGGCCGCCCCTGCCACCGCCATCTGCATCTCCTGACGCACGGAGATGGCGTAGATGTTGTTCTCGACTAGGAAGATGACCGGCAGCTTGTGGACGGCCGCCCAGTTGACTCCTTCGTACCATTCGCCCTGCGAGGTCGAGCCTTCGCCGATCGTCGTCAGCACGACGGCCGAGTCGCCGCGCATCTTGATCCCCAGCGCAATGCCGGAGGCATGCGGCGTCTGCGTCGCCACCGGCGACGAATGGCTGACGACATTGGCCCGCCGCAGGCTCCAGTGGCTGGGCATCTGACGGGCGCCGGAGCTGGGCTCGCCTTTCTTCCCCATCAAGCCCAAGGCGAACTCGCGCGGCGTCATCCCCATGGCCAGGATCAAGGCCAGATCCCGATAGTAGGGGACGACCCAATCGACGCCCCGCTGCAAAGCAAAGGCGGCGCCCACCTGCGCCGCCTCGTGACCGATGGCCGAAATGTGGAAGGCGATCTTCCCCTGGCGATGCAGCACCCACGCCCGCTCATCGAGGCGCCGGGAGAAAAGCATCACCCGGTACATCTCCAGAAGCGATTCTTTGGGCAACCCCATTCGTGCGCCTCCGCCCTTCCCCCCGAGGGGCCCTCAGCGTCGGATCCTGCCCGAGAGATTCCTCACCGCACAGAACTTCCAGGGCTAGAGGGCACCGGCCGGGCGTTTCGCTTTTTTCTCTCCGGGAGGCAGGGCGCGCGGCAACCGGGCAATCTTATCCGGTTCGCTAGGGAATCTCAAGCGGAAGGCTAAGTTCAGGCCATCTGGGAGGGAGAGGATGGTGAGCCACGTCCTTCCGCCGTCCACCCTTGCTCCCGCGCAGGCAGAGGGCGGCGGGTTCCCTCGCCGAGAATCTCCTGCCTAAAGTGGCTTCCAGGGCGCACACCTGCGCCACGTCTTGCTCAGAAGCGAGGCCTGGCGGCCCGTACAGGATGTCGAGCAAGGACGCGTCTTGGAGGAGTTGCGAACCTACCAGGCGCCCAATCCCCTTCGGGATGCGAAGCGCGATGGCCTGTGCCTTCTTGCAGGGCCTGGCTTCGCCCCTTCGGGCGCGCCCAGGGCGCAAGCCCCCGCCTTCTACGCCCCTTCGGGCGCCCCCTGGGGGCAGGGCGCCAAGGGCGGCAGGGCCATGGTCCTTGGAGGTCAGAGATCAGGTCGAATCTATTGACCGGGTCTCGCCGGCAGTCGATCGGCGACGATCTCGACCACGTCCCGCACGGCGATCGAGTCGCCTTCCTGTCGCGCGGCATCTCCCAACATGATCAGGCAGAACGGACAACCGACCGCCAGGACCTTGGCACCGGTGGCCTCGGCTTGCCGCAGCCGACGTTGGTTCACCCGCTCTTCGCCGTGCTCTTCTTCCTTCCACATTTGCCCGCCCCCCGCACCGCAGCAGAACGACTGCGTCCGAGAGTCGGCCATCTCGGCCACGGTGGCGCCGCTGCCGGCCAACGCCTGACGCGGCGCGTCGATGACGCCGTTCTGCCGGCCAAGATAGCAGGGGTCGTGGAAAGTAAGAAGCTCGGACTTGGTCGCGCCGTCCAGGGAAAGTCGGCCCTGCGTCATCAGCTCCTGCAACAACTGCGTGTGATGGATGACTTCATAATGGCCGCCGAACGCCGGGTACTCATTCTTGAGCGTGTGCAGGCAGTGCGGGCAGGTCGTCACGATTCGGCGCGGCGCCACCCGATGGAGGGTCTCGACGTTGGCCTGGGCCAGTTCGTTGAACAGGTACTCGTTTCCGCTTCGGCGAGCGGAGTCGCCAGTGCACCGTTCCTGCGGCCCGAGAACAGCGAACCGGACTCCCGCTGCCTTCAACACCTCGGCCAGAGCGCGGGCGGTCTTCTGCGCCCGGGCGTCCGTCGCCGGCGCGCAGCCGACCCACCACAACACTTCGGCATCCGGCGCTTGCGCCACCAGCGGGACGTCCAGGCCGGCCGCCCACTCGAGGCGCTTCTCCGGACCCAGGCCCCAGGGATTGACCGAACGCTCCATGCCCCGGTAGGCGGCCTGCAGCTGATCGGGGAAAGCGCTCTCGGTCAACACCAGATGGCGACGGATCTCCAGGATGTCGCGCATCGGCTCGTTGCCCACCGGGCAGACCTCGATGCAGGCCCCGCACGCGGTGCAGGCCCAGACCGCCTCCGGCGTGATGGCGAACTCGAGCAGCGTTTGGCTGCTGGTCTCTCCGGCCGCCAGCCGGGCGCCTTCCTGGTTGAGGAAGTAACGCTTGTTGATTTCCAAGGCTGCCGGCGAAAGGACTTTGCCGGTGGCGTAGGCCGGGCAGGCGTCCTGACAGCGATTGCACATGATGCAGGCATAGGCATCGACGAGCGCCGTCCACGACAAGTGCTCCAGCCGCGCCGCCCCGAACTGCTCGATCGACGGGTCGTCGAAGTTGAGGTTGTCGAGGGCGCCCATCGAGGTCCGCTTCGGCTTGAGCAGGAAGTTGATCGGAGCGAAGAACAAGTGGAGATGTTTCGAGTACAAGAAGTAGGGCAGGAAGGCCAGGATCAGACCGAGGGCGATCCAGAAGCATACGTGAATCGCGGCGACCAGCGCCGCTTCGCTCCATCCGGCCCAGGCCTGCGAGAGCGCTGAGGCGAAGGGCATCCAGACGTTTCCCCCCTCCGACGCCAATACGAAACTGCTCCCGACGAAACGGGCGCCGACGTGGAGAACGATGAAGCCGGCGACGATCGCCGAGTCGCGGCGGATGCCGCGGCTCGCCTTGGGGTGCAGCAGGGTCGTCGAGCGCACCGTCAGGGAGTCCGGCCGGACGAGAAAGCGTCGGACGATCAAGTACGCCATCCCCACGAGGACTCCGACACTGAGGACGTCTGCCGCCAGCCGGAAGAGATTGCCGACGGGCTCACCGCCGAGAAAGGCTTCTGTCACATCGACCAGATCGACCAGCAAGTAAAAAGTGAATCCCCAGCCGACGAGCGCGTGGAAGACGCTGGTCCAACGCCGGACAGAAAACGTCGGCGCAAAGCTGACGAACTTGGCGATGGCCGTGAACAGCCGTCGGCCGAGCTGGTCGAGCTCCGGCCGGCCCTGGCCGCGGCCAATCGTCCGGACGATACGGCGGGCGGCCAGGGCGGTGAGGCTCAGGCTGAGGATGGCGGCAAGAACGAAGAGGACTCTCTCAACCGGGGTGAGCATGACTCTTCTCCGGCGGGGCGAGATGAGGAAAGAGCGGAAGATCCCGCGGCGAGTCTAACACGGCCCTTCGATTACGCCATGACCCTCGCTCCGCTCGGGGTCATGGCTCCGCTCAGGGAGGATGTCTCCTACATCCTCCTCGCCGAGCGGAGGGCCGAGCCCAGGTACCTCGGCAAGGCCTCGCCTACACTGCGAGGCCCGAAGTCCCTCGCAATCGCTCGGGATACCTATCGAAGCGCGTCTTCCCGGCGGGCCTTTGAGTCTGCTCGGGGACGAAGAAAGCGTAGAGCGAACGGAGCCCGAGCCCGTGCGCAGGCTAAAGCCTGCGGCTACGGCGAAAGGGATCGGCCGCGCGTGGGGGCCACGGAGTCGAGCTAGGCCGCATGTGGAAACGCTCGATGGACCGCCGTTGGATAGCCAAGTTGGAAGGACATGGCGCGGTACCGAAACAGGGAAGAGGTCAGGCGGCTTTGGCCAGGAGGAAAGTCTCGACGGTGGCCGGCAGGGGATGCGCTGCCAGGTAGGCGCGGACGTCTTGAACCGCCTTGCGATATCGCTGGAGCAAATCTTGATCGGATCCCTTGAACCGGTGCAGGGTCTGGAGAGCACAGGCGGTGCAGCCTCGCATCGCCCGGTAGGAATCCGTCTCGCAGCTCAGGCAGCCGTCGAGGCGGATCATCATCAGGGAAAAGGCGAGACACTCCGGGTCGTCCGGTGGAAGTGAGTTGACCCGGTCAACCAGTTCGCGCCAGCTTTCGCCGCGGGACCGGGCCAGCCGGGGAATGGCATGGGGCGGAAAGAGGATCTGGTTGTCCGAGTACATCGCCTCGCGTTCCCTACAACTCGACCATCGGTGGACGGGAGGAACCCGCCGGAATTGTAGGGAACGGGGATGCGGAAGGGGATAGGACTGTAGTACCAGATCAGCTGTCAGCCGTCAGCGATCAGCCACACCTGCACTTGCCGCAGGTGCAAGTGTCAGCTCTCAGCGTTCAGCCCAGACTCCATCGAAACGAGCGATTCCCGTCCCATTCGCCACCGGGCCGCTCTTAGCTGATGGCTGACAGCTGACGGCTGAGAGCTTATTACGCCCCGCCGGCGCCGTAGGAGGCTTCGTCGGTCGGGGTTTGGCCGGAGGGGTCGAAAACGTAGACGTACGTGCCTACGTCGACGAAATCGTAGAGCCACTGGGCGTCGGTCATCGGAAGATTGACGCAGCCGCGCGAGGTTGTCGTGCCGAACTTGGCATGCCAGTAGGTCCCATGCAGAGCCCGTGCCTCATCGAAGTACATCACCCATGGCACGTGCTGCAGATAGTAGAAGCCCGGCTCGCCGGGAATGCCGCCGGTCATCAGGTCCTGCTCGAGCTTGACCCAAACCTTGAACAGGCCGGGCTTGGTCCAGAAGCCGTTGCGACCCGTGGAGACCATCGTGGCATAGACCAGCTGCCCGCCTTCATAAGCGGCGACGGTCTGCTCGTACAGATTGACGGTGACCCACTTGTCGGCATCGACACCGGGCGGCGGCGTGGTATCGGGGACAACGCGCGCCACATTCCGCTGCTCGATCCACTCGCCGCGGCCTACTTGATACCACTCCCAGTCGCCGGCGCGCTGGACATCATAGATTTGCACGACATCGAACTTGCTCAGCCAGTGGTCGGTGTAGCTTTCGCCGCCCGGTTGAGTCGCCGCGAACGTGCCGGAGACGACCCAACCGAAGGGACGCTGCGGGGTGTGGCTGAACGCCTGGCCGTGATAATCCGCAGGCGTAAAGTCGCTGGCTTCGCCGGAGCGGACATAGCCGTCGCCGGTGGTGTAAATCTCTCCGTCTCCACTCGAGAACGAGTCGGTGTAGTAGAGGTAGACAAACCCCTTATCGATTTCGCCCGTCTCGCCATGACCCGAGGCAGCCGCGTCCGCGCTGGGGAACAAACGCACAGGCTTGTTCCCGGCGCGCAGGTAGTTGGTGGGAACGGAGTACATCTTGGGGTCGAGCGGCGTCGTCGGCAGCGGCATAACCGGATAGAGCCCGGTTTCGGCCAGCCGCTCCAGGGCGGCGCCCGGCCCGGTCGGGGGGCACAGCTCGGGGTGGCGCACCTGGACCCGCGGAGGGCACAGGTAGTCCGGCGGTGGCCCCGGTGCGACCGGCGGCACAGCCGCGCTGGCTGCCGTCAGGATCGGAGCTATTAGAAGGAAGGCGCCTACGAGCCGCATCAGGTTCCCGACTTCATTCGGCGTGCATTCTACCAGCCGCCGCGCCAAGGACGAACGCGGCGTGACCGGCCGCTATCGCCGTTCCTTCGCCTCCAACGCCGCTCGGTCGATGAAGGCCTGGAGCGGCATGGCCCCCAAGTCCTCTCCGCTGCGCAGACGTACCGCTACGGCACCTTCTTGCGCCTCGCGATCGCCGATGACGAGCATGTAGGGGATCTTGCGGAGCTGCGCGTTCCGGATCTTGGCGTTCATTCGTTCCGGTCCATCGTCGACCTCGGCTCGCAACCCGGCCGCAGCCAGCCGCTGGGCCGCCTCATGGGCGGGCGCGGCATGGCGGTCGGCGATCGGGATCAGGGCAGCCTGGACCGGCGCCAGCCACAGCGGAAAGGCGCCGGCATACTGCTCGATCAGGAAGCCGATCATTCGCTCGTGGGTGCCCAGCGGCGCGCGATGGATGACCAGCGGCATTTCCTCCTGGCCCTGGCGGTTGGTGAACTTCAGCTCGAAACGCGCCGGCTGGGCGAAGTCGACCTGATTGGTCGCCAGGCTGAACTCACGCCCGGTGGCGCTCCAGATCTGGACGTCGATCTTCGGCCCATAGAAGGCGGCTTCGTCGGCGACTTCGACAAAGGGCACGTCGCCGTGAGTCATCGCCCGTCGCACCATGTCTTCCGTCTTGAGCCACAGGCGCTCGTCGTCGACATACTTCTTACCCAGGCCGCGCTTGTGATGTGTGCTCAGACGCATGACGTACTTCTCGATGCCGAAGATGCGGAAGTACTCCAGATACAGGCGGGCGACGGCCAGGAACTCGGCTTCGAACTGCTCCTCGGAGCAGTAGATGTGGGCGTCGTTCATTTGCATCGAGCGAACCCGCAGCAGGCCGAAGAGCTCGCCGCTCTTCTCGTAGCGGTAGCAGGTGCCGTACTCCGCCAGCCGCAGCGGCAGCTCGCGGTACGAGCGCGGCTTGCTGGCGAAGATCTTGTGGTGCATCGGGCAATTCATCGGCTTGACGTAGTAGCGAGTGCCCTCCAACTCCATCGCCGGGTACATGTTGGGGGCGTAGTACGGCAAGTGCCCGCTGTGCAGGAACAGGTCTTCCTTGGAGAGGTGCGGCGTGCGCACCCGCACATAGCCGGCGTTGGCCTCCGTCTCCTTGGCCAGCCGTTCCAGCTCCTCGGCGATGACCGCGCCGTTCGGCAGCCAGAGCGGGAGGCCCGGGCCGACCTCATCGTCGAAGATGAAGATCTCCAGTTCGCGGCCGAGCTTGCGGTGGTCGCGACGCTTGGCTTCCTCCAGCATCGCCAGGTGCGCCTCGAGTTCCTCCGGGGTGTTCCAAGCCGTGCCGTAGATGCGCTGCAGCATTGGGCGCGTTTCGTCCCCCCGCCAATATGCACCCGCTACGCTGAGGAGCTTGAGCGCCTGTGGGTTGATTTGGCCCGTGTTTTCGACGTGCGGCCCGCGGCAAAGATCGGTGAAGGTATCGTGCGTATAGGTCGAGATCACCGGCTTCTCCGACGTTTCCTCGCCGTATTCGTCGGTGCCGCCTCGCTCCAGTCCGTCGATCAGCTCGATCTTGTACGGCTGATCGGCAAAGAGCTGGCGCGCCTCTTGCGCCGAGAGCTCGCGCCGCTGGAAGGCATACTTCCCGGCCAGGATCTCCCGCATTCTCTTCTCGAGGCGCTCGAGATCCTCGGGGGTGAGCGGACGCGGCAGGTCGAAATCGTAGTAGAAGCCGTTCTCGATCGGCGGTCCGATGGCGAACTTGGCCTGCCCCGGGAACATCTCCATCACCGCCTGGGCCATCACATGCGAAGACGAGTGGCGCAACCGGTAGAGCTGGGAGTCCTCGTACCGTTCGGCAGATGAGTGGGACATCGTCAACCTCCCCAACACAAAGGCCCCCGCCCGTCTGGGGCGAGGGCCGACGCGCTCGCGGTTCCACCCAGGTTGGCCCGCCCATCCGTGCGCGGGCCGTCTCCGGCGGCCGATAACGGGGCCGAACCTGGCGCTCGCGGGGGGTTTTCGCCGGTCCAACGCCTCCGGGGGCTCTCAGTGGCTGCCCTCGGTCCCTGTCGGCCGGACACCGGCTACTCGTCCCGGTCGTCGCGCCTCGATCTAAGTTGTCAGTGGCTAAGTGTTCAGTGGGCGGTATAGGACTCGAACCTACGACCTTTGCGATGTCAACGCAACGCTCTAACCAACTGAGCTAACCGCCCCGGGTTCGGATTATACCGCGCGCCGACGGGGGCCCAGCGATCAGGGGACATCGACCCGCATCG
>Ga0209751_10003757_pt1 | contig 14687 bp, 8 predicted proteins | sample RifCSP13_1_FD_184019 | JGI IMG/M metagenome (GOLD analysis project Ga0209751, IMG submission 184019) | Soil microbial communities from Rifle, Colorado - Rifle CSP2_sed 13_1 (SPAdes) (version 2) | ecosystem: Environmental > Terrestrial > Deep subsurface > Rock core/Sediment | place: Rifle... | reverse complement strand
CGCGGATGGCTTCGTTGATCGCGTCCTTGAGCGTCTGCGAGCCGGAGTCCACCGGGCGCACTTCCGCGCCGAGCAGCTTCATGCGGAGGACGTTCGGCTGCTGGCGGGCGATGTCCACGACGCCCATGTAGACCACGCACTCCAGGCCCAGCAGCGCGGCCACCGCCGCGGACGCGACTCCATGCTGGCCCGCGCCGGTCTCGGCGACGATGCGGCGCTTGCCCATGCGCTTGACAAGCAGCGCCTGGCCGAGCGCGTTATTGACTTTGTGCGCGCCCGTGTGCGCGAGGTCTTCGCGTTTGAGATAAATCTGCGCTCCACCGAGGTGCGCGCTCAGCCGGGCCGCGTGCGTGAGCGGCGTGGGACGGCCCACGTACGTCGCGAGCAACCGCTCGAACTCGCGTTGAAATTCGGGGTCAGACCGCGCTGCCAGGTAGGCATTTTCCAGTTCCGCCAGTGCGGGCATCAGCGTTTCGGGCACGAACTGCCCGCCATACGGCCCGAATTTATGAGGGGGTCGAGTCATCAGAGGGTCTCCGAGTTGACAAGCAGAGGAGCAGGGGAGCCAGAGGGCCAGCCCCCCGCGCCTCTGCTCCCCTTGCCGCTCTTACAAACGCCTTCATCTTCCGATAATCCTTCCGCCTCGGCGCGGCCTCCACGCCCGAGGCCACGTCCACGCCCCAGGGGTTGACCCGCTCAACCGCGTTGGCGACGTTTTCGGGCGTCAGGCCGCCCGCGAGGAAAATGGGGAACTGCGCGGCGATGCTTCGCGCCGCCTCCCAGTCGGCCATCCGACCCGTGCCGCCATAAGCATTGGGCATGTGCGCGTCAACCAAGAGTGACGGATAGCCGGGGCTGATTCTGGCGAACGCCGCGTAGTCTACGCCGTCGGCCGCGCCACGAAAGGCCTTGAACGCGCGCCCCCACAGCGCCGTGAGGTGCTCCGGCGTCTCGTCGCCGTGCAGTTGGGCCAGGTCCAGGCCGCAGTCGTCGAGGACGGCGGCGACATCGGCGGGGTCGGCGTTGACGAAGATGCCCACCGTAGTCACTGGGGATCGGAGATTGGAGATGATATGAGCGCAGGCTTCGGGCGAGATGTAGCGCGGGCTTTTCGGGTAGAAGTTGAAGCCGAGATAATCCGCGCCGGCGTCAATGGCCGCCAGGGCGTCGTCGCTGTTGGTCATGCCGCATATTTTGAGGCGCATCGGCTTATCGGGTAGGTAGAGAGGCGCTCGGACGCGCCTGCAGGCCGAGCGCCAACTCCCGCACTTTCGCCCCAATGTCAGCCGCCGTCACGAGCGCCTCTCCCACCAGCGCCGCGTTCACGCCAAGCGCGGCGAGCCTGGCGATGTGTTCGGCGGTGAAGATGCCGGACTCGGAGACGACGCCGATGCCCGCCGGAACGTGCGGGCGCAGCTGCGCGGTCGTCTCGAGGCTGACGTTGAAGGTCGTGAGATCGCGATTATTGACGCCGACCAGCTTGAGACGGGGCAGGCGCAGGATGCGCTCCAATTCGGAAAGCGTATGCACTTCCATCAACGGGGTGAGGCCGAGGTCGAGCGCGAGCGCGTGCAGATCGGCCAACTCGGCGTCGTCGGGCAAAGCCGCGGCGATGAGCAGGACGGCATCCGCGCCCGCGGCGCGGGTTTCGTAGATCTGAGCGGGAGAGAGAATGAAGTCCTTGCGCAGCAGAGGCAGTGAGATGTGATGCGTGAGGCGTAATGCGCGGAGCGTGTCGAGGCGGCCGAGGAAAAATTTCTCGTCGGTAAGGACGGAGATCGCCGCCGCGCCGTTCGCGGTGTAAATTCGGGCGAGTCGGATCAGGTCAACGTGCGGCGCGAGCAGGCCGCGCGAGGGCGAGGCGCGCTTAAGTTCGGCGATGAGCCTCACCCCCCTCCCCGGCTCCTTCGGAGCTGCCCCATTCCCCTCTCTTGGGCTTTTGGCCCAGGAGAGAGGGGTGGGGGATGAGGCGAACCGCGGGGCCGCAAGAAAATCGCGCGGCGTGAGCGCCTCCGCCGCCTGCGCTTTCAGTTCCGCCAGGTTCAGATGCGCAATTTCCGCGCGTTTATGCTCCAGAATCCTGTCAAGCATATCCGCCTCAGATTTTGCAGCGCCCATTGGCAATCTGCGCTCTCTCAGGCCTCGGACATGGGCGTGCAGGTCTGGCTGTACTCGACGAGCGCATTGAGTTTCTGCAGCGCCGCGCCAGAGTCCAGCGCGTCTCGCACTTCCTCGACGGCGGCCGCCAGGTTGCCTGTCTCGGCCGCGATGGCGGCGGCGGCGTTGAGCAGGACTGCGCTCTGGCGCGCGCCGTTCAGCTGGTTGCCGAGGAGGCCGCGCAGGATTCGGGCGTTGTCGTCGGGCGAACCGCCGCGCAGCTCGTCAAACGCAGCCCGGGCAAAACCGAGTTCGGCGGGGTCAAGCTCGAACGTGCGCACCGCGCCGTCCTGGAAATGGCTCACGCGGTTGACGCCGCACGGGTTCAACTCGTCCGCGCCCCCGTAGCCGTGAATGACGAAGGCTGCGCGCGAGCCGAGCTCGCCCAACACGCGGGCCAGCGGCTCGGTGAGCGCGGGGTCATACACGCCGACGATCTGCACGTCCGCCCCGGCCGGGTTGGTGAGCGGGCCGAGGACGTTGAAGATGGTGCGCTGGCCGATTTCCTTGCGCGGCCCGACGGCGTGCTTCATGGCCGGATGGAACTTGGGCGCGAACAGGAAGCCGATGCCCACCTCGCCGATGGCGCGGGCCACCTGCTCTGGCGTGAGGTCGAGGCTCACCCCGAGCGCCGCCAGCACATCGGCGCTGCCGCACTGTGACGAGGCGGCGCGATTGCCATGCTTGGCGACTTTGCGCCCCGTGCCCGCGATGACGAACGCCGCCGCGGTCGAAATGTTGAACGTGCCGGTCCCGTCGCCGCCCGTCCCGGCCGTGTCGTAGATCGCCTCGCCGTCGTTGCGCGCGAGCGGCACCGGCACGGCGTTGGCGCGCATGGCGCGGGCCGAGCCGGTGATCTCCTCCACCGTCTCGCCTTTCATCCGCAGGCCGACGAGATACGCGCCGATCTGCGCCGGCGTGGCTTGCCCGGTCATAATGATGTGCATGGCCTCCTGCGCCTCAGCGGCGGTGAGGTCTTCGCGCTTCAGCGTCTTGGCGATGTAGGGTTTGAGCATCGTGGCCTCCATAGAGCGATTAAAGATGGGTCTCCAGAAAGTTCTGCAACATTCGTTTGCCGTGCCGGGTGAGGACAGACATGGTCAATCTCCAATGACCAATCTCTAACGACTCGTGGCCACAGGCTCAAACTCCCCGAACAAGTCCACCGTATCTTGAGATAACCCCTGCGTGTAGCTCAAGCTGGTCGCCTGGCGCACCAGCCGCATCGTCTCTTTGGCCTCGGCCTGCATGCGGCGGATGCCGTTGGCGAGCGCATCCTGCACGACGAGCGGATGGGCGAGGTAGTAGGCGCGGCGCTCACGGATCGGGTCAAGGAAAGCGTTCAGCGCCTGGGCCAGGCGGGCCTTCACTTCCACGTCTCCCACACGGCCCGCGCGATAGCGTTCTTTCAAATCGGCGACCTCGTCTTTATCCGCATTGAACGCGTCGTGATAGATGAACACGGGATTCCCCTCGACCGTCCCCGGATCGGTGGCGCGGAGCCGCCTGGGGTCGGTATACATGGTTTCGACTTTGGCTTCGACAGTTTCGGCGTCGTCCGAGAGGAAGATGGCGTTGTTCAGCGATTTGCTCATCCGAGCCTGTCCATCCGTGCCGACGAGCGTAGGGACATCGCCGATGAGCGCTTCGGGTTCAGGAAAGACGGGACCATAGAGTTGATTGAAGCGGCGGGCAATTTCACGCGTGACTTCGATGTGGGCCTGATTGTCTTTGCCCACCGGGACGAGTTGCGCACGCGGCAGCAGAATGTCCGCGGCTTGCAAAACCGGGTAGCCGAGCAAGCCGAAGGGCATCGTGTCGAGGTGAGCGTTCCGGGCCATCTCCTTCAGCGAGGGCAGGCGCTCCAGGCGCGGGACGGTGACGAGCATCTCGAAGAGCAGGTTGAGCTCGTACGTCTCCGGGATAGCCGACTGCACGAAGATGCGGCTGAGCTCCGGGTCAATGCCCACGGCCAGGTAGTCCAGCACCATCTCGCGGATGTAGTTGGGAATCTCGCGGATGAAATTGCGCTCAGGCTTCGTCGTGAGCGTGTGGAGATCGGCGATGATGAAGAACGCCTCGTACTCGTGCTGCAGCCGGACGCGGTTCGCCAGGCTGCCCACATAGTGGCCGAGGTGCAGCCGGCCCGTGGGGCGGTCTCCGGTGAGGAGACGGGGTTTGGGGGTAGAAGCGGGGATTGTCGCCATGGGTAGCCTCCAAAGCAGTCATCAGTGATCGGTCATCAGCCATCAGTGACCAGTAAACGAAAAATCCCCTCCGTCCTTTCGGGGGTGATCCGGTTCGCGGCGAAACCGCAATCACCTATCCGAAGTCAGGGACGAGAGGGGACTCCCGTGGTGCCACCCAGGTTAGGCTGGTCGTTGGCCTCCGTGAGGGCGTTCCATTGAACGCCCTAAGGGGGGAAACAAAAACCCCGTTGGTGATAGCAACGGGGTAGGAAAGGACCAGCCTCACTCTTGCGGGTACGCTCGGATTGGCCCAAAGGGCGCACCGATTAATACCCTCTGCCTGGATAACGGTCGCAGTTTCCGGCTTGGGCTACTGGCCGGGCAATCACAAGGATTACCTCTGAAGCGTTCGCCCGCGCAACTCTGAGGGCCATTCGGCTTCCGCGCTTGGGCCTGGCTCACACCATCTGCCGCTCGGCTCTCTGACCATCGCTTTGAAGCGTACTCGTCCTCGTCAACGTCTTTGTGCTATTGGATTGTAGTGCTTATATCACAAATCGCCTCAACCAGTCAAGAGGCAAATTTCCAGGATGATCCGCAGGGGCAGTCCCACGAGTCTGCCGCCTCACCTGCCCATTGTTACGCAAATTCTAGATTTCAACGAACAGGTGCGACAGCCGCTAACCGCTCTGGGTTTCAGATTGTGCGATCGTTATGAAATCCGCAAGTGGGCCATAAGCAGTGGTCAGTGCATCTGGGTCCTGCTCGCTGAGCGTGAGACCATACAGGGTATCCATCTGGAACTGAATGATGGATGTTGCGCCGCGCACTGAGGCCAATGGATCGTCGAGCGGCACTTGCTCGGGGCGCACGCTGGCGGTCACGCGCCCATCGTCCATACGCTCGGCTTGGCATACGAGCTTGAAGGGGCGGCCTTCGGCGCGGGCGGCCTGCACCTTCTCCGGAGTCAGACCCCGAATGCCTTCGCGCTGGATGTCCTGCGGCTTGAGCGGCGCGCCCATCAGCACAGTGGCCAGGGCTGAGACTTTTACCGTCGCGTCCCAGCCATCCACGTCGAAGCTCGGGTCAGTCTCGGCGATGCCCAGATCCTGCGCTTTCTTCACGGCCTGGTCAAAACTCAGGCCGTTTTCCATCTCAGTGATGATGAGATTGGTCGTAGAGTTGAGGAGGCCCCGAAAACGTCTCAGATTCGTAGCGGGTAGCGCCTCCCGAAAGAGCGAGAAAATAGGCGCGCCGCCCATCACCGTGGCCTCGAATAAGAAACGCTTGCCCTTCGCCATCGCAAGATCACGTAATTCATGGTAGGCGTAAACAACTGGCCCTTTATTTGCAGTCACGGTATGCACCCCTAACTCAAGCGCCGTGCGGATATAGTCAATAGCGGGCTGGCCCGTATGCGGGTTCATGGAGGAGTTTTCAAAGAGCACATCTGCACGCGAGGCTTTTAGCCAATCCTGAAGGGTGGAGGCGGCAATCGGGGATTGGTAATTGCCCGCGAGCAGCGCCTCCACGTCGAAGCCGTCAGGATTGGAAAGCCAACCCATGCGGCGTGAGGCCACGCCAGTGATTCTCCATTCGATGCCGTATTTCTCGCGCAGTTCGTCGCGTTTGCTTTTCAGCAGGTCGGCCAGTGCGCGGCCCACGTTGCCGAAGCCGAGGAGAGCGAGGGAGTAGGTCCTGACGTGCGGCGCAGCGCTTTCGCGAGGTTCGGCCGTCGCGCGTGGGCTTTCTTCCAGTACACGACGGGTGTGGCGGCGAATCTGCTCGGCGGAGGTTTCTAATTTCCGGAGCACGTCCATCGCCACGCCTTTGTCTTGGCGCACTAACCCGAGGAGGAGATGCTCTGTACCGATGTAGTGGTGCCCCATGCGGCGGGCTTCGTCTACAGCGAATCCCAGCGCCATTCGGGTGTCGGGTGAAAGGTCCATCCCCGTGGGTTCCGTGGCCGTGGCCGCTGAGGTCTGGCGCCTGACTATTTCTCGCACGCGCGATAACTCCAGGCCCAACTCGCGCAGCACACGTCCCGCTACGCCGCCCCCCTCGCGCATCAGACCTAACAACAGGTGCTCGGTCCCAATGTGACCGTGGCGCATGCGCTCAGCTTCTTCCTGCGCGAAGGCGAGCACCTGCCGGGCATGCCGGGTGAAGCGTTCTAGTTTACTGCTCATGGTTCTGTCCTCGGGCTGTCGCACTGATGTGACGAGGCGATTATATCATCTTGAGGGCGACCGGCATCCGGCAACCCGACAAGGCTAAAACCAATCTGCAGTTCCCGCTGCCGATTGACGCAGACGACTCGGCATATAATAGGTGCGATGTCTACGCCTATTCCGCTGTTGGCAACCAAGCTCCGCATCCCGCCGACAGGTTCGACCCTGATCCCCCGGCCCCAGCTGCTCGAAAAGCTGAATGAAGGGCTGCGGCTGGGCCGGCGCATGACGCTCATTTCTGCACCAGCCGGTTATGGCAAGACGACACTGTTGAGTTACTGGGTGCATCACTGTCAACGGGCTGTCGCCTGGCTTTCGCTAGATGAAGAAGACAGCGACCCGGCCCGCTTTCTGGCGTACCTCGTCGCCGCGCTCCGCCAGATTGAAGTGGTCGCGGGGGACACCGTATCGGCCAGCCTGGCCACACTCCAGCCATTTTCTGCTCAAGCCGTACTTCCGACTCTGATCAATGCGATAGCAACCGGCGGGCGGGTGTTTGTGCTGATACTCGACGATTATCACTTGATTCAGGCCTCCCCGGTTCACGACGCCCTCACCTATCTGCTCGATCACCAGCCGCCGCAGGTGCATCTCGTCATTGCCTCCCGGGCCGATCCGCCCCTGCCTCTGGCCCGGCTGAGGGCGCGCGGGCAACTTGCCGAACTGCGCCAGAGCGATCTGCGCTTCACGCCTGACGAAACGACCGCCTTCCTGAATCAGGTGATGGGGTTGGGGCTGGAAGCCGGTGACGTCGCCGTGCTGGCGTCGCGTACCGAGGGTTGGATCGCCGGTCTCCACCTGGCGGCGACTTCCATACAAGCTCGCGGCGACGCGCATCGGTTCATTCAAGACTTCAAAGGCAGCAACCGTTACATTCTGGATTACCTCATCGAGGAAGTTCTCCGGCGCCAATCGCAAAACGTCCAGGCCTTTCTGCTTCAGACTTCCATTCTGGATCGCTTGACCGGCTCTCTGTGCGACGCAGTCACAGAACAGGGCGGCGGGCAGGCCATGCTCGAGAGGCTGGAACGTGCCAACTTGTTCATCGTTCCCCTCGACGACGAGCGAACGTGGTATCGCTATCACCGCCTCTTCGCCGATCTGCTTCTGAAGCGGCTCGGCGAGACTCACCCCGAACTTGCGCCAACCCTTCACCAGCGGGCCAGCGCGTGGCACGAGCAGAACGGGTTGATGGCTGAGGCGATTGACCACGCGCTGGCGGCGAAGGACTTCGAGCGGGCGGCGGGACTGATCGAACGTATCGCCGAAGCGACGTTGATGCGCAGCGAATCCGCAACGCTCCTCAAATGGATCAATGCTTTGCCAGAGGCGCACGTGCGCGCCCAGCCATCACTTTGCGTTTATCACGCCTGGGTGCTGTTATTGGGCGGCTCCCCATTGGAAGCGGTCGAGGCGCGGCTGGAACAGGCGGAGGGACAACCTACCCTTCTTACCTTGCCGCTACGGGCTTTGGTGGCGAATTACCGGGGCGATGTTACCGGCGCCATCGAGCTTTCGCAGCGCGCGCTGGAACAATTGCCTGAGACCGAAGCGCTCATGCGGGGACTGGCTGCGCTGAATCTGGCTGCTGCTTATCACACCCAAGGCGACCTTGCCGCGAGCCAGCGGGTATTGCAGGAGGCGGCATTGGGCAGCCATCAGACGGGCAACGTGATGATGGCGGTGGCCGTGTTGTGTTATCGGGCTGAGCTTTGCCGCCGAGAGGGGAAGCTTCGACAAGCACGGTCGCTTTATCAACAAGCGGTCGATTTGGCAACGGAGAAGAGGGGAGACCGCTTACCCATTGCGGGCCGAGCCTTAATCGGGTTGGCCGAGATGGCGCGGGAATGGAATGAACTCGACACAGCCACACATTGCATTTTCGAAGGGATAGAGCTCGCCGGGCGCTGGGCGCAGGCGGATGCTCTGGGGGCCCATCTCGCGCTGGCGCGGATCAGGCAGGCGCAGGGAGATTGGGACGGCGTCCACGAGGCGCTTCAGGCGATGCGGCAGGTGGCGATGGAGTTCAAAGCCACCGAGGCAGATGATCGCCTGGTGGATATGGCCGAGGCGTGGATGCAGATTGCGCAAGGGAATCTTGACGGTCCGCGACGCTGGGCCGAGCGGTATGGCCTAACTGGAACCGTTGATCCCATGACACTCGAGAAGGACGACGACCTCATCGTTCGCCGTCTTCGCAAGTACGAGTATGCCATCTTGGCGCGCTTATGGATGGCCGAAGGCTGCCCGGCCGAGGCTTTGGCCTTGCTGGAGTCGGCGCTGCCCATTGCTGAGAAGATGAAGCGGATCGGGTTGGTGATCGAGTATGAAATCCTTATCGCGTTAGCCGCGCAGGCGCTCGGCCAGACCGGAAAGGCTATGCAGGCGTTGGAACGCGCGATGACCCTGGCCGAGCCGGAAGGTTTCGTGCGCATCTTCGTGGATGAAGGGAAGCCAATGGCGCGCTTGCTGTACGAAGCGGCGTCACAGCGAACAAAGCCCGAATACGCGGGACGGTTGCTGGCGGCGTTCCCGATCGCCACACCGTCCCGGCCAAAGCACGCTGAAATGATTGAGCCTCTCAGCGCGCGTGAGCTAGAAGTGCTCCGGCTGATCGCCGAGGGGCTGTCTAACGAAGAAATCGCGCAACGGCTCGTGCTCTCACTGCCCACCGTCAAGTGGCACACCGGCAACATCTACGGCAAGTTGAGCGTTAAAAATCGGACTGAGGCGGTCGCCAAAGCCCGAAGCCTGGGGCTTCTCCCGCTCGCCTGAGCCTTTCCCCTTGCACTATAACCACAACCCCATACTCGAACCATACTTTCGCCTGGTTTCAGCCCGCCTTGCCTGGTAGTAAAGTGTAAGCAGTCGCTCTCAAGAGTGAAGGCTGATCCGATGGACGCTCAAGCCGGCAATCATCAATGGACTTATCGCATCACGGTGCTGGGAGGGCTTGACGAAAGATGGTCGAACTGGTTTGGCGGGATGACAGTTGCGGTTGAGAACGAGGACGGTCTGCCTGTCACCACGCTCACCGGCACGGTGGTTGACCAGCCTGCCCTGCGCGGCATCTTGAACAGGCTGTGGGATTTGAATCTGACGCTTGTCTCGGTTAAGGGTGAACAGATCGGAAATCGGAGGCAGACAATGCCACCTGAAATGAAACGCAAGATCATCTCCTGGATCCGCGGCGCGTTCTTCGGCATGATCGGTTATGCAGCAATCGTGTTGATCTCGGTGGGGCGATGGGATTGGCTGTGGGGCTGGGTCTACATTGGCCTGCTGGCGGCTGTCCTCGCCGCGCATGTCGCCGTCCTTGTTCCGATCAACCCGGCCCTGCTGGCCGATCGCTCCGAAGGTTTGCGCCAGAAGGGCGCCAAGCCCTGGGATCGTCCGATAGTTATGGTGATGGGCGTCTTCTGGCTGGCGGCTATGGTCGTCGGCGGATTGGACGCGCGCTGGGAGTGGTCGCGCGATGTTCCGGTAACCGTTCATCTCGCTGGCCTGCTTTTGTTCATTCTCAGTTGGGTCATCTTTCTCTGGGCGATGGTATCCAACCCGTTCTTTTCAGAGAGCGTGCGCATTCAGCCGGAGCATCAGGTGGCGGTGGGCGGCCCCTATCGCTTTGTGCGCCATCCCGGATACGCCGGGGCCTGCCTGGGTTTCATTGTCACGCCTTTACTGCTTGGCTCGTGGTGGGCGTTCATCCCGGCCCTACTCGCCTTTGCCACCTACGTGCTGCGAACGGCTTTGGAAGACAAGACCCTGCAAGCCGAATTGGCTGGTTACAAAGAATACGCGGCGCACGTGCGCTACCGGCTGGCGCCAGGCATTTGGTAACGAGGAGACATGCTATGGCTACAAAAACGGAACAGGAGTCACCCAGGCTCATCACGCCGAACGCCGCTGCGCTGAAGATGCTCCTCAGCTTTCTGGCCTCGCTGGCCCTGACGGCGGTATTGCTATTCGGCGGGGCAGGACGACTCAACTGGACGTTGGGCTGGATATTCACCGGCGTATGGATCGCTCCCAAGCTGTGCTATCTCATCCTGTTGCGCTGGCGCGACCCTGGCCTGCTCGTTGAGCGGGCGACTCGCCACCGGAACACCGCGCAATACGACCGGATCATCCTGCCGGCGTACTTTGTATTGGCGTTCGGCACCTTCCTGGTTGCCAGCCTCGACGGGGGCCGCTTCGGATGGTCGGACGAATTGCCGACATGGCTGATTGGAGCGGCCTATATCGTCTACCTGCTGGGCAACGGGTTGGCCGGCTGGGCGATGCTCTCCAACCCATACCATTCCGCCGAGTCGCGCCTCCAACTGGATCGGGGTCAGAGGACTGTTAGCAGCGGGCCGTACCGGATCGTTCGTCACCCAACCTACCTGGCTTCGATCCTGCTCTGGCCAGTGACTGGCTTGATGCTGGGATCGTGGTGGGCCGTTATCCCCGGTGTGATGACGGCTCTGATGATGTTCATCCGAACCGTTAATGAGGATCGGATGCTGCATGCCGAGCTTCCGGGCTACGCAGACTACGCCAGGCAAGTGCGCTACCGGCTGCTGCCGGGGATCTGGTGACGCAAAGGAGGTAACGAAAATGACAGGCTTAGTGCTTCCACTTGCAGATCAAAACGCCGCGCTGGAAACTGTCGGCGGCAAAGGCGCCTCGCTGGCGCGGCTCGCCAACGCCGGCCTGCCTGTGCCTTGTGGTTTTCATGTCACCACGGCGGCTTATAAGCAGTTCGTGGTCATGAACAATCTTCAGCCAGCCATCCTTGAAATCCTGAAGAAGGCGGACCCTGCGCAACCCTCAACATTGGAGGCCGCCTCGAGCGCCATTCACGATCTCTTTCGGCAGGCGGAGATGCCGCGTGAGATCGCCGAGGCGATTGCCGATGCATATCGCACCCTCGATGGCGGTGCGGCGGTCGTCGCCGTCCGCTCCTCGGCCACCGCTGAAGATCTGCCCGACCTCTCCTTCGCTGGTCAACAAGAAACCTTCCTCAATATTTGCGGCCAAGAAGCTGTATTACAAGCGGTTCAGAAGTGCTGGGCCTCGTTGTGGACGGCGCGCGCCATCGGCTATCGCCTGCAGCATCACATTGATCAGGACGTGGTGAGCCTGGCGGTAGTCGTGCAGCGCCTGGTGCCAGCCGAAGCCGCCGGGATTCTCTTCACCGCCAACCCGATCAACGGCCAGCGCGATCAAGCGATGATCACCGCCACATGGGGCTTGGGCGAAGCGATTGTGGGCGGCATGGTGACGCCAGATACCCTCATCGTGGAGAAAGCCAGCGGCAGAGTGCTCAGCCGCGAGACGGCCGACAAGCAGGTGATGACGGTGCGCATCGAAGGCGGCACGGAAGAGCAGCCCGTGCCCGAAGCCATGCGCCGCGCACCCGTGCTCTCGGACAGTGAAGTCAGTGAACTGGCAAAGTTCGGCGGGCAGATTGAAAAACTCTATGGCATGCCGATGGATATTGAATGGACTTTGGCGGAGGAGAAGTTCGCCATCGTACAGGCGCGGCCCATCACCGCATTGCCCGAACCCGAACTGCCTGCGCCGACCGAGTGGAAACTGCCCAGGGGCGATTACGCGGCGATGCGCAACAACATCGTCGAGTTGATGGCCGACCCGATGTCGCCGCTGTTTGCCACGCTGGGCCTTTCGGCCATCAACACCAGCCTGCACCGAATAATGAATGAGTCGTTTGCCATGCGCGGCGTGATGCCGGAAGAGATCATCATCGTGGTCAACCATTACGCCTACAACAACGGCTCACTCAGCCTCAAGGGTCTGGTTTATGTGTTGGTGAACGCAGGCAAGATCATGAAGGCGATGTTCACTGGCGCAGTGGAACGCTGGACTGAAGCGGGACGCCCCCGCTACTATGAAACCGTTGAGAGCTGGCAGGCGAAAAACTGGCGTGCGTTCTCGTCGGTTGAACTGGTGGACAGCGCAAAGCAGTTGACCGAGTCGGCCATTGACGCGTACGCCGCGCTCGTCGCCGGCGTCATCCCGGCGGCCTGGATTACCGAAGCCTTATTCACCACCGTGTACGACCGGCTGATCAAGCGCCGCAGCGACCCCTCCGCCCCCATTTACCTGCTCGGCTACGACAGCCTGCCCATCCGCGCCGACAAATCGCTCTACAGCCTGGCGGATTGGGCGCGGCAGCATCCGGCGCTGAGGGATTACCTGGAGCGCGCCCCCACCTCGCAACTGGCGGACTTGGGCGAGACCTACGGCAGCCCACCCGGCGATGTGCCGCCGACGATCTGGCAGGAATGGAGAGGGCGCTTCCGTGAGCACCTGCAGAAGTTCGGGCAGGCCCTCTACGATCTGGACTTTGCCCACCCGGTGCCGGCCGACGACCCCGCGCCGGTGCTGGAGGCGTTCAAACTGTATCTGCGCGGCCAGGGAGTTGACCCGCATACCCGTCAACAGGAGTCCGAGAAGCGACGCGAGCAGGCGGTGCAGGCCACGACTCAACGCCTGAAAGGGTGGCGGCTATACCTGTTCAATAAGTTCCTGGCCCCGGCCCAGAAGTACGCGCCGCTGCGCGAAGACGGGCTGGCCGAGATCGGCCTGGCTTATCCGCTCATCCGGCAGATGCTGCGCGAGTTGGGCCGCCGCTTCGCACACACCTGCCCCGGCGCTGCGCGCCAGCGCGGTGCCGTGGGGCGCAGCGTGATCGTCAAAGCCGACGACATCTTCTGGCTGACAGAGGATGAAGTTCTGTTGACGGCAAAACAGTTGGATGCCGGGCAGCCGGCGGAGTCGCTGGCAGAGAAGATCCCTCAGCGCAAGGCTGAAAGGCAGGCGGCGATGCGCGTCAGCCCGCCGATGGCGTTGCCGCAGATGAAGGTCTTCGGCTTCGACCTGATGTCGCTCAGGGACCGGCGCGGGCGCGGCGGCACGGGGGAAGCAATCAAAGGCGTCGCCTGCAGCGCAGGCCGCGTCACAGGCACAGCGCGCGTGCTGCACGGCCCGGATGAATTCAGCCAGATGAAACCGGGCGACGTGCTGGTCGCCTCGATCACCACACCCGCCTGGACCCCGCTGTTCGCCATGGCTTCAGCGGTCGTGACCGACGTGGGCGGGCCACTCTCGCACGGCTCGATCGTGGCGCGCGAATACGGCATCCCGGCGGTACTCGGCACGGGGGTCGCCACCCGGCGCATCCACAGCGGCGACACGATCACTGTGGACGGGACTGAGGGCAAGGTTTATCTCAAGGCGCGCGGCACGCCGACAGGCGGACCAGCCATAGAGTGGAGACTGCCCAACCCCAAAGGCCAATACATGCGCGGCAGCATCGTGGACATGATGCCCGATCCGCTCAGCCCGCTGTTCGCCACGCTGGGACTACGAGCCATCGCCCGTGTCGGCATCAAGCAGGTGATGGAGCCTTTGACCCGCTCCGAGCCGGACTTGCCGGACGATTACATCCTGACCATCAACGACTATGCCTACATGGGCGTCGCGTTTACGCCGCACCAATGGTGGTGGATACTCACCAAGATGCTATTGGCTTTCCCGCGCATCATTCGGGAAGCCCTTCCGCTCTGGCGGGACGAGATACGCCCGCGCTACGCGGCGTCCGTCGCGCACTGGCAGATCAAGCCATTGGAGAAGCTGACCCTCGCCGAACTCTGGGCCGGGATTCAGGAAGTCAACGATGCGGCCATGCTCCACCTGGCCTCGCTGATGGTGGCGACGACCGGCTCTTCGGCCGGCTCGGAAATGCTTTTCACCCGCGTGTACCAAAAGATGGCCCAGCGACACGGGGATCCCACGGCGGTCACATTCCTGATGGGCTACGACAGCACGCCCATCCAGGCAGAAAAGTCGCTTTATGACCTGGCCTCTTGGTGCCGCGAGCGGGACGGCCTGGCGGCATATCTCCAACAGACCCCAGCACATCTACTCGCCGCGCAACTGGCGGAAGCGCCTCGCTCACCGGGAGAGGCGGTCGGGGCGAACGATTGGCCCGAATTCCAGGCCCGCTTTCAGGCTCACCAGCAAGCCTACGGCCACATCATGTACGACCTGGACTTTGCCAAGCCGCTGCCGCTCGACGACCCCGCGCCGATGCTGGAAACGG
>Ga0209751_10003753_pt1 | contig 14690 bp, 18 predicted proteins | sample RifCSP13_1_FD_184019 | JGI IMG/M metagenome (GOLD analysis project Ga0209751, IMG submission 184019) | Soil microbial communities from Rifle, Colorado - Rifle CSP2_sed 13_1 (SPAdes) (version 2) | ecosystem: Environmental > Terrestrial > Deep subsurface > Rock core/Sediment | place: Rifle... | reverse complement strand
CGTCAGGTCGACGGCGACGCCCGCCGAGTCCTTCCAGGTGAATGTGATATCGAGGGTGGCGCCCTTGTAGATGTTGAGGGTGTACTGCCCCGGTGTAGTCATCGCATCACTCCGTTATCAGCCTCACCGCGAACCACTCCAACTGCTCCTCAGCCGCGGCCAGCTCGTCCAGGCCCGCGTAGGAGATGGCGCGGCGGGCCGCCAGGGCCGCCTCCTCGGCCTCCTCTGGTGTCGGCTCGCTCAGGGCGGTATCCCTCGCCGCCTCCCGCAGCGCCACGGCCAGGCTGCGCGCCGCGATCTCGCCGGTCTCCGCCCATCTGCCGTGTTCCGCAGCCGCCAGCGCGCGCAGCGCATCGGCGGTCTGTGGCGCCGCCCGGCCCAGCAGGGCGTCCAGCCCCGCTTTCCGCTGTTGCAGGGTGAAGGCAACGAAGTCGGCCAGCATCGCCCCGTCTGCCAGCCTGCAGGCCGCCCACAGCACGTTGATGCCGAGCTGCCGAGCCCGCCCGACGACGGCCCGGCTGACGGCGATCGTCGGCCCGAACTCATCGCGGGCCCGCAGCAGGTCAGGGCCGCACGCGCCCAGCCCTTCGAGCCACGCCGCGTCGACCATCCGCATTTAGAGGGCCCTCGTCGCCGCATTGTCGAAGCGATAGATGTTGGTATTGTCGCGGCGCCAGATGAGCGAGTTGTCTGCGCGATTCATAACCAGCTCCCCCGGCATGATGTCGCCGTCCACGATGGAGGCCCAGGCGACGTTGATCACGCGCGGCAAGATGTACGGCTTCGGCGCCGCCGGCGCCTGGGGTGGGTCGCGGAACTGCCGCGCGCTGTCCAGTACCGATCTCCTGGTGGTCCCCGACATTACTCCTGCTCCAGTGAGAGAACCGTTTGGATGGTGCCGCCGCGGCCGTCTATGTGGTGCTCGATCCCCTCGACCCAGAAGCGTTTGCGGAAGCCAGGGCTGTGCGGCTGGTGCTTAGCGCTGACGACGATCGGGTCGTTCAGTTCCAAATCCAACTGCCAGGCCTGGACCTCGTCGCTCCACTGGTGGAGCGGTAGGCTGAGCCTGATGACGCGGTTCTTATACTTGTCGAGGAGCCGCTGCGCCTCGGTGTGCATATCGCCCGAGAGCGGCTGCGTGGGTTGGAGCGGCATCTGGACGGCGAGCTCGTGTCGGACGGGCAGGGCTGAGGCCGCATCTGTCTTCCGCGCTATGCTCTGCTCCGTCGGGTAGTCGTAGGGGTAACCCGCGACCACAACCCAACTGTCGGCCGCGCCCGCCGTGATCTCGATATCCATCCCGATGCCGAAGTGCTTGTTCTTTTCGTTCACTGTGCCGCCGCCCTTTACGATCGCGGCGGCGACTCGCCGGACCGTCTGGTTGTAACGCGCGCCGAATTTCTCGCCTGTCGCCGTCGTCCGTCTCGGCGCGAGTTCCCAGACGGGTATGATCGATGTGCCCAGCGTCGGCGTCCCCCTGCTCGTCACCACGACGTCCGTGATGCGGTCGGCCGCCGGCAGGATGTAATCGAGCCCGTCGTCGAATTGCAGCAAGCCGTCACCATCGCCGAAGGTCGCGCGCGAGGGTGTCGTCAGGGCCGCCATGACCGGCCGGCTGTTGCGGTCCTTGAAGACGAGGGCGTCGCCCTCCGCCAGCGTCTTGGCCCGCACGAACATGATGCCCGGCTCCGATTCCAGCACGTCGGCGATGACCGAGGCGGCCGGCTCGCGGTAAGCGTTGACCAGCGGCAGGACGGCGATTCCGGCATCGAACAATCGTATGATCGCCTTGCTCTTCAGCACGCAATGCAGGTCGTCCACCCGGAAGTCCAGGGCCGTCGCCGTGTCCGTTACGATCTCGATGTACCGGGCCGTCCCCAGGCTCGCCAGCGTGAAGTCGAGATCCACCCTTTGCCAGGAAGAGGTCAGGGTGACGGTCTTCGTAGCCAGGACGGTCGTGTCGCGCAGGGCGCGCAGCCGGACTGATACGTTAGACGTTTCCGCCCGCGCGAAGATGCTGACGCGGTAGGTCCCGGTCGCCGCTATGTCGGATGTCGCCGTGTAACGCAGGCCGGAGAGGGCCTGCGCCGCGTCCGTGTCCGCCCGGATAACGGCGTCGCCCTCGAATATAGCCTCTTCACTGCCCGATACGGCGATCAGGATCAGCGAGAACCCGGCGCCGTTGACGGCCGACCAGCCGTCCGAAAGGCCTCCGCCCATCACCTCCAGCCCCCAGTTGGTGATCAGCTCGCCCTCGAGGCGATCCACCAGGCGGTGCAGGATGAGCCCCGTCCCCTTCGACAGGATGTTGCCGACCGAGATGGGCATATCGGGCAACAGCCCCATCCGGTCGGTGCAGACGAGCATGGCTGTCTGGTCCAGCTTGTCCTCACGCACGCCGAAGTCCGCCACGAACCCCTGGAACACAGGAAACTGCGGGTTGGCCGCGCGGCTGGCAGTCGACTGATGCGCCGTGCCGCTCCAGGAACAGCCGGGTTGATCGCCGTCGCAGTAAGGCAGCAGGGTGGCGCCCTGGTAAAAGAAGCTCCTGTCCAGGTAGAAATCGAAGACGCCCTGGGCGCCATCAGTGAGCATTTGCACCGCCGCAGTGGCCGCACCCGTCGGCGCCGTGATGGTGATCACCGGCAGCACCCAGCCACCGTCGAGGGTGAACGCCACCTCGTCCGTCTGGAGGAGGGTGGGAGTGAGGTCGTACCATAGGATTCTGAGCACCATCGTCTTGCCGGCGGGCCCCTTGGCTGCCGGCGCCCAGGTGTAGGGCAGGCCGGCCGTCACGGCAAACCTGCCACCAGCCAAGGGGGTCTTCTGGATGCCGGCGCGGTCAGTGTTCGGGACGACGACCCTGAAGCTGGCGTCGCCGACCCAGGACTCCGAGGTATCCCGTATGATCGCCGGGCCCAATATGGCCAGGACGCCGTTGTCGTCCACCTCGGCCGAGGGGTTAGGGTCGATGTTGGTGACGGCTGGCGTCGTCCAGGTGCCGTACAGCCTCACCGGGATGAAGTTGTCCAGCCCGCTGATCACCCCCTTGTCGGGCGAGTAACGGCCATCGCGGTTTGAGAGCTTAAGGATCATCGTCCCCGGCTTCATCGGCGACAGGGCGTCCTCGCGTCCACGATGGACCGTCGCCTCGAACAGCCGCCCCGTCTCATCCTGCGACCAGGTGCCGTCCTGCGCCGGGTCCAGCTCGAGGGTTAAAGCGAAGTCCGTGGCGGCCATAGGCTCAGCGGCGCAACAGGCGCTCCAGCTCGGGGAGCAGCGCCATCGCCTCCGATCTCAATAGGCGCCGGTCCGGTGGGAAGCGGCTGTTGATCGTCAGATGGATGTCGCCGCCGCCGCCGCCGCGCGACACGCGGTCCAGCGGGATGATGGCCTCGCCGCGCGCGCCGCCGTGCAGGATCGCCGGCATGACGACGCCCGGCGGGACGATGCCGCCGTGCTGGAGCCCGGCCTGCCGCAGTGCACCCCAATTACCCTGCCAGTCACTGCCGCCCACGTGACCGATTGTCGGGATGGTAGGGATATTCACGCCCACCTTACCCAACAGACCGCCCAGCGGTGCTAGAACCTTGTTAAGCGACTGGGCAAATTCGTTGATGCGGTCGATGATCCAGTTGAGTGCCCCCTGGATCGTGCCCTTCACGCCGTTCCAGATATCGCCTACGACGCCACCCACGGCCCCCATCGCGTTCTTCACGAGCCCGGCGATGCCGCCGAACGCCGTCTCAATATCGCTCCTGATCAGAGTCCACCAGGCGGTGAACAGGTCCTTCACACCCTGCCATGCCATGCCCCAATCACCGTGGATCAGGCCAGTCACGATCTTGATGATCGCCCGGATCGCATCCATGAAGAACTGCACCCGGTTCTTGATTAGGCCGAACACCGTCTCCACGATGACCCTTGCGTTCTCCATCGTTAGTCGGAAGATTTCGCCGATGACCGGAATCTCCTCCACCTTCTTGATGAAGCTGTCGATGGCGTCCGGGATCGTCTTCGTGAAGAGCGTGCTGATCTCATCCCACTTGGCCAGCACGACGAGCAGCACGGCGATGACCGCCAGCCAGGGGTTGGTGATCAGCAGAATGGCACCGGCCAGGGCGATCAGGATTTCCTTGTGCTCCAACATGAAGCGCCCGACCTTCTCGGCAATGGGTGCTACCGCTTCGAGGGCTGGTTGCAGTGCGTTCCGCCAGAGGTCCGCGAGCGTGTCCAGTGACGGCGCCAGGAACGCGGCAATGTCCCTACCCATCTTGAGTGCGACCTGGCCGAACTCTTTGATGTGCGGTAGGGCGTCACTCTTTAGGAATCCGACGACTTCCTTGAGCACCGGCAGCACATTCCGCTTGAAGATGGGCCCGAGGTCACGGGCGACATCGCTCACAAACAGGATTCCCTTGTCTACGAAGGCCTCGATCTTGGGGAGGGCGTCGCTGAACCAGACAGCTAGGTTCGTCAGCACGGGCAGTAGTGCCATCCCGATGCGTTCCTGGACTTCGCCCACGGCGTTCTTGAGCCGCGCCATGCGGCCGCCGAACGTGTCCGCCGCCTTCGCTGCGCTGCCGCCGAACTCCGTGTTCAGCTCCTGCAGAATAAGTTTCTGGGCGCCCATCGTGTCGCCAGCCGCGACCATCGCCTTGACCTGCTTTATCTGGTCTTCGGTGAAGGACACGCCGACGCGGCGCAGCGCTGTCATTCCGTTGATGGGATCGTTCAGCGCCTTGCCGACCTGGATAGCGCTGCTCTGCAAATCCTGACCCAGTGCGGTGGACATATCGAGGACAGCCTGGGTAGCACCCTCAAACTGTGGCCCTTTGATCTTGGTGAACGTCAGGAGTAGATTCTCAGCCCCGAGGACGGCTTCGTCGCTGAACGTCGTCGTCCTCTGGAAGGCGCTGGCCATGTCCACCAACTGCTTCCTGGCGAGCCCAGCGGCACCACCCGTCGACGCTAGGACAGCATCGAGCTGGCCCAGGACTTTCTGCGACTCCATCGCCTCCTTGACGGAGGTCGCGAGGATGCCGCCAAGCGCCACGAGGCCCGCGCCTGCGCCGACGGCGGCCGCCTTACCCAGAGCGCCGAACGTCTTGCCCAGGCCGCCAGCCTGCTTGTCGACGCCGGATAGGACGCCACTGGCCAAGTCCTTCGCCCGAATGATGAGGATCAGATCAGCAGCCATGTGCTATAATCCGTTCACTAAATGGGAGGTGCGCCATGCTTTATTTGCTCGCAATCGTTTTCCCGCCGCTTGCCGTCCTACTCTGCGGTCGGCCTATCACGGCCCTATTGAATGTGTTCCTAACGTTGCTCTTCTGGCTTCCCGGCGTTATTCACGCGATCCTGGTTGTCAATGAGCACAAGGCCAACCAACGGGCCAAGAGGTATGCCAGCCCGCCTTAGTCATCGGGTCGCCGCCGCCTGGCGATCTCCTCCACCACGTCGAAGACCACATCGCGCTGCCAGTCCGTCACGTCTCCCTCTTCCTTCGCGTTCTTCACGGCATAGTAGGCCTTGGCGTAGGCCCGCAGCCCCATGATCGAAAGGATCAGCTCTACCGGCTGCCTCAGCGCCTCCACCGGCGTACAGCCGAACTCCTCGCATATCCGCGACAGCAGCCAGTCCCGCGGCGGCTGGACGCCCTCCTCCTCGTCAAGGATTAGGTGGAGGGCGATGAACCGTTTTTTGCTTCTGCTCCCTCGCCTACTTGCCCGGCCTTCGCCTGGTAGAGGTACATCAGCTCCTCAATCTCCAGGTCGGCTATCGTCTCACGGTCGGGCGGGTTCGCGTAGGCATGCCCCCGGTTGTCGGTCCACGACCAGTCGTCGATGGAGCTCTCCAGTCCGTCGACCATCGCCGCCAGCGCTTGGCGGAAGCGGCCCACGTTCGCCTCGTCCAGGGAGTCCTTCAGCTCGACGAGGTCCATAAGCGGCAGGTAGTCCGCCACCGATGAGCTCGAGCCGAAGCAGACATACTCACCGGCATGCGGGCGGTACTCCTGGCCGTCGATCACGACCACGTAGTCGTCGCACTGTACCCGCCGCGGCGGTAGTTTCGTGCGCTCCGTCGCGCGCCTCTGCGCCCGGTTTGCCATCGGTCACCTCTCTCTCCGCTAGCGTTAGACCTCCGTCACCGCCCCGGTCGTCTGCAGGACCACCTCCACCATGTGTAAGGCGCCCTTGCTCGGCTTCCGCCCGTAGCGCGTCAGGAAGCACTCCACGCTGCTCGTCTTGCCCGACTTCCAGGTGATCAGCAAGGTGCTGCTGGTCGCCAGCCCGACCAGGGCCTGCGCGACGCCGTTCAGGCTGGCTGCGGCGTCGTCGTACGGCCCCCGCAGCGTGACCTGGCCGGCCCGCTTTAGGCCGACGGGCGCGTGCGCCTCATCGTCGTCCCCCGCCGCCGTCACATCCTGGGTGACGACCTCACGCTCTAGGCCGTCGATCTCCGTGACGTAGGCGCTTATATCGGTCGGCGTGCCGCCGGAGTTGTCCAGCGACACCGCCAGGACATCCCACCCTACACGTGCCATCTCCTACCTCCTCTGAATGCCAGAAACCGCCCCGAAGGGCGGCCCTGCCTGCTGCCTTTATCGTCTAGCGTCTATCCGCGCGCGAACCCTACGACGAACGTCACCGATTGCCCCGCGCCGGCGCCACCGTATGCCCACGACGAAGCCAGGTGACGGTTGACCGTCCCCGCGACCGTCTTCCGCTCCCCCGTCGGCGCGGCGGTCACCGCCGTGAACGCGATCAGGTCGGCGTATGTGATGTCGTCCGCGGAGTGCCGGACCTTCAGGGCGACGTTCGTATAGCCGCCCAGCGTGAGCTGCGAGACCTCGGCGTAGCCGGCGCCGCCGTTAGCGCTGGACGCGAGGTTGTCCACGGAGCTGGCGCCCTCGGTGTTCCCCGCCGCCGTCTCCTGCGTGTGCGCGTGCAGGATGATGCCCTCCTCCACCGGCCCCGTCACCGTGTAGTCCGCCTCCGCCTTGTGCAGCGTCCCCTTGCTGGCGATCCGGCGGTATTTCGTGGTGATCGCCCCGGCCCAGCCGATGAACCGCTTGCCGATGGTGTTGCCCTCCAGGGCTATCGCCGCCGTGCGCTGGACCAACGCCACCAGGTGATCGTGCACGGAGTTGGCGGCGTCGTCGAAGAAGCCCCGCTGGCTCAGCGTCCCGCGCTTCAGGCCCACCGGGACCCATGCCTCATCGCTGTCGCCGAGGGTCGTGTTATCTTCCAGCACGACCTCGCGGCCGCTGTCGATCTCCGTCAGCGTGCTGAGGATGCTCCGGCCGTCGAACAACGCGAAGCCGACGTCGGGACTACCCTTGCGCGTCACGGTTCACCACCTCCTCGATGTATGCCTGCTGCAGCAGCCAGTCCACGCTCGCGGCAGGGAGGTCGTCCACCACCGCCCCCGCCGGAACCTCCTTCAGCCCGCGCTCCTCGTAGGGGATGCTCTCGCCCGCCTGGATGCGCTTGATGATCTCCGGGTCCGTCGGGTACGACAGCCGGTAGAGCCGCTGCACCCGCTTGGGCAGCGAGCGCCACGCCTCCGGCAGCAGCACGCGGTATCGCTTCTTCGTCATGGCTTCGTCTCCTGTTTGCGCGCCGATGCCGACACCTGCAGGCCAGCCAGGAACGGCCCGCTCGGCCCTTGCCGCCCTATCGGCGCGAAATCGATCTCGATTGGTACGTCCACGAGATGATAGGAGAGCCCGCCGTCGCCCCGAGCTTCGATCAGTAGCTCCCAGAAGGCGCGGCCCCAGCGGTAGAGTCTGCGCCCCAGCGTCTCACTGTCCTGATCCAGGATGAAGGCACCGACGATGAAGCGGTGAGAGGCGTCCGTAAACGCCGCGTGCCAGCTCTCCACCGTCGTTCGCTCGGCCAGGATGAACACCGCCGGGTATTGCGGGATCGCGTCCAGACTCCTCTCGCCCACATAGAAGGCGATCGCAGGCTCTGCGAGGGTTATCCCGTCGGCGTATTCGGTGTCCAGTGCGGTCAGCTTCGCCGCCAGATTCGCCACCAGGTACGCCTTGACCTCATCGACCAGCCCCTCGGCCAGCTTCAGCGGCACTAGAACACCGTGCTCCGCTTGAAGAAGGGCTCGGCGATGTCCCCGAGGTCCTCCTCCTCGTCCGGATTGCGTGTGAAGTAGGTTGAGGGTGTCACCTGGGCCGAGCCTGCGGCCAGACCCGGCGGGATCGCCGAGCCGTCCCGCAGCGCCTTCAGCGCCTTCTGGTAACGCGACTCCCAGAAGGCGTAGACAGCGGGGTTTTGCTCGGTGGCGCCTGCCGCCTCCGGGAACATCGACTTCAGGATGGCCGCCGCCGCCCCGTACTGATTGACGAGCCCCAGATAGTTCACGAACCACGTCGGCGTCGTCACGGGCACCGCGAAGCCGGCGCCGGCCAGGGCGGCATCCACCTCCAGCGACACGTCACTGATCATCGCCGTTGCCTGCGTGACGGTCGGCTTGGTCGTCCCGCCGACCGTGAACTTGGCAAGTAGCGCCTGCACGTCGCTCAGCTCTGCGTAGGGCATGGCCTAGCCGCTCCTGCTATCCCCGAGCACCTTCACCGTCATGTCGTCCGCCGCGGCGGCGATCGCGTTCACGTCGAACAGGCGGACCGTCCAGGCTGCCGGGAGCGGGAACCTCGGTTCCAGGAGTATCCGGGCACGACCGTTGGCGTCGAAGGCTGCGTCGTCGGGCAGCCCTAGCGCCGCGAAGTAGTTGCGCGTCAGGGACGCCGCCTGCGTAGGCGTCCACTCCTTGAACCACCACAGGTCGGTGCCATCGCCGATCTCCAGCCGCATCTTCCGGTTGCCCACCGTCGCTGTCGTCACCAGCGTCACGGCCACGAACAGCGGCTCCCAGATCGTCGACGCCGGCACGGTAAACGTCTTGTCGGAGTCGTTGGCCGTAGCGTCGTCGACGAGCGTATCGGGTGCGCTCGCCAGCGGCGCGACGGCTGGCGCGTAGATGCCCGCGCCGAGATCCACCCAGCGCTGCTTGACGCCAAGCGCGCCCGGTATTACGTCGTCTCTATCGGCCATGCTGAACCTCGGAATCTGGCGGGGCGGGGGCCGAAACCCCCGCCCCTAGTTCTGCCGATTAGGTCACCCGGACCGCGTATCGGGGGTCACCGTAGCCCACGTTGTAACGGGCGCGGGCGGTGTAGATGAAGCGGTCGCGGATCGTCCCCGCCTCGCTGTTCGGGTCGATCGTACCCTCCAGGGACGGCGCGATGCGCGTCTGGTAGATGAACGGCTTCATCGTCGGCGTGACGGCGAAGCCGTACCACTCGTTGGCGTTCGTGATGTACGGGTTCGCCATCAGCGTGTAGCCGTTGATCGTCCGCACCGCGGCGTCGGCGGGGATGATGCCCGCGACGGTCGGAGCGGCGGCCGGGAACTGCACACTGAGCGCCTGGTACATCGCCTGCTCGATGCCGGGCTCGCACATGATGAAGTTGAGCACGTTGTTCATCGGCCGACCCTGGTCGTCCTGGAACAGCCGCAGGGCGCGCCTGACGAGCGCGATATCCGTCTGGATGTTCGCGATCGTAGTACCCGTCGCCGTCAGGTTGTTGTCGATGTTCGCCGAGCGCCCGATGACACGGGTGTCGGCGAAGAACGCCGCTCCGTCGAAGGCGTTGCCATTGTCGACCGGCAACTGGAGCACCAGTTGGCCGGGGTGTCGGGCGGCCTCTTCGCCGAGCTGCGCCAGGCGCGGTGCGATCAGCCCGAGCCGGTCATCCTCGAATACGGCCCTCTGGACCTCAATCGCCGCCTTCCACGTCAGGTTCGTGATGCTGTAGTTGAAGCTGAAGAGCCCCTCGATCTGCAGATCGCCGTGCGACACGTCGACCATGACGGGCGGGGTCCCCAGCCAGTTGTGTGTCTCCACCAGCCCCTGCGACTGGAGTTCGATCACCGCTTCGCGCCACGTCGCAATGTTGCGTGCGGCATCGAAGGCGTTCTGGAACGTGGCTCGGAAGTTTGTAAGGACTCCCGCCAGGAAGTCCGAAGTCACGACTGCCATTGTTTGGTTACCTCCTAACTATGTGCGGAGGTGACCATGCCTTGCCAGGCTCGGGGGACAGCCCCCTCGGTCGTCGGTCGCCTAGCGACCGGTCTCCTATTCGTTGTTCGGTTACGGTGTCGCCGTCAGGCCGGGAACGTGGACCCACCCGGAGGTGGTGCTGACGAACTCGGTGAGCTTGCCGACCACGATATCGTTGGTCGCGCCGGCGATGTCGTCCACGGTGTTGTCGTCCACCGTGACCATGTTCACGCCGACCATCGCCTGGGTGATGGATGTCGCCGCGAACAGGTACTCGCGGTCGTACTCCACCTGAATCCAGAAGTTCCCGGTCGCCGCACTGATCATCGTCTCCGCCGCGATGCCGACCACCACCTGGGCCGCGGTGTCCGAAGCGGGGATCGCCAGGCCAGACGAGTTCATGTGGACGATGGCGCCCTTGTAGATCGTCTGCGACGCCGCCATGAGGAAGCGCCGCGTCTTCGGGGTGCCCTTGGACTGGCGGTTTGCCGCTGCTGCTAGGACTGTCATTGCTTACTCCTTTGTGAGATGGGGGATTGGTTACCCTCTTGTCCGCCCGCGCGGACTCCTCGGTGTCGTCTCTGCCTCTGGCTCCGGCTCGTCCGCTGTGGGTTCGCCATCGCCCGTCTCTTCGCCCTCTGCCGCTGGGGCTTCGGGTGCCGCCTCGGGCTCAGCCTCCGGCGCTGGCTCCGGTTTCGGCGCCGCTGGGACGCCTCTCACCGGGTAGGTCTCGTTCGTCAGCCGGGCGCAGCCGTCGCAGAGCACTCGGCTCACCACGGCTTCGCCCTTCTCGATCTTGTACGTCTTGGTTCGGCGCCCATCAAGCGCGTTGCATCGCTCGCACATGGGTTATGCCTCCTGCTTGGCCGGGATCGTCACGCCCTTCGCAGCCGCCTTCGCCCTCATCAGGGCCAGTCGCGACTCCGCCGGCTTGGCCTCGTCCCAGTTGCCCATCTGCTTGGCGATGGCGATCTCCTGGGGCGTCGGCTCGAAGTCCGCGAACTCGCTGCCCGGCCCGGCGCCACCGTGCTCGGTGAAGTCCACGCTCGGAAGCCCCTTGATGAAGGCCGTGAAGTCGTCCTCGGACTCCCGCAGGGCGATCTTGAGCACCATCTCACGCTGCGCCGGCGCCACGCGCCCGGCCTGGATCGCAGCGTCGACGCGGTGCTGCGCCTGGGCCACGCGCAGACCGTCCTGGAGCTCGATGATCTGCTTGTCCTTCTCGGTCTCGAGCTGGACGTACTTCATCTGGGACTCCGCCAGTTCCCTCTTCAGGGTGCGGTTCTCGTCCTTGCCGGGCGGGTCCTGGTCCTTCAGGCTCGCCTTGAGCTGCGCGATCTCCGTGTGCAGCCCGGTCACCGCCGCTAGAATGTCGCCCTCATCGTCAAGCCCGAGAGCCTGACGAATGGCCTTCTCATCCACGTCGTCCTCCTTGATCTCCGGCTCATCACCGGGCTCGTTCGCTGGATCGCTGGGGTCATGATTGACCCACTCGGGCACCTTGTTGAATTTCGAGAGGTTGAACACGCGCCCCGCGTAGGCGTTCTGGGGTGCGCCCGCCACCGCGTCGGCGAGCCCGGCCGCTACCGCGTCGTCGGCCTTGTACCAGGTCTCATCCGCCATCCGGGAACGCCACTCTTCGGCGGTTCCGCCCGCTCGGTCGGCATAGATATCGGCGATGGAGTCGCTCAGCTTATCGAGTTCGTCCCGCATCTTCTCCATCGTCGCCGGATCGCCGATGGCTATGCCCCAAGCGTCGTGGATCATCATCGCTGAGGACTTCGCCATCGTCCGCGTCCCGCCGGCCTGCGCGATGACCGACGCGATGGAGGCCGCAAGGGAGTCGACAATGACGTTCACACCCCCTTCGTGCCTAGAAAGGGCGTTATAGATGGCGATCCCGTCGAAAACGGAGCCACCAGGGGAGTTGATGTAGACGTTCAGCGCCTTCCCCTTCAGACCCCGAATCTCGCTGACGAAGGCGCTTGCCGTGATTCCCCACACCCCGATCTCGTCATAGATGTAGACGTCGGCGCTGTCCTTCTTCGCCTTGATTTCGTACCAACTCCTCATTTCGTCTTCCCCTCTACGCCTCCAATAGCGCCTTCTTCAGGCGCGCTGCGTCGAACTCCTTCGTCTTGAGCTGCCGCACCATCTCTTCGATGAACGCCGCCTTCATAGCCGCCGCCCGTCTCTGCGACTCCACCTCTGCGTCGCCGCCGCCGCCCAGTGCGGCCGCCAGATCGGCCTTGTAGGGCACCGAAACGGCCCCGATTTCGGCCGTTTGGCCCTTCGAGAACAGGTTCTGGGCGATCTCGATCAGCTTCGCGGCCTGTTTTTCGCGGGCGGCGGCCACTGGGGCAGGCTCCTCGTCGGGCTGCTGCATCGCATCGCCAGCCTCCAGCCGGGGCAGCGAGAGCAGGCTCCGCGCTTCCTCTTCGAGCGTCGGATCAGCCGTTAGCGCCCCCGATTTCGCCAGCTTCTCGACCGCATCGGCGAAAACGGCTACATCGCGCTGCTCCAGGCGCGAATATCGCAGCCGCGGGTAAGCGGTAAGGCCCGGCCAGTTGTAGTCCACCCATTGCCGGATCAGGTGCTTGCTCACCGTCTCACAGATGTAGTTGGCGATGCCGCCCAGGGCGAGCAGGAGGTACGAAGTCTTGTCCCGGTGCATCGCCAGAGAGCCCGTGGAGCCCGCCCCCATCGCCACGAACTCGGCGATCATGCTGCGCACGATGCGCAGGTCATGGTGCTCGATAGCCTCCTGCGGGTCGAGCAGACGCCCGCCCATGCCCGTCTCCAGGCGGTACTTGTACTGCTCCTCCACCTCAACGAAGTAGTTTTTCTCGTGAGCGTGGATGCCAGCCAGCGACCGCTCCAGCTTATCCTTATTGGCCTCGGTGCGTGCCTCGCCCTGCAGCGTGCCCACGTCGATGCCCATCGCCCGCTTTTCGATGGCGATCGCCTGCACCCGATAGAGGTTGTCCTTGTAGTAGTGGTGTTTGTACGCGGAGCGGAGGATGCTCGTACCTCGGAAGTTGGAGCCCTCCAGGTCGTTCACGAAGACGAGCAGCTTGTCGACCGGGATCTCCACGATCTTCAGGCCGAGGCTCGCCGATGGCGCCGCCTGCCGGATGCCGGCCAGGCCGCCTGTCTCGTCAACGAGCCAGAACAGGACCGTCTTGGGCATCCGTGGCGCCAGCTTTCGCAGGTGGACCAGGCCATCTTCGCCCAGCCGCCACACCTTCTCGAACGGCATGGAGCCGTAGTCGAGCATCAGGAGAGCCTGACGCAGGATGTCCGGCCAGGAGACGGTCATGCCGTTCATCAGGTCTTCCTCGATGAACTCCGCTATCTGCCTGTCCTGTGGTGTATCGCTCGCAGGCTCCACCGACCAGTCGGCGTTCAATAGCGGCAGCTTGATGACGGTTAAGGCAGCCTTGACCTGGCCGTCGTTCCGCATCTCGTCGTACTTGTCGTAGAGCGTGGGCGCGATGAGCGCCGAGTTGTAGTCCTGCTGCGTGAGCAGCCCGCCGAATATCTGCGTGCCGGTGGCCCCCATCTCGTCCATTGAGGGCCGCGCTGATTTCCGCGCCGCCATTCGTATCTCCAGCGGCCCGAGCTTCAAAACGCTGTCCTCCTGACGCCCCTGAACTCCGGCCCCGGCCTGTCGGCGCTATCGCCGCTGTCGCCTATCCCCAGCACCGCCACCGGCTCCGGCCCCTCCTGCCGCAGCCCCAGGTCCAGCGCCATGAGCAGAGCGATCGCCGCGTCGATGAACTTCCGCGAGCGCCGCTTTCTCCCCTTGGTCAGCCGCTCGCCGCCGCGGCTCGTCTGCACTGCGACGGCGTTGCTGATGTGGCGTGCCAACGTCGGGTTTCCGTCATGCTCAAGTTCGCCCTTCACGATCGCCTCATAGGCCGCCTGCGTCGCCGGCAGCATCCGTGTGTCCGTCTGAGGCCAGTCGAACATCGGCAGCCCTTCGCCAGCCAGTTCCTGCGCCAGCCAGGTGATGAACGCCGGGTCGAACGCGATCCCCACGACGCGGTGCTTCTCCCGGCACAGGCTGCGCACTAGGTTCGCCACCTCCACGCCGGAGATTTCCCACTCAGCGACCGGCTGGCCGTCCTGGCCTACCGGCCGCTCCCAAACCCACGACTTCACCCGCCACTTGCCCGCGACTTTCTGCACGGCCACGATCGCTGTGCTGTCGTACTTCGTGCTCGCGTCCCAGCCGAGGTATGTCGCCGTCTTCCGGTCCTCCAGTAGCTCCGCGTCCTCCACGCGGCAGGCATCCCAGGCGCCCTGCGGCAGCCATAGCGTCTCTACCGGGACGGCCTGGTTCAGGTAGTACCTTCTGAACTCGCTCTCGTGGCGCTTCGACAGCTCGTCACGGTAGAACTCCTCCTGGACGGTCACGCCGAAGCTGGGGTTAGCCAGAGGCAGGAGCGACAGGTCCTTGTAGTCGCAGCCCTCCGGCGCCTGCCACCAGCGGAAGAAGAATGCCGGGTCGTCGATCTCGCCGCTCTCAACCTTCCGGCCGTACTCGTAGTAGCGCTCCCACAGCAGGTCCTCGTCCGTCAGGCCGGCCGTCGTGATGTTGATGT
>Ga0209751_10003752_pt1 | contig 14691 bp, 12 predicted proteins | sample RifCSP13_1_FD_184019 | JGI IMG/M metagenome (GOLD analysis project Ga0209751, IMG submission 184019) | Soil microbial communities from Rifle, Colorado - Rifle CSP2_sed 13_1 (SPAdes) (version 2) | ecosystem: Environmental > Terrestrial > Deep subsurface > Rock core/Sediment | place: Rifle... | reverse complement strand
GCCACGACCCGTGCGAGTCTTGCCATGCAGCAAGGCTATGGCGGCGTAAGCCCGAAGTCAATAATTAAGTATGGTGTCCCCAGAATTCAGATCAGGGCCGCGCTAGGATGCCCATGATGACTTAAAAGAATCTGAGCGGCTCATTGAGTGAGGCAACTTTAACAGGTGAGACGACGGGAGGAGTGCCCATTACCGGCACGGATTCGGTGCGGATTTAGGCACGGGTCGGACCACGCTATGTCTCAGTGGTCTCGGCGTTTTTCTGCCAGGGGATAGTGTTGTCCGGTATTAGCGTAGCACTTTCGCTGCCGAAATCACCCGCGTAAGCTTGACTTTCTTTCCGCACGGTTGGCACGGGGCATCGCTTCTCTCTTAGAGCGTGTGTTTCAACTGAAAAAAATTGTGGCTAAGCGCCGTAGCAACCTCTTTTCAGCGATCTTATCTAATCGGTTCAATATCTTGCGCAGGTCCGACCCGGTTCTCCTATCCGGTGGGCTATGAGAAGGGCGCTTGCCGCGAATCAAAACGTGGCAAGCGAGCTGCAAGAAAATCCCCAGCGGTACGGCAGCCACCGCTAGAAATTAAAGCTCACGGGAGGGGAGAAGAGGTTGCCTTCGGGCTTGAGCTTCTTAAGGCGCTCGGGGCCGAGGAGGGTGAGATATTCGCTGTGATCTTTCACGCCCAGGATCCATTTTTCCAGCCAGCGCTCAAACCCTTCCTGGGTGCGTGACTCCTTGTGGTAAGTGAAGTAGAAATCATCATCCCTGCGCGCGTAACCCTGCGCCGGCGACGGATGAGATCCGAACGGTAGATGGACGACGCTGGAGACGAGAAAGCCAGGGATCACGGTTCGATTCGGATCGCTCAGGATGACCTCGTGCTCTACAATTTCCTCGCAGGTTAAGATAACCTTTTTTGCCGCAAAGGCTGCCTCCTGCACTACCCCCAGGTTCCCCCAGGCGTGAGCGTTTCCCTCCGGATCGGAACGCTGCACATGAAGAATCGTCACGTCGGGAACCACGGCCCGCACCGCCAAAAGCTCCTCGTTGGAAAAAGGACACCGGACGGTCGAAAAATGCTCACCGCGAGTAAAGTCCGTTCCCCGCGCCGTCTTCGTCGGGAGAAAAGGCACGCCCAGCGCTCCGGCCTTGAGAGCCAGGCCGAGCGTAAAGTTGGAGTGCTCCTCGACTTCCAGGAAATGCGGGATGCCTTCCTCCATGGCCCGGCGAAAATTATGCCCCAACCCCGCCGCCACATTTCCTACCCAAGAGGAGATGACTTTTTTGACACAGTCGGCGCCAATCAGTTGATCGAACTGCATGTCCGAAATCGGCGCGATCAGGGTGAGGTCTTTTTTTTTCTGCCGAGCGATTTCGTAGCCGGCCGCGAAAGGGATCAGGGATTCAAGCCCGCATCCCATAGCCACAGCCATTCCGTGTTCGATATCGCGAGCCATCGCCTCCCGCAGGCTTCGTACTTTTTCCATTTGGATAGATGCGCCGATGGCGTTTACTTCGACTCTTCCGCCATCTTCTGAGCTGCCGACTTAACGGCCTCGATGATATGGTGGTAGCCTGTGCAACGGCAGATCGTCCCCGCGATGCCCTCGCGGATTTCCGGGTCCGTCGGTTGAGGGTTCTCGCGGAGAAGCTCCATGGCACTGAAGAGCATTCCGGGAGTGCAGAATCCGCACTGGAGCGCGTGCTGATCCCAAAAGGCCTCCTGGAGCGGGTGGAGCTTCCCCCCTTGCGCCAGACCTTCGATGGTGGTGATCTCGGCGCCATCGGCCTGGACGGCAAACATGAGACAGGAACGGACGGTCGCGCCGTCTACCAGCACCGTGCAGCATCCGCAGATGCCGTGCTCGCAACCCACGTGAGTCCCGGTGAGGCCGAGGCTCTCGCGGAGAAAATCGGACAGCAACAGACGGGGCTCGACGGCGCGCTCGTACTCGACCCCGTTGACCCGCAACCGGATGGTAAGCGTCTCGCTCATTTTGCTCAGTTCTCCTTGACCATGGACCAGGCATCCTCGAGCGCCCGGCGAACAAACACCTTGGCCATCTCCCGCCGGTAGGCCTCGCTGCCCTTGAGGTCGCCGATGGGTTCAACCTCGCCGGGAACCCTGGCAGCCGCTGCGTCGAGCACCTGTGCGCTTCCAATCTCCCCCACCAGGACCTCTTCGGCGCCGCGGATACGCAGCGCTTTCGCCCCGGCTCCCGAAACCGCGACACGCGCCGCCGCGTAGCGACCGTTTTCACCGAGCGTAATCTGGGCCGCAGCGGCGACGATGGCGAAGTCTCCGTGGCGGATACAGAGCTCTCGGAAACCGTAGCCCGATCGCGGAGGAATCACCGGAAAGCTCACCTGGGTGAGGATTTCGTCTTCATCAATGCGGGTGGCCATAACGCCTTCGAAGAAATCGGCGGGTCCGACCGTCCGGGATTTTCCCTTTCCCTGAATCGTGAGCTCGGCATCGAGAAGCGTCGCGACCAGGGCGAGCTCCGCAGTCGGATCGCCGTGAACCAGGCTGCCTCCGATCGTACCCCGGTTCCTTATCTGAGGGTGCCCGATCCATTTCACGGCCGCGGCAAGAAGCGGGCATTTTTGTGCGACTTCGGGAGTTCTTTCCAAGGACCTCTGACGGGTACGGGCGCCGATGCGCAGCCAGCCGTCTTGAGGTCGGATATAATCCAGCTCTTTTACCGGGTTGATGTCCACCAGGACGGCGGGTTGCGCAACTCGGAAATTCATCATCGGCACCAGGCTCTGCCCCCCGGCCAGAATTTTTGCGTCGCCTCCGTACTCCGCAAGGACCAAAACCGCTTCTTCGACACTCGCAACGCGGAGATACTTAAAGACCGGAGGCTTCATTTTTTCCTCCCCGCGTCTTTCGGCGCCCTGCGGGTCTTGGCGTCCTGGATGAGTTGCCAGATATCGTGAGGTTTGAGGGGGAGACGGTTGATGGTTGCCCCGAGGGGCTTCAAGGCGTCGGCGACGGCATTTGCGAGGCACACGGGAACGCTCATGGTGCATGACTCGCCGCAGCCCTTCGACCCCAGGACCGTCAAAGGAGATGGGGTCTCCACGTGGCCAATAATCAGCTCGGGCGCCTCAACCGCCGTCGGGCACATATAATCGACAAAGGAACCGGCCAGATACTGGCCGCTCTCATCATAGGCCATCTCTTCATAAAAGGCCCCGCCCAGCCCATGCAGGAAGCTTCCGTAAATTTGCCCCTCGACGATTTTCGGGTTGATGACACTGCCGCAGTCGTGCACGGTGACGTATTTCTTAATCTCGACCTGTCCTGTTTCGGGATCGATTTCAACCCAAGCCAGATCGGCAATGAAAGAATAGGTTGCCGAGGAGTCCACACGGTCGTCCGCGTCGGGCGGAGTGGAGCAGGGGAAGTTGTAGGTGTAGCTCGCGTGGATTCCCGGCTCCATCCCCTCCGGGAGACCCCCCTGGTTCCAGTGCGCCAGCCCGGATACCCGACGGATCGAGAGCCTCCGCTCCGGCGCCCCTCTGACCTGAATGAAGCCGCCCACCAACTCCAGGTCGTCCAGGTCGACCTCTAACTGGTGGGCGGCAATTTTGAGAAGCTTCTCTTTCACCTTCCTCGCGGCCATCGCCACGGCGCTGGCTCCTACCGATGCGAACCGGCTGGAGTAGGTCCCGGTGGTGATGCTCCAGAACCTCGTGAAAGTGTCCATGCCTGAGACGACACGGACATCATCGGGGGAGATGGTGAGCTCGTCGGCGACGATCTGGGCGACGATGGTTTCGTGGCCCTGGCCCTCAGGGACGGTATTGATAATGACGCTCACCTGTCCGAGAGGATCCATCTTGACGACGGCGGTTTCGCCGGAGCCGGACTTGGGGTTAAATTTTTTGCTGGACCGGAACTCCGGCGTGTAGGCCACCGTGATATACCCGATATTGGTCACCGAAGGGTCAACGACGGTAGCGAGGCCGATGCCGACGAGCCGGCCTTCTTTCCGCGCCTTCTCTTGCTCCTGGCGCAGTTTGGCGTAGTCAGCTTTCTGCAGCGCCATGTCCAGGCAGGCCACGTAGTCCCCGGCATCGTAGATGCCGCCGGTCGGCGTCGTGTACGGGAACTGGTCTGTTGGAATCAGGTTTTTTCTGCGAATCTCTGCCGGGTCCATCGCGAGCCGATCCGCCAGCAGGTCGATGATACGCTCCATCTCGAAGTAGAGCTGCTGGCAGCCGTATCCTCGGTTGGGACCGGTGGGACACTTGTTGGTCATCACGACGTAGGCATCCCAGGCCAGATTCTTGATCGTATACGGGCCAAGCTGATTTCCCGTAGACCGATACATGCAGGCGGGCTCTGGGCTGCGCAAATAGCCGCCGACATTGTCCATCTCCTTTTTCCGAATCCCCAGAATAGTGCCGTCTTTCCTGGCTGCGGCCTCGATATAGGTCACCCGGTCGGTACCGCTGGAAGACGACATAAGGTGTTCCATTCGGTCCTCGATATATTTGACGGGAACACCGGTCTTCTTGGCAGCCAGAGCGGTCATGACCATCTGAGGAAACATGCTGGACTTGATGCCGAAGGCGCCGCCGATGTCGGGCGGCACGATGAAGCGCAGCCGGTTTTCTGTGATCCGCAGGGCCGCCACCGATACCGGGTGCATGGTGAAGGGGCCCTGGAAGTTGGACCAAATGGTGATGATGTCTTCGATGGGCTCATATTGGGCGATAACCGCAAAGGTCTCCATCGGAGTCGAGGAGTACTTGGGAAAGAAGAACTTCTCTCCCACGATCACATCGGCCTGGGCGAAGGCTGCGTCCGGGTCTCCATAGCGAAGGTCCCGGTGGTTGATGATGTTGGTTCCCAGCTTGGGGTGAAGGATGGGAGCGCCTTCTTCCACGGCCTTCTCCACATCTACGACCGGGGGTAGAGGTTCGTATTCTACGCGAATGGCTTGAAGAGCGTCTTCCGCCAGGTAGCGATCCTCGGCGACGACCACGGCGATTCCCTCCCCGACGTACCGGGCGCGGTCCACCGCGATGCAGTAATACTCGAGGGGTTCCTCCACGGCCTGCGGAAAGGGGCTGGACATCCGGCCTACGTCCTCGCCGGTGAGGACGCCGCGAACGCCGGGCATCGTCAGAGCCTCTGAAGCGTCCACCGACTTGATGATGGCGTGAGGGTAGGGGCTGCGCAGGACCGCCGCGTGATACATCCCCGGTAGTTTCATATCGTCGAGAAACTGGCCCTTCCCGGTGAGAAGGCGCTTGTCCTCAGTACGGCGAATACTTTGGCCTACCCATTTTTTACCCGTTGGCGAAGCTGCGTGATCAGCCATAGATGATTCCTCAATCACTTGCGGTGCAGGCAAGGGGTAACATGTCCGTTGGTATCGAAGAGTGAAGCAGGGGCTCTAACACCCGCGTGCCTTCGGGGACGTTAGCAAATCTTCTACTCGAAAACAAACCTTGGCGATCCGGCCTTGTCCTTTCATCGGGAGCTAAGGTCGCCTCTTAAGACTCATCCTAACTTTTTTCCGCGAGATTGCTTCAGATTGGGTTGTAGGAGAATTCAGTCAATCCTGGCGGCCAAAACTGGAGTGATTTTGTCAACAGTTTTTCTGTCGATGTTATGCAATTTACGCAAGTTTGACCCGGCTCCACGGCTGTTCAGGAAAGATTGTCAAGATTGTGATTCCGCTGAAAAACCCCCTTTTCAAGAAAATTTGGGAGGTCAAAAATCATCAACCAGGTTCAGAAAATCGATTGTAGGGCATTTGTGAGCGAAAAATATTTTCGTCATTTCTCCGAACAGACTTTTTCAGCAGAATCAGATTGTTGGGTCTGACCCCGGAGATACTTCCCGTTTAGATCCGGCGGAGAAGAATTCTCGTTATTTGTTTCTTTGGGAAGCCGCCGTCGCGCGCGACTTTCCCTGCTGGACTTTTTGGTACTCTCCTCGCCCAACCCTTTTGGTCTTCCGCTGCTTCGCCCACCTCACCGCGACCTGGCGGGCATAGCCGGAGGATTTTCGTCTGGCACCCGCTGCCTTGGCGATATCCCCAACGGTGAAACGGCTGGGAAGCTGATCCAACACGGAATCCCAATTTGCTGGGGTGGCTCTTCCGGCCCTACCCCGCCTTCTTCCTGGTCGCCGTGGGATCGTGTTCCTGCCCGCCAGGAATCGATAGGCCCTTTGGTGCTTTATCAGATCATCCTTAAAGGCGGCCAGTTCGGAAGTTCGCCGATATATCTCCTTCTTAAGCCGGTCGATCTCTCTTTTTACAGACGTGATCAGATTTTGGGGCATAGGGTTCCTCCAAATATGTTTCTCGTTCTCCTAACACCCCAGGGTTTAGAAAACAACTCGATCCTCTATGCCCTTTAGGCATCATGTATGACCTTTGCGTCGTCCAACACGAATACGGGGTCAGGCAGCGGGGCGGGATAAGGGGTCTTTTACGACGGGAAAGGCATCCATACGACCTGCTTCCGCGTACACGCAGGCAAGTAGAAGCGTTGGGTTATGTTGCGCCGTCCTCACATTCTCACCCCTTCGATACGGCCCTGCGGGCCTACTCAGGCCAAGCGGTGGATCTCCAAGAAGCCACGAGCGAGCCTGGGGTCCGCGTTGCCAAATATCGTCTGGTAATCAATCAGTGGCATCAGCCTTTATCGCCGCCGGGAGAACTGTCTGCGTGTCCGCACAGGCAGGTAGATAGCCCTCTGAGATCATGCCGCGGGTTACGTGAAAAGGCTCCCTTTGAATTCCTCTTGGTGGTGACCTCAGTGGAGCAGACCGAACCCCAGGCGGAATCTGTAGCGGGTGCTAAATCAGGAAGATCGAAACTCAACTCGCGCTGATGCCGGCCTGACGGAAAGCTCTCCGGGCAGCACGAAAAACACCATCAAACTCCGGCAATTTTGCCATCTGTCCGGCCAGCCTCTGGCTCCACAATCGTTGGAGCCGCGCATGCTTAGTCTCCAACCGCCCGCGAATCGTTTCAATGGTTTGGCCGCGAAACTCAAGCTTGCCCGCGATAGCGTCAGTAACTTCCGCCAAGTCCATGTGGGCCTGCTCGCATAGATACCAAAGGTCATAAAGGTCGCGCGGTTCGTTCCTCGCCCTATCGCAGACAGCAATGACCTTCTCAGCTGCAATTTCTTTCAGTGAGTAAACCTTGACGACGGCATTTCCCGGAATGTCTTCGTACTCCTCATAGGCCCGCAGCACAGGTCGCTCTTCGATAGGATAGATCACTTTTTCCCTGATGGTGATGTCCGTCTTTACTTCCTTTCCGGAAGGAGAGCCTCCCAGAGGGCCCTCATAGGTAAGGTAGAACGTGTGGCTGTTGGCGTGGGGTTGTCGGTCAGAACGAGCATAGCGGAGTACAACGCCGGAGTCGCGATAACTCTCTTCAAACGCAACGTCGAGATCCTTGCGGATGGATTCGAAAGGCACCTCCTCCGCGAGTGTAAAATCCAAGTCCTCGGAGAAGCGGTAATCCGGGAAGTAGCATTTTTTGAGGGCTGTTCCTCCTTTGAAAAACAGGCGGCTTCGAAGCGGGCTTCGTGAGAGACCTACAAGAAACCATGACAGGCAATAATCCCGCTCAAGAACACTTTCAGGAATCCGTCGTTCCCCTGCCTTCGCCAGGCGGTTGGAAAGGACTGAAAGGTTGCGCTGGGCGATCAAGGCGTCAGATCCTTACAACCGATAAAAGTTCTTCCGGCTCAACATTCAGACGAAGGCGCCAGCGGTGGAGGTGCTTTCCCTGGCTGGGCAAAACAGGATCCAGAGGAACGTAGGTGTTCGTGAGGCGATTCGTCAGCGCCTTTGCTGTTTCGTCTGATCCCAGCTCGTAGAGTTCCAGCAAATACCCCAGCCTCCTGATGACAGCGCCGATGTTGAGACGGATCGCATATTCGACAAGGCGCTCCGGATTGACTTTCTCCCGTTGCATCCAGAGACCCTTGGCGACTTCTGTTATGCCTCCACAGTACTCGGGTTGCTTCAGGCCATCGATGATGGTGCGGTCGATATCGCTGACCCTGACCTTGTCTTGTTTTGTTGCCCAGTGCTCTTCAATTCCGAAGATCTGTTTTTTCGTGCAGCGGACGAAACGGAATTCTGTCCCCATGATTGAGCGCGCTCGTTTAGGATTAGGGGTGCTCACATAGACCACGAGTTGTGGCTGCGTGAGCATCTGGTGCGCCTCCATCGCCGTGCCGTAAGATAGATAATAGTCATCCCCGCTGGCCAGTGCCTTTGCTACAAGCCAGGGATGGCCCATGTACTCGGTTTCTTTCCCCAACTCGAAGGGAACAAGGATGAAGAGCCCGGGCTTGAGGCGGGTCACCACACCTCTTTCCACGAGCGAGCGGACGAAGCTCCTGGCTGAGGGATCCGCCAAGCCGGTAATTGCCTTAACATCCCTGACTCCGAACAAGACCTGGTTGCACTCGTGGAGGGTAGTTACGAGCAACGCAGCCAAAGGTCCGAGCGTCTTGAGGCTGTTTTTATGGTTTTGCGGCATTCCGTGTATTGGTAATGCACATTTTGCATATAAAATAGGACAAAATCAAGAGCAGATTTAGGTTTTTATTGTGAAGCGTGCTGCTCGAATGCACGAATAGACTACAGGATATAAACTGCTATCCGCAGTAGTGATCGTGACCGTTTTTTGAGTTTACTTTGGGTCCCGAGGGCGGGATAAGGGACTCCTTTACAATGGGAGAGCCGTCCATACGACCTGCTTGCGCGTACACGCAGGCAAGTAGGAGCGGTGGGGCATGTTGCGGCGTCCTCGCATTGTCACCCCTTCGATACGGCCCGTCGGGCCTACTTAGGACAGGCGGTGGATCTCCAAGAAGCCACGAGCGAGCCTGGCATCCGCGTTGCCGAAAATTGTCTGGTGATCGATCAGTGGCATCTGCTTTTATGGCCGCGGGGAGATAGACAGCGCTCCGAGGTCATGCTGTGGGTTCCGTGAAAAGACTCCTTTAAATTTTCTGCAAAGGGTAGTGGAGAAGTTGAGCAATGCGGTCAGAGAAGGGCGACGGCCCAAAAGGTCAAAAAGCTCCGCCTGACCCCCGTTGCTGCCCATTCACAGCAAGGGCATTAACTGTCAACAAAAGATTTGACCCCTTCCCGATTGGATTTATTGAAAGCGATTCAATAGTAAGGTATGTTCGTCCCCCTTCTGCAGTCATAGTAAACAAGCGTCGTATAGCGGCCATGATGCAATCACCTTCCGCTAACTTTTCAAGTGAGCTACTGCGTCGATCTCGACGAGACAGTCGGGTGCCAGCTCCCTCACCTCCACGCTTAGCCCGGCGGGCATCGTTTTGTCTTTACGATGGGACTTGAAGAACTCCTGATACGCGGCAGCGAATATGGCGCGGTCTTGCCCGGCAATGAGGTAGGCCGTCGTTTTTACGATATCATCCATCGCGCCGCCCGCCTCTTCTACGATGTCCTTGATATGCCCGAGCGAGACTGTGGTTTGCCCCGCTAGATCACCAATCGCTTCCGCTTCGTGGGATACCGAGCGACGAAGGTTCGGGGAGAGTACGTCGTCTTTTTTGGCGGAGTACTCGACTTCCCGAATAGCATCCTGCCCGGAGATAAAAAGCCACTTTCCCACCCGGAATGCCTGGGAAAACGAACCGGGTGCGAGCCACACATTGGGTGACGAGACCAGGGTCTTATCTTTTCCGCGGTAGGCAATCGGAACTGACTTAAGCAAGATGCTCTCCCCTAAATCCTTGATATAGATTCCAGAGTTGGCGGGGAACTCATCCTCGCTAAAGATCCCTTGATACCGCTTTCGGCGCGATTCGCGGTAACCCGGCCGGTGCTCTGTACCGGGAATAAACATAAAAGTACGAAAGACGTCTTTCAACTGTAGTTTTTGACTCTTTAGAATGGCCTCGATTCTATCTATGACATCGACCGTTTGAGTTTCAATATTTGCGGGCATCGGCGGCCTGCCTTGCGCGCCTGCCGCATCAATGCCGGAAAGGAAGAATAGCTCGCCCACTCTCACTCCGTGACACCGCGCACCGGCGGACAGGGGAACATTATGTAGGATAATTGATTCGCGGTCCGGGTTGGATGTGGTCATCGCATCGATTCTTACCCGGCACCCTCCGTCAAGACCCATCACGCCGAGGATTGTCGTGGCGGGGTAGGATTTATCCGGATGGGGGAAAGCGGTTTCCAAAACTTTTGCCACCGACGATGCGTCACGATAGTCGGTCAAAAAAATGGTAAGAGTCACTAGATTTTCTAATTCCAAACCAGCGGACTTCAGAGCCAGACCTAGATTCTCAAGCGTCTGGCATGTCTGACTCCGGGTGTCGGCGTGTGCCCGCAAGGAACCATCAGAGCTACGAGCATCTTGGGCTACGAACGCAAACTCGCCCGCTTTGATCCCCTGAGAAAATAGCACATCTTCTGAGTACAGCTCGGTCGACTTTATGACATCTGCCATGGCCCCTCCGCTCAATATATTGACTGCTCTAGACGCTAGCCGTTCGCCTGACTTTTAATTCGCCTCCCGCACCGATGTCAAGACTTTTCATGGGTTATTATTAGCGTTGACAGGTTTTTGGCCTCGTGTTAGCGTCAGCGCGTTTCAAGACCCTGCTTTGGGAGGTTTCCCATGGAACGTAAAAGAACCAGGTTTCCTGTAAGCCGTGTTTCAATCGTTTTTCTCGCCCTGATTGTTCTGCAGCTCGGGTTCCCCCTCGGTCAGTCCCAAGGCCAGTCAACGCGATCATCTGAGTTAGAAAAGTTGATCGAGGGCGCAAAAAAAGAGGGCACCCTGAAGATCCAGTGGCTCGCCGGAGAAATGGATGGCGAGGTAGGGCTGAGGCCGATTGTCGCTGCCATGAATAAACGATACGGGACGAACGTCAAGCTTGAATTTACCCCCGGTCCCAACTTTCCGACGATGCTGAACAAGATCGCTCAGGAGAAAGCCGCGGGCACTGCGTCGAGCACTGACGTCAACTTGATGACCTCGAATCACATTGCTCAGGGGCTAAAGATCGGTCTGTTCAGAAAACTCGACTGGGGGCCACTTCTTGAGTTACCGGCACCGCGCGATGCGATAGTTAACAGAGTAGCGCCGGAAGGGATTGCCGTGATGATCGGCTCCGCCGTCGTGGGTATCACGTACAACACAAATCTAGTGAAAGGCGATGATGTGCCGACCAGTATAGAAGACGTCTTCAAGCCGAAATGGAAAGGCAAAATAGCCGCTACCCCGTACGCGACCGGTTTGTACCATTTCGCGACTAAAGACATGCTCGGCTACGACTATATGAAAAGGTACACCCAGCGATTAGCCGGCCACATCGGCGGTCTGTCCGGGTGTACGAATGTCGAGAGGATCGCCAGCGGTGAGTTCGCGATGATCGTTTTCGATTGCGGAAGCTACAACACCTTGACGTACCAGAAGCGTGGAGCGCCCGTAGCCTCGTTGCCGCCAAAGGAAGCTACGCGGGTTAACCACTTTTACATGGGTGTACCGGTGCACGCGCAACACCCCAACGCCGGAGTGTTGTTCATTGCTTTCCTGCACACCCAACAAGGGCAAAACCTGCTTTGGGAGGTGGGAAGGCTTGATCTCCATATTTATCCCGAGTCGCGCACCCGACCCGAGATCGCTTCCGTTATCAAGGCGGGAGGTAAGGTCATGCTTGATACGGTCGAAAGAGACTTGAAAATGGGCCACGAAGAATTGAATCGCATAAAGGATGAGTTCGAAAAAATCCTCATGGAGGGCAGGAAGTAAAACTGTGTGTTGGATGGTTGAGGCTTAAGTCGCAAAGTAAACGTCCTGCATTTTTCCGCTTGCCAATCTAAGATTTTGTAGTGAAATGGCTTGGTTTTGTTTCCTCGCCCGTGCATTCCTTGAAACGTGCTCGGCCTTTGGACGGCTTTCGCCTTCCTGCGGTTCATCCTTTTTGCTAGCCGTCCATATCCAAGCTGGACGACGAAAATGTCTCCGTCGGAAGCCAAAAACTGATCCCGAACCGCGATCACAAGGCTAACCTGAATAGCCCCAACGAACCACGATCAATCATCAACTTCGAAGGGATCTGCACTGACTCTTTCACAGAGCTCACTTACCAAACCCTTCTCGACAAGGCGGAGAAACTTCTCCAAGGAGGCTGGGCGCAATTGAGGATTCCGCGTTCAACAACCCCGAGCACCGCCGTCTGTTTCTTAACCGTGCGGAAGCCATGGCTATTGCTGTGCTTTTCAGCGAATGCCAGGCGGGGGAAGAAAAGATCTTTCGAAAACCATCCATACGACCTGCTTCCGCGTACACGCAGGCAAGCAGGAGCGGTGGGGCATGTTGCGGCGTCCTCGCATTCTCACCCCTTCGATACGGTCCTTAGGACCTACTCAGGACAGGCGGAGGATCTCTAAGAAGCCACGAGCGAGCCTGCCATCCGCGTTGCCGGATATTGTCTGGTGATCAATCAGTGGCATCTGCTTTATGGCCGCGGGGAGATAGACAGCGCTCCGAGGTCATGCCGTGGGTTACGTGAAAAGACTCCTTTAAATCTCTCTGATGGTAAACGTGCCTGACTGTGAAGCGGCTGAGGTGCTTCGATGCTAGACCTGACCCTACCGCGTAGACGGCGCTCCGGGGTCATGCTGTAGGTTACGTGAAACAACTTCCGCCGCTCTAATTTCCGCAGGAAAGGTTCGCGTCCCCTTTTCCCTCTCCGCACCTCCACCTCTCTGGTTGCTTTTGGATATGCATATGCAATACTATATGCGTGTACGAGATTCGCTTTGCCGAGGGTGTGGAGGAAGACCTAGCCAAGATCCCGGTTTATTACAGGAAGCAAATAATGGATGCTATGGAAAAACAGCTCGCGCATACGCCCGATACTCCAACAAGGAACCGCAAGCTTCTTAGCAATCTGGTCCCTCCATGGGAAGCTGTGCAGCCAGTCTGGGAGTTGAGAGTTGGTGATTACCGTGTTTTCTACGATGTCTCCACCGAAGAGGTGGTAGTCTATGTGCGGGCAGTCCGTAAAAAGCCAGCAGGAAGGAAAACGGAGGATATTCTATGAAAGCCGTTACTGCTCGTGACCTACAGAAAAAAGTTAAAGAGTGTGTGGATACTGCCCAAGAAGAGCGCGTCGTGATAACCAGGCGGGGCCGCCCTGCAGCGGTCTTGGTCGGGGTCGAAGGCAAAGACTGGGAGGACGTGGTCCTACAAACCTCGCCGGTATTTTGGAAGCTGATCGAAGAGCGCAGAAAACAAGCCACGATCTCCTTTAAAGAGCTCCGGGCGCGGCTCAAAAAGCGCAAGAGATAGCTGGTCTAAAGGCGGGCGAAACCTGTAGTGCGGCTACCCCACCGTCCTCGCGTTTCCACCCCTTCGATACGGCCCTGCGGGCCTACTCAGGACAGGCGGTGGATCTCCAGGAAGCCACGAGCGAGCTTGGCATCTGCGTCCCGAATACTGTTTGGATCAATCAGTGGCATCTGTTTTTATGGCCGCGGAAAGATAGACAGCGCTCGGAGGTCATGCCGTGAGTTACGTGAAAAGGGCCCATTAAATTCGACCGAACATCTGAAAAGTACAACGTCCCTATTTCCCTTACCGGTGTTGCTTTTATTCTCCCAAAAACCGTAAGCTGGAACCCTCACGCGGGTTCATCATGGCACAATGTCGCCTTTGCAAACGGGATACTGTATTACAAGAAAGCCATATCATTCTTAAATTTGTTATCCGCTGGCTCAAGGATTCTTCAGCGACCGGATACCTTCGAGCAAGCCCCGCGATAAACCGCCGGAGCCAAGACGGACTGAAAGCTCCTCTTCTTTGCGCGGACTGCGAAGGTCAGTTCAGTCAGTGGGAATCCGAGGTCGCTAAACGTATTTTTTATCCTTTCAATAAGGATCGTCCGAAGTTACTCGCTTACGGTCCGTGGCTCTTAAAATTCGCCGTTTCGGTCTCATGGCGGTCGCTCACTCATTATATCGACGCAACAAGTAGATCGGAGTATTCTGAGGAAGGGCTGCAGCTTATCGAGAAAGCCCTGCGAGCATGGAGGGAGTTTCTTCTTGATCGAGGGCCCCATCCTGGCCCCTTTGAGCAGCACATGATGCTCCTGGATTCGATCGAATCCGCCAGCAGCCTTCGCAATCTGCCTCCAAATATGAACCGTTTTATGATTCGAGGAACACACATGAACCTCGTCTATTCACAAGGACAGCCGGCGTTTATGTTCACTAAAATGGGGAGAATAGCTCTGTTTGGATTTATTGGAATCGCATATCCGCGTCGTTGGAAAGGCACAAAGATTCACGTTCGAGAAGGGTATGTCGGTGGCGATATATCCGTTCCATCTCAGCTTTTGGAGTACCTGGCGGAATGTGCCAGGAAAGCACACGAGCAATACAGCAGCATCTCACCAAGGCAACAGGAAGTCATAGCAGAGGCGCTTAGGCGTAATCCTGATCGCGCCGCTGCATCGGAGACGTTCGAGGCAATGGATCACGACATCCGTCTTTTTGGAAAAACCGCGTTTTTAGAAGACGATCCAGAGAGTGAGTTTGAAACGGACAGCAAAGAGTCTCGGTAGGATAATGGACGGCAACGGAATAAGCACTTGGCCGGGGGTGCGGTGCATGTACGGCGTACTTTAACGGTAG
>Ga0209751_10003750_pt1 | contig 14695 bp, 12 predicted proteins | sample RifCSP13_1_FD_184019 | JGI IMG/M metagenome (GOLD analysis project Ga0209751, IMG submission 184019) | Soil microbial communities from Rifle, Colorado - Rifle CSP2_sed 13_1 (SPAdes) (version 2) | ecosystem: Environmental > Terrestrial > Deep subsurface > Rock core/Sediment | place: Rifle... | reverse complement strand
GCTGATGGGCGTGTCAGGCTTGGCCACGATCAGATCGCGCAGCGACAGCACGCCCACCAGGCGTTCCTCGTCGCCGACCACGTAGACGTAGTAGATCGTCTCCGCATCGGGCTCGAGCTCGCGCAGCCGGTCGATCGCCTGGGCGGCGCTGAGGGTGGCCGGGACGGCGATGTACTCGGTGGTCATGATCCCGCCGGCCGATTCCTCGGGGTAGGCCAGCAGCTCCTGGACCTCGGCCGCCTCCTCGCGCTCCATCAGCGCGAGGATTTCCTCGCGCGTCGCCTCGGACAGGTCGGCCACGAGATCGGCGGCATCGTCGGGGCTCATCTCCTCGAGGATGTCCGCGGCGCGCTCGGGGCGCAGGTCCTCGAGCACCTCGACCTGCGTGTCAGGCTCCATCTCCTCCATCGCGTCGGCGACGTGCTCGTCGTCGAGCGAGGCGAGCACGCCGGCGCGGTCCTTGGGCGTCAGCTGGTCGATGATCGACGCCAGGTCGGCCGGGTGAAGCTCGGCCAGCCCGGCATGCGGCACGCGCAGCTTGACCGCGGCGATCGAGGTTTCGAGCGGATCGACGTCTTCCCAGTCGATGAAACGCTCGCGCAGGGGCAGGCGCAGGTTGCGCGCCAGGGTGCGGTAGGGCCGCTCGATGCCCAGCCGGCGGAGCAGACCGGCCGCGCCGACATCGACCGCCACCAGGTGCAGCGAACCCTCGACGACATCGAGGCTGACGTCGTTGACGCGCACCACGCGCCGACCGTCGATGTCGACGATCTGCTTATCGAGCAGGTCGGCCTTGAGCAGGATCTCGTTCGGGCGCTGGCGGAACTTGGTGATGTCGAGCCGCGACGTGCTCAACTGGGCGCCCGCGGTGTCGAGCCCGGCGACCGACGACCAGGGCAGGAATATCTGGCGTCGCTCGTTCGCGATGACGAGGCCGGTCACGGGCGGGTAGCGCTCGCCGACCGCGACGATCAGGTCGGCGACCGTGCCTATCGCATCGCCATTCTGATCGCGGACGGGCCGACCTATGACCTGGCTCAGGTAGATCATGCGTCACCTCGGCGGCGGCCGGCCCCGTCCGAGGTGAGCTGCCCGCCGCGGGCGGGCAGGACTACCTTTTAGTGGCCGGGGCGGACCGTCATGTCTCTCTCGGTGCGCTCGGCGCCGAGAACTCTTGGCCCGGAGTCCACGAGACCGGCGGATCCTCCGCTGCGGATCTGGTCGCCGCTGAACGACGGCGCACCGGGCCGCGCGTCAGGGCAGGCCCGAGTCTAGTCGGGCACGCCCGGGCCGGCAACGGACAGGCTGCGCACGATGCGCCGGACGTTGACGATGGCGCTGACGTTCAGTCCCTGGTCGCTGAACCACGCGTCGGTCAGCGACCACGGGTCAGACGGCGAGGGCTGGAGCAGCACCACTGCGCCGCCGAAGCCGGGCTCGAGCAGCAGCGCCCCGCCGTGGACGACCAGGCGCCCGTCCGCCTGCACGCCGCGCAGCGTGACCCGGACGCCGGCATCGCTCACGCGCACGTCGTCGAGATCGAGGCCGTTGCGGCTCGTCGCGAGGCGGACCAGGCGCTCCACCTCGGGCGCCGCCATGTGTGCGGTGACGATGGCCGCGTCGGCCGGGCCGGCGACGTTGATCGAGGTCGCGCTGACCGTGTCGCGACCGACGCTCACGCTCACGTCGCTCATCTCGCCCGAGATGGTCGCGAACGAGCGATCGAAGTACGAGGCGTCGCCGAGCGCGAGCCGGAGGTGGCCCACCTGCGCTGGCGCGACGTCGATCCCATCGGCCACGATCGTGACCTGGCGCGAGCGACCCAGCAGCAGGCCGGGATCGAACAGCGCCACGCTGACGTCCAGCGTGGCCGCGCGGATGCCCATGTCGCGGACCATCCCCGACAGCAGCGGCGACAGCAGCAGAGGCAGCGCGACGAGCACGAAACCGGCGACGAGCAGCGCGAACCAGGCCAGGAAACGGAGGAAGCCGCCCACGCCCGTATACTCGGACCTTCCAATGATCAGCGCCGAAACCGGTCAGATGAAGGTCACGACCAGGCCGGCCGAGCGAAGCTCTGTCGTGCTCGAGGTCGAGTTCCCGGCCGAGCACGTCCAGCGCTCGGTGGCCGAATCCGTGCGCCACCTGTCACGCCGCACGAAGGTGTCCGGCTTCCGCCCGGGCAAGGCGCCGCGCGCGCTGCTCGAACGTGCGCTGGGCATCCGGCGCGACGATCCAGCGGCGCCCAATCCGCTCTACGACGACGCCAAGGAGCACCTCTTCGAAAGTTCGGTCATCGAGGCGGTGCGCGAGCAGGACCTCGACGTGCTGTCGATTCCTGAGCCTGAATGGCTCGCCTTTGGCGAGCAGGAGGGCGCCACCTATCGGGTCAGGCTGCCGCTGCGCCCGCAGGTCAAACTCGGTGCCTACGTCGACTACCCGTTCGGCATAACCATCGACTCGACCGACGACGCCGCGGTGGACAAGGTGGTCGAGCAATTGCGCGATCAGCAGGCCTCGCTGGTGCCGGTCGAGGATCGCGGTGCAGCAACGGACGATTACGCAGTCATCCGCCTCGCGGGCTCACGCGACGGCGCGCCGATCGAGGGCGCGCAGAGCGAGCGGATGCCGCTGATCATCGGTCGCGAGCGGTTCATCCCCGGCTTCGAGGACCAGCTGATCGGCCTGCGCGAGGGCGAAGGCAAGTCCTTTTCGCTGACGTTCCCCGACGACTATCAGGAGCAGGAGCTGGCCGGGGTGCCGGCCGACTTCGAGGTGACCATGCTCGAGCTGCGCACCAAGCGCCTGCCCGACGCGGACGACGACTTCGCGCGCAGCCTGGGCTCGTACGCGGACCTGGCCGCGCTGCGCGAGGAGATCCGCCGGCGCCTGGAGCGCAACGCCCTCGACCGCGCACGGCACGTGTTTGCCGATCGGATCATCGAGTTCGCCGTGGCCAACGCGACGCTCGAGCTGCCCGACCTGCTCGTGGAGCGCGAGCTGGAGATCATGCTCGACGAGCTGCGCGTACGCCTGGCCGAGCAGGGCATCGCCTATGACGAGTACCTGCGCGTGACCGAGCGTGACGAAGCCAAGCTGCTGGCCGAGTTCCGGCCTGATGCCGAGCGGCGGGTCAAGACGCTGCTCGTGCTGTCTGAGATCGCCGAGCGCGAGGGGATCGAGGTCACCGACGACGAGCTCGAGGCCGAGGTTGTCCGCTCACGCGAGCGCTACGCCGCCAACCCGCGCCTCGTGGCGTATCTCGAATCGGCGCGCGGCCGAACCTACACCCGCTCGCTGTTGCGCCGCTCGAAGGTCGTCGAGACGCTCGCCGATCGTTGGATCGACCAACATCCCGAGTTCAAGAACGTGCAACATCTACATGACGACACGACCGAGAAAGGAAATCGCTGATGCTCATCCCGATGGTCATTGAGAGTTCGAGCCGGGGTGAGCGCGCCTACGACATCTACAGCCGGCTGCTGAAGGACCGGATCATCTTCCTGGGCGACGCGATCGAAGATCACGTTGCCAACCTGATCATCGCCCAGTTGCTCTTCCTCGAGGCCGAGGATCCCGAGCGCGACATCAGCCTGTACATAAATTCGCCGGGCGGCGTCGTAACCGCCGGCCTGGCGATCTACGACACGATGCAGTACCTGCGCGCGCCGGTGAGCACGATCTGCATCGGCATGGCGGCATCCATGGCGTCGGTGCTTCTGGCGGCCGGCGCAAAGGGCAAGCGCTACGCACTGCCCAACAGTCGAATTATGATCCACCAGGGCTCGGGCGGCTTCCGCGGTAACACGCCCGATGTGCTGATCCAGGTCAAGGAGCTCGAGGCGCTGATCAAGATCAACCACCAGATCCTGGCCAAGCACACCGGTCAGGCGGTCGAGAAGGTCACCAAGGACACCGAGCGCGATAACTTCATGTCGCCCGAAGAGGCCAAGGCTTATGGCATCATCGACGAGGTGTACAACGTGCCCGACCGTTCGCTGATCAGCGAGGCCCGTGCCAAGGGCCTGCTGGGCGGCGAGGGATCGGGGGCGGTGGTGAGCGAAGACAACGAGGCCAGGCCGGCCAAGGGTTGATCGGAGGCATCAAAGGCTCCTCATGAGCACAACGAGCAGCAAGGGCACCAAGGTTCCCTACCGCTGCAGCTTCTGCGGCAAGAGCCAGGAGCAGGTCCGCAAGCTGATCGCGGGCCAGGGCGTGTACATCTGCGACGAGTGCATCAACCTGTGCCAGGAGATCATCGAAGAGGAGATGCTCGAGGCCCCCGCGCGGCCCAAGCCGCAGGCGGCCAAGCTGCCCAACCCGCTCCAGATCAGGAACGCGCTGGACCAGTACGTCATCAGCCAGGATCGGGCCAAGAAGGTCCTCGCCGTCGCAGTCTACAACCACTACAAGCGCGTCGCCGCGGGGCACATGGTCGACGAGGTCGAGCTGCAGAAGTCGAACGTGCTGCTCGTCGGGCCGACCGGTTCGGGCAAGACGCTCCTGGCGCAGACCCTGGCGCGCGTTCTCGATGTTCCGTTCTGCATCGCCGACGCCACGTCGCTGACCGAGGCGGGCTACGTCGGCGAGGATGTCGAGAACATCCTGCTGCGGCTCATCCAGGCCGCTGATTTCGACGTCGCCCGAGCGCAGCGCGGGATCATCTACATCGACGAGATCGACAAGATCGCGCGCAAGTCGGACAACCCCTCGATCACGCGCGACGTGTCGGGCGAGGGCGTCCAGCAGGGGCTGTTGAAGATCCTCGAGGGCACGGTCGCCAACGTGCCACCGCAGGGCGGCCGCAAGCACCCCCACCAGGACTTCATCCAGATCGACACGACCAACATCCTGTTCATCTGCGGCGGCGCCTTCGAGGGCCTCGAGAAGATCGTCGAGGAGCGCGTCGGCAAGCGCACCATGGGCTTCGGCTCGCAGGCGCAGATCGACAAGGTCGTGCGCGAGAAACTGCTCGAGCAGTTGATGCCCGAGGACCTGTTGCGCTTCGGGCTGATCCCCGAGTTCGTCGGCCGCCTGCCGGTGATCGTGTCGCTGTCAGCCCTGACGCGCGACGATCTGATGCGCATCCTGATCGAGCCCAAGAACGCCGTGACGAGGCAGTTCCAGAAGTTCCTTCAGCTCGACAAGGTGGAGCTGCACTTCACGCCCGGCGCCATCGAGGCAGCCGCCGAGCTTGCTTTGAACCGCAAGACCGGGGCACGCGCGCTGCGCTCGATCGTCGAGGAGTCGCTGCTCGAGGTGATGTTCGACATCCCCGAGCGGACCGACGTGCGCAAGTGCATCATCACCGAGGAGACGATCCGCCACGGTCGCGCACCGCTGCTGCTGACCAAGGCCGAGATCGAGCGCGGCGTGGACGAGACCAACTACGAGGAGCTCGAGCGCCCCAGCGCCTGATCGCCGAGTGGGGCGCATGTTGGCGCCGCGCTAAGGGAATTCCCCACGCATCTTGCGCCAAAAGTCGGGAATGGCGACCTCTTTCGCGCCGCCGTCCGGCAGAAGTCGGCATCGGCGACCGGTGACGGAAAACGGGCAGGTATTGCGGCCCCGACCGTCAAACGCGGTCGCCATGGGCGACTTCTGACAGGAACCAGATTGCGGAAATGGGCTGGATCGGGTTGCGCAGCCAGGCCCGGAAATCGCGGCTGGCGGCGGGGTAGATCGCGTGCATCGTCGCCGAGTGGCGTTCGATCACGCGCCGGATGGTGCTGTCCTCGGGCAGGACCAGCACGCGTGACACCGCCCGCGGTGTGACGCCGAACCTAGATCGGACGATCTTGGGACCCAGGCGCACCTTGACATCGAGGATCCGGTTGGTCTCCTCGAGCGAGCCGAGGTACGCCTTGACCTCGCCGACAAGCGCCATCCGCGACGCCTCGTGCAGCCCGAGGAGGTCGACCGAGCCGCGCTCGCTGTAATCGGCGAAGGTGACCTCCGATGCGGTCCGGAACGCACGGCTGACGAGGACGCGAACGCCCGTCTCGATCAGGCCGGCGTGGCGTTCGTCCAGCAGCCGATCGGCCGCGGCGCCGTTCCACCAAGCCGTGAGCCTCGCCCGTCCGCCCAACGCGTCGACAACCGCGCGCACGCGGTCAAGTCTCACGTCCCCAGCCCGTCCGTCTTCGATGCGCATCACGTCTTCGCGCGGGACGCCGGCGAGCTGGGCGAGCGCCCGCTGGCTGATGCGTGCGCGTCGACGCAGGAGCCGCACGAGCTGGCCGACTCGTTCGTCCTCGGCCCGTCGCATTTCCACACAGTGTCCCAGGCGCCACTTACCGTCGACTTATCCGGGGCTTGGCGTGCGATGATCGGCAGGTGAACGGCATCGGCGGCTTTGGCGGGCGGCGGCTGGCCCAGCTGCTGGGCCCGTTGAACGTCTGGAGCTTTGCCCTGCAGCGGCTGACCGCGGCCAACGAATCGGCCGCCGCCCGCAGCTACGAGGAACTCGGCTATCGCGCCATCTGGCTGCCCGAGAGCCTGGGCAGCAAGGAGATCATGGTCCACGTGGCCATCCTCCTGGCGAGCACGACGCGTGCCGTCCTCGCTCCGGGCATCGCCAACGTCCATGCCCGCGATCCGATGGCCATGGCCAACGCCGCCAAGGCACTCGGTGAGGCGTACCCGGGCCGTTTCGTGCTCGGTATCGGCGTCAGCCACGCGCCCTCGGTTGCGACGCGCGGTGGTAACTACGGCAATCCACTCGCGCAGATGCGCGTCTACCTCGACGCCATGGACGCTGCCGCGTACGCCGGGCCTGTGCCCGACCCGCCCGTGCCGCTGGTGCTCGCGGCCCTCGGCCCGAAGATGCTCCAGCTGGCCGCCGAGCGGGCGGACGGTGCGCATCCGTACTTCGTGCCGCTCGAGCACACCCCGTTTGCGCGGCAGCACATGGGGGCGGAGGCCTGCCTGGTGACCGAGGTGACCGCCGTGCTTACCACCGACAAGGCGGCCGGCCGTGACGTCGCGCGCGCTTTCGCCCGGCATTACCTGGCGCTGCCCAACTACGCCAACAACCTGCGCCGGCTGGGCTGGGGTGAAGCTGACCTCGCCGGTGACGGCAGCGACCGCATCATCGATGCCGTGGTGGCCATCGGCGACGTCGACACCATCGTGCGCCGCATTCGCGACCATCTCGAGGCGGGCGCCGATACGGTCTGCCTGCAGGTCCGCGCCGAGCGTTCGAGCGACCCCTCTTTCGAGGCCTACCGCGAGATCATCGCCGCGTTCAGTGCCTAGGCGGGCGGCGTGAGCCGGCCCACGAACTCGAGCACCCGTTGCCAGGCATCGTTCGACGCGCCGCCGAAGTCGCTCGCCTTGCGATCGAAGAATGAGTGCGGCGCAGCGGGATAGACGACCACCTCGTGATCCGCCGCGCCCCGCTCCAGCGCAGAGCGGTAGGTCTCGACCGCCTCGGCGGGAATGCCCTGGTCGGCGCCGCCGAAGAGCGCCAGGATCGGTGCGTTCACCTTCGTCGCCTCGTCGATCGGCGCCGGGACGCCGCCGCGTGATGTACCCACGGGCCAGCCGTAGAAGCCGATCACGCCGGCCATGCCAAGGTCGCTCGATGCCAGCAACAGCGACAGCCGGCCGCCGAAGCAGAAACCGACGCTGAACAGGGCGCGTACCCCGGGCCACGACCCGAGCTCATGGCGTGCGGCGCTGATGTCGTGCAGCAGTGTCTCGTAGCGCACCCGGTCGATATGCGCCGAATGGTCGAAATCGCCCTGTCGCGGCCCAACGCCGGCCGTGCGGCCGAAGTAGTCGATCGCCAGGGCGGCCACGCCCGCCTCGGCAAAGCGCAGCGCCAGCTCCTCGTAGAACGTGTACAGCCCGCGCACGTCGGGCAGGATCAGCATCGCCGCGCCGGACGGCGCCTGGGGGTGGGCGACGAAAGCAGCAAAGTCGGTCCCATCGGCCGAGCGCAAGGTGATCCGGATGCCGTCCACGGCGGCGCCGGCGATGGGCGGGATCGGCGGCCGGCTGTCAAGGTCGAAACACATGCGCGCGATGCTACACTCGCGCCTCACGCCAGCGACCGGGAGGAGTAACGCCACTCGGGCCTGAGCAGAGAAGTCCGGCCCGCGGCTGCAAGCCGGACCAGGCACGACGGCGCGAATGTCGCCCGCGAGACGTGACGGAAGCGCCCGTTAGCGCGCGCAGAGGGTGCCCGAACCATCGGTCGCAGGATGACTGCGGTACGGCGGGCGCCGAACCAGCAGGTGGTACCACGACCCCGTTCGTCCGCTGGACGATCGGGGCGATTTTGTTTCATGGAGAGAGACCAGGTGGCGACGGACACACGACCGACTACCGACATGGCGCCGGTCTACGACGCTACCGCCGTCGAACCACTCATCTACCAGCGCTGGCTCGACGCAGACGTGTTCGCGCCGGACGGGAAGGGCAGCACGGCCGACGGAGACAAGCCGCCGTTCGTGATCACCCAGCCGCCGCCCAACATCACCGGCGCCCTCCACACTGGCCATGCCCTGGTGGCGACGATCGAGGACATGATGATCCGCCGCGCGCGGATGCTGGGCCACCCCACGCTGTGGCTGCCGGGTGTCGATCACGCGTCGATCGCCGCCCAGGTCGTGCTCGACCGGATGCTGGCTGCGGAGGGCGAGTCGCGCTCGTCGCTCGGTCGCGAGCGCTACCTCGAGCGCATGTGGCAGTTCATCAACGCGACGCGCGACGTGATCGACGACCAGCACCGCCGCCTGGGCGCATCTGTCGACTGGAACCGGCTGCGCTTCACCATGGACGAGGGCTCGGCGCGTGCCGTGCGCGTCGCCTTCAAGCGCCTCTACGACGATGGCCTGGCCTATCGCGGCGAGCAGCTCGTCAACTGGTGCCCGGGCGACCAGACCAGCGTGTCCGACCTCGAGGTGGTGGCCACGCCGACCGAGGGCACGCTGTGGTCGGTCCGCTATCACTTCGCGCGCGAAGACGGCACGCCCGACCCGGCCCACGCCATCACCGTCGCCACCACGCGGCCGGAGACGATCCTGGGCGATACCGCGGTCGCCGTCCACCCGGACGACGAGCGCTACCAGCCGCTCGTAGGTCGGCGGGTGATCATCCCCTTCGTCGATCGCGTCGTGCCGATCATTGCCGATCCCGTGGTGCGCCCCGATTTCGGCACCGGAGCGGTCAAGATCACACCCGCCCACGACGCCGAGGACTTCGCCACCGCCCAGCGCCACGACCTGGACATGATCGATGTCATGACCGACGACGGCCACATCAACGAGCGCGGCGGACCGTACGCCGGCCTGACCCTCGAGCGGGCCCGGGCGCAGATCCTGGCCGACCTCGACACGCGCGGCGATCTCGTTGGCGCGGTCGCCCACGAGATGACCGTTGGACGCTGCGAGCGCAGCCATGACGTGATCGAGCCGCGGCTCAAGACGCAATGGTTCGTCAACGTCAAGCCGATGGCCGAGAAGGCCATGGCCGCCGTGCACGAGGGCCGCACCCGCTTCGTGCCGCGCCGTTACAGCAAGGTCTTCTTCGACTGGATGGAGAACATCCACGACTGGAACGTCAGTCGCCAGCTGTGGTGGGGCCACCGCATCCCGGCCTGGTACTGCGCGGACGACCACATCACGGTCTCCGACGCGGCCGAAGGACCACCCGCCTGCGCCACGTGTGGCAAACCGCGGCCCGAGCTGCGCCAGGACGAGGACATCTTCGACACCTGGTTCTCGAGCGGGCTGTGGCCGTTCTCGACGCTCGGTTGGCCGGAAGAAACGGCCGACTACCGGCGCTTCTATCCGACCAGCGTGATGGAGACCGGCTACGAGATCATCTTCTTCTGGGTGGCGCGGATGATGATGCTGGGCGAATGGCTGACCGGCCGCGAGCCGTTCCATACCGTGTACCTCCACGGCATGGTGCGCGACCCGTACGGCGCCAAGATGTCGAAGACCAAGGGCAACGTGGTCGATCCGATCGAGGTGGCACGGACGATCGGTGCCGACGCGATGCGTTTCGCGCTCGTCCATGGCGGCGACCCGACGGCCGACCAGAAAATGTCCGCCACCCGCCTCGAGGGCGCGCGCAACTTCGCCAACAAGCTGTGGAACGCGGCGCGTTTCGTGGTCGGCAGCCGGCCGCTGGAGGTGGCCCCCGATGCGCCGCTCGTGCCGCCCGACACGACTTACCTCGGGCCTGCTGAACACTGGATCCTCGATCGCTGCCGGCTGACGATCGAGCAGGTCGAGCGGGCGTACGCGGAGTACCAGTTCGGTGACGCCACGCGCCTGCTGTACGACGCGGTCTGGAGCGAGTACTGCGACTGGTACCTCGAGATCGCCAAGCTCAGCCTGGCCGCGGATGCGGCGCCGGAGCAGCGGCGGGCCACGTGGGGCACGCTGACCTGGGTGCTCGATCGCTACCTGCGCCTGCTCCACCCGGTTGTGCCGTTCATCACCGAGCACATCTGGGCGCGCCTCCCTCACGCCGTGGGCGACCCGGAGTTGCTCACCGTCGCGCGCTGGCCGGACGCGGCCGGCCTCGCCGCGGACGCCGAGCTGGCCGCGGGCACCGCGGAGCTGATCGAGCTCGTCGGCGCGCTGCGCGCCGCGCGGGCCGAATCGGGCATCGACGCAGCGGAATGGCTGCCCGCCGCGATCTGGCTGAGCCAGGCGCCGGCCCGCGCGGCATACCCGGCCCTCGCGCCGGCCATCGGTCGACTGGCCCGCGTGCGGCCGGCGCTGGTCGAGCGGCGCGCGGCGCTTGACGCCGATCCGGGCGGCTTGACCGTGGTCAGCGGGGCAGCGGAAGCGCGACTGACTCGTTCCGACGCGGATCGGTCGCGCGAGAGGTCGCGACTAGAAAAGGAGTTGCGCAACATCGACGCGCAGTTGAGCGCGACCGAGGCGCGCCTGGCCGATCAGGGTTTCGTCGGCCGGGCGCCGCAGGCCGTCATCGAGCAGACGCGCCACAGGGCGGCCGAGCTGCGCGATCAGGCAGCAGCCCTGCGTTCCAGGTTCGAGGGAGGTTGACATGCGCCTGCCGTTCCTCGGTGGCCGCCGGCGCCGCACTCCAGCCGCTCCGCCCCAGCGCGTGCGCATCCCTGTCGATCAACTCGACGTCCAGGACCTGTCGCTCAAGTTGCAGTACCACGCCCTGACCAGCCACGGTGTGCGCACGCCGGGCGATCATGACGTTCCCCAGCGCCTGCCCGACCTGCTGGCCGGTTTCAACCTCTCGCCGGTCGAATTGATCGAGCCGCTGCCGATCGACTTCGGTGATGCCGCCCCATCCGTCATCCGGCCCGAGGCCGCGCTGCAGTGGATCAACGCTCACCATGGCCGGTCGCCGCTCGCCCGCCACGCGCTGCTCATCTTCGAGTCGCTCGACGCGATCGACCTGGCCTACGAGACCTTTGCCGTTGCGCTGCTCTACGGCGAAGTCGATGGCGAGGGCTTCCCGCGCTTCGACGCCATCGTCGGCGGACCGGTCAGCTACTTCGACGAGACGACCGGTGAGCTCGTGGTGCGTATGCTGCTGGGCTGGGGCGGGGAGGGGATACGCGGCGACACCCAGCGCATCGCCCAGCGATTGATTGCCCGCCTGCTGGGCAACCTGCTGGCGAGTCACGGCGCCACCGAGCTCGGCCGGGTCGAGCGGCCGGTGGCCGTCGCCGGCGAGCACCGCGAGCCGTGCCCGCACTGCGGCTTCACCGCCATCGACCGGCGCTCGCACTACTGCCCCAAGTGCGGCATGCGCATGGCGCGTGGCTGACGATGCCCTTCTACGACTACGTCTGCCAGCGCTGCGGCCACGTGGTCGAAGTGATGCGCGGAGTACACGACGCCGGCCCGAGCAGGTGTGTGCGCTGCGGCGGCGAAATGCGCAAACTGATGTCAAGGCCGACCATCGTCTTCAAAGGCTCGGGCTGGGCCGGGAACGATGCTCGCGCGGCGCGAACAGCAGGAGCTGCCAAGAGTGCGACTGACTCTGATGCCGATCATCGACCGGCTGCTGCGGCGGGAGCGGAGAAGCCCGAGTCCGCAGGCGATTCGAAGCCTGCCCAGTCGAGCGATCGGCCGACCCGCAACAAAGGCGCCAAGAAGACAGCCCCGGGCACCGACGCCTGAGACGGAGCCGGCCCCGCGGGCGCCTGCGGACTGGCGCGCCCGAGTCGATGCGTTAGCAGGCCGCGTCACCGGCAACCGGTACGTCAGCCGCCTGCTGGCAGTCATGGCGATCGCTAACCAGGCCGGCGCGACGCTCTTCGCCGCGGCGCTGGCCTTCAGCACGATGTTTGCGGTCATCCCGCTGGTGCTGCTGTTGTCGGGTGTGGTCGGCTGGCTGGTCGATGATCCACTCCAGCGCCAGGCGCTGCTCAACCAGCTGGTCGGCTCTTTCCCACCGTTGGCCGATGTCTTCGAGGCGTCGCTTGACGGTGCCGTCGCCCAGCGTGGTGCGCTGTCCATCGTCGGTGTCGTCGGCCTGCTGTGGGGCGCCAGCGCCTATTACGGTGGCCTCGACGAGGTGATGCGCCGGCTCTTCTCCGGTGGCGGCGCGCGCGGCGAGCTGTCGCGCCGGCTGCGCGGCCTGATCACCATCGCGATCCTGATCACCCTCATCGTCGGCACGATCTCACTGAGCAGCCTCTGGGCACTGCTCGATCAGCTGGTCGGCGGTCTGCTGATCTGGCGCTACCTGGCGCCGCTGCTGGCCGTGGCCGTGATGGTCGTGGTCGTGCTCGCGGTGTACCTGCTCGTGCCCACCGCACCGCCGAGTGTGCGCGCGGCATCGCTGCCCGCGATCGCGGCCGGTGTCGGCATCGGCCTGCTGACCAACGTGTTCAGCCTGCTGGCACCGCTGCTGATCGGCGGTCTGTCTGGCTTCGGCGTGATCGCCACCGTGTTCGGGGCGCTGGTGTGGCTCAATTTCAGCTACCAGATCCTGCTCTTCGGGGCGGCCTGGGCGTGCCTGCGCCGCGATCGAGAAAGGCAGCGCGACGCGCTGTCGGCGACCTAGTCGGCCTGCGCCGTCCCGCAGCGCCGGCAGAACCGCGCGCGCGCTGAAAGCGTCAGCTCGCAGTTCCGGCACGGCTGCAGGCCTGGCGACTCGATCGCCCGTGGCGGTGGCGGAGGCATGAACGCGTAGGCGATCGGCTCCGGCGCGCTGGCGTAGGCCGGCGGCGTGGGTTCGAAGTGGATGAGCGGTGCGTTGGGGTAATCGGGCAGCGCCGGCAGCGGCAGATCGAGCTCGGACGGCGCTCGCGGCCGCGGCAGCGGCAACACGGGCATCCGCGGTGCCGTGGGCGGCGGAGGCTCGGGCTGTGGCTCGGCCTCGGCCGCGACCGGTTCGGGCTCGGGTTCGGCGGCCGCGACCGGTTCGGGCTGCGGCTCGGCCTCGAGCAGGACCGCTTCCGGCTCGGCGACCACCTCGGTCTCGACCACGACCGGCTCCGGTTCGGGCAATGGCGCGCATGTCTGGCATACGCCAGCGGCATCGTTCCAGCATGCCGGGCATGAGTAGCCGCGGCAGTTCAGGCACAGGTGCAGGAACTCGTCGAGCGGCGCCGCGACGCCGTCGGCGGTGGTCAGCCCGACCGCGTCGAGCAAACGGCGCGCGATCAGCGCTGGGGAACGCGCCTGGGTAGAGGCGACCGTCGGCCGGAGCGTCCCGCAACGCTCGCAGAACATATCTACCCCCTGCATCAGCAGAGGATCGTCGATCACGGCGCCAAAGGGCAGCCGGGCGGCAGTACCTGTTCGTGGCGCAGATGGTCCCCGTCCGTCGACCGGCCACGTGGCCCTGCTAGACTCGGCCGTCTGATGGCAGGCCCACTGACCGCGGTTGAGCGGTTCTTCGAGCGCCTGTTCGAGCGCCCCGCCGCGCGTCTCTTCCAGTCCCGCCTGGAACCGGTCCAGATCCAGCGCGGTCTCGAGCGGGCCATCGAATCGGAGCGCCGCATTCACGCTCGGCGGGCATACGTGCCGTCTCATTTCAGGGTGCTGCTGAGCCAGGCCGACATGGCCGCGCTCGATGGCGACCAGGAGTCGATGACGCGCGAGCTGGCCGAATCGGTGCGCCTCTATGCCCGCGCTCACGGCTATGTTCTGCTCGCCCGGCCGACTGTCGTGGTGCAGGTGTCGGCCGCGGTCACGCAGGGCGACGTCCGCGTCTACGCCGATCCGGTCAGCCCGGGCGTCGAGTCGGTGCGGGCAGCCGCCGGCAACGCGCCCGTGCCCCAGCCGTTTCCGCCCGAGCAGCCACGAGCCGCGGACGATGCCGCGCTCAGCCAGGACACCGCGGTGTTTGCCGCACCATCGCCGAGCACGCCGCGCGCCCAGCTCGCGGTGCGTACGCCAGGGCAGCCGGTCTCGCGCGTGGCGGTCAGGCCGGGAACGATTCGTCTCGGTCGATCGCTCGACAACGACATCGTCCTGCCGGACGAGAAGGTATCGCGCCACCACGGCCAGATTGGTGTCAGGTTGGGCATGCTCGTGTACACCGATCTCCGCAGCACCAACGGTTCGCAACTCAACGGCGCGGCGGTGAGCGAGATCGCCCTCGGACCGGGCGACGTGCTCCAGATCGGCAGCTCGACGGTCACGGTCGAGCCGGCCCCGTAGACTTCGACGTCCGGGATGGACGTCTTCACTCTCAGCCTGTGGGCCCTGCGGATCGGCTTCGTGGTGCTCATCTA
>Ga0209751_10003748_pt1 | contig 14700 bp, 11 predicted proteins | sample RifCSP13_1_FD_184019 | JGI IMG/M metagenome (GOLD analysis project Ga0209751, IMG submission 184019) | Soil microbial communities from Rifle, Colorado - Rifle CSP2_sed 13_1 (SPAdes) (version 2) | ecosystem: Environmental > Terrestrial > Deep subsurface > Rock core/Sediment | place: Rifle... | reverse complement strand
TTACGCGCTGTTCACAACAACACCCGCTCGAACACGAGGACCGCAGGTGGGCGACCGGCTCAAGGGGAAGATCGCGTTCATCACCGCGGCCGGCCAGGGCATGGGACGCGCCGCTGCGGTCGCGTTCGCGGCCGAAGGCGCACGCGTCTGGGCGACCGACATCAACGCGCAGGCGCTCGACTCTGTCGCCAGCACCCCGAACGTCACGACCCGCGTGCTCGACGTCACCGACGGCGATGCGGTGGCGCGCGTCGCGGCGGAGGTCGGCGGCGTCGATGTGCTCTTCAACTGCGCGGGCTACGTCCATCACGGCACGATCGTCGACTGCACCGAGCAGGCGTGGGACAAGAGCTTCGACGTAAACATCAAGGCGATGTATCGCGTCACGCGCGCGTTCCTGCCCGGGATGCTCGGGAAGGGCAAGGGGAGCATCATCAACATGGCCTCGGTCGTCTCGAGCGTCCGCGGCGTGCCGAACCGCTTTGCGTACGGCACGACCAAGGCGGCGGTGATCGGCTTCACCAAGGCGATCGCGGCCGACTACGTGAAGCAGGGCATCCGCTGCAACGCGGTCTGCCCGGGCACGATCGACACGCCCTCGCTCCAGGAGCGGATGAACGCGCTCGCCGACCCGGTGCAGGCCCGGAAGGACTTCGTCGCGCGCCAGCCGATGGGCCGGCTCGGCACCACGGGCGACATCGCGCCGCTCCTCGTCTACCTGGCCTCGGACGAGTCTTCGTTCGCCACCGGCGTCGCGTTCACGGTGGATGGCGGGATGACCATTTGAGAAGCCCCTGAACCTGGAGAGAACAAGATGAAACTCTGTCGTTTTGGCAAGAACGGCTACGAGAAGCCCGGGATGATCGATTCGCAAGGGATGCTGCGCGACCTCTCGGGCGTCGTCACGCAGATCGACCAGGAGCTGATCTCGCCGAAGGGGCTCGCGCGGCTGCGCAAGATCCGGCCCGAGTCGTTGCCCCTCATCAAGACCGAGCCGCGGCTCGGGGTCCCCTACATCGGCATCAGCAAGTTCGTCGCGATCGGCCTCAACTACTCCGACCATGCCGCGGAGTCGAACCTGCCGGTGCCCTCCGAGCCGGTGGTTTTCATGAAGGCGACGACCTCGATCAGCGGCCCGAACGACGACATCGTGCAGCCCCGGGGCTCGACCAAGCTCGATTGGGAGGTGGAGCTCGGCGTCGTGATCGGCACCAGGGCGCAATACGTGCCCGAGGACAAGGCGCTCGATTACGTCGCCGGCTACGCCATCGTGAACGACGTGTCGGAGCGCGCCTTCCAGCTCGCGACCAGCCAGTGGGACAAGGGCAAGGGGTGCGACACCTTCGGCCCGATCGGGCCCTGGCTCGTCACCACTGACGAGATCATCAACCCGCAGACGCTCGACATGTGGCTCGACGTGAACGCCGACCGCATGCAGACCGGCAACACCCGGACGATGGTCTTCTCGGTCGCGAGGATCATCGCGCACGTCTCGAACTACATGACCCTGCTCCCGGGCGACATCATCACCACGGGCACGCCGCCGGGCGTCGGGATGGGCAAGAAGCCGGAGCCGATCTGGCTCAAGCCGGGCGACGTGGTGACGCTCGGCATCCAGGGCCTCGGGGAGCAGCGGCAGCGCGTCGTCGCCCATAGCGGCAAGTGACCTTCGCAAGCCGCGCGCAACGCGGCGGCGAAGGCCAGCGCCGTTGCATCGGCGCTGGCGTTCGCCGGGATCCACTGCGGCGCTTCCCGGACTCGACCCTCGGCGACCGCACCCAAGACGTTGATTTGCCAGCAATGCCGCTGCTCTTGCGCTGCGGCACACGCGGGCGTCGTGAGACAAGCGCCACGCCGGCCGAACGCGGCCGGTTGACCGTGGTCGAACGGCTCAAGTAGATTGGTCCTGCCGGACGGGAGAGCGCGGCAGCGCACGTGCGCGAAGGCCGCCGCCGAAGGCGTAACACCCGGAATCGCTCAGGCACCCGAACCGCCCGGCACCGCGGGCCCGCCAGTGGGCCGGCGGGGGGCACTCTGGAGAGCGGCGGCGCGCGCGAGCGCGGTCCGCCCACCGAAGGGGCACGCGGCGCGACGCCGTAACGTTGCGACCGTAATCTCTCAGGTAAACGGACAGAGGGGTAGGGCGCGAGCCTTGTCCCTCTGTTGGCGTTTCCGGAGGTGCGAAATGAGAGTCATTGTCCTCGGCGCGGGGGTCGTCGGCACCGCCAGCGCCTGGTATCTCGCCCGGGCCGGCCACGAGGTCACGGTGGTCGAGCGGCAGGGCGCGGCCGGGCTCGAGACGAGCTTCGCGAACGGCGGCCAGATCTCGGTCAGCCACGCCGAGCCGTGGGCGAACCCCGGCGCGCCGGCGAAGATGTTCGAATGGCTGGGGCGCGAGGACGCGCCACTGCTGTTCCGGCCGCGCGGGGACGTTCGCCAGTGGGCCTGGGGACTGCGATTCCTTTTTGAGTGCCTTCCGTTCCGCACGCGCGACAACATCCGCCAGATCCTCGCCCTAGCGCTCTACAGCCGGGCCGAGCTGTTGAAGCTCCGCCGCGACACCGGCATCCAGTACGACCAGCTCACGCGCGGCATCCTCCACTTCTACACCGACGAGGAGGAGTTCGAGCGCGCCGTGGAGCAGGCGGGCCTGATGCGCCAGTACGGCTGTGAGCGGGACGTCAAGACCGCGGCAGAGTGCATCGCCATCGAGCCGGCGCTCCGCCACGCCGCCGAGCGGATCGTCGGCGGCACTTACACGGCGACCGACGAGTCGGGCGACGCGCGGAAGTTCACCCAGGGGCTTGCGCAACTCGCCGCCGGACAGGGCGTGCGCTTCCTCTATGGGCGCTCGATCAAGCGACTCGAGGCGGAGCGCCGCCGGATCCTGAACGTCGTGCTGGCCGACGCCGAGGGCGGCGACGACCGGATCTCGGCCGACGCCTACGTCGTCGCGCTGGGGAGCTACAGCCCGCTCGTGCTCCGCTCGGTCGGGATCTCCATCCCGGTCTACCCGCTCAAGGGCTACTCGATCACCATTCCGCTCGAGGCGGGCGACGAGGCGCCGACCGTGAGCCTGACCGACGACAGCCACAAGCTGGTCTTCTCGCGCCTGGGCGAGCGCCTCCGCGTCGCCGGCACGGCCGAGCTCAACGGCTACAACACGGACGTGAACGACGTGCGCTGTGAAGCGATCGTCCGCCGGACCTTCGACCTGTTCCCGAGCGCCGGCCACCCAGAGCGCGCCGAGTTCTGGACCGGCTTGCGCCCCGCGACGCCCTCGAACGTGCCGGTCGTCGGCCGCGCGCGGTACGCGAACCTCTTCCTCAACACCGGCCACGGCACGCTCGGGTGGACGATGGCGTGCGGCTCGGGCCGCGCGATCGCGGACATCGTGAGCGGCCGGCAGCCCGAGCCCGACTTCCGGTTCACCGGGGTCCCGGCGCGGGCGCGGAGCGTCCTCGTCGCGAAGCCTAGCACCGGGTGAGGGGTCCAGCCGTCACTCCGGTGAACGCCGGAGTCCAGCCGTCACTCCGGCGAACCCCAGGGCCGATGTAGCGGCCCTGGGCTTCGTCGCCGCGCTACGCGCGGCTTACGAAGGTCACTTCCCGCCGGCCACGCGGCGCTTCGGAACGATCCGCGTCCGCTCGGTCGCGGCGGTCAGATCGCGCACGAAGTTCGGCAGCGCGAACAGGCCGTGGTGGATCGCGCCGTTGTAGTACTGCAGGTCCCGGACTCCGCGCTTCGCCACCCGCTTCTCGACTTCCGCCGCGGAAACGGCCAGCGGGTCGAGCGTGTCCGAGCAGACCGCCATCGCATACAGCGTGCCGTAGAGCGGGATGTAGACCGTGAACGGCCGCACGATCGGGAACACGTTCGCGAGCCGCTCGGCGTGCGAGCGCACCCGCTCCGGCTTCGACCACGGCGGCCCGATGTGCAGCGTGACCGCGCCGCCCGGCGCGAGCGCCCGGCGGCAGTCCCGGAAGAACGGCTCCTCGTAGAGCGCGGTCGCCGGCCCGGTCGGATCGGGCAAGTCGAGCACGATCAGGTCGAACCGCTCGTCGGTCTCGGCCAGGAACTTCATGCCGTCATCGACGATGAGCTTCAGCCGCGGATTGTCGAACACGCCGCGGTGGATGGCCCCGAAGTGCTCCTTGGCGATGCCGATCACGTCGCCGTCGAGCTCGACCAGCGTGATCGACTCGAGCGACGGGTGCTTGGCGAGCTCCTCTGCCGCCCCGCCGTCGCCGCCGCCGATGATCAGCGCCTTCTTCGGCGCCGGATGCGCCACCGCCGCCGGGTGGATCATGCACTCGTGATAGACGAACTCCTCCTTCTCCGAGGTCATGAAGCAGCCGTCGAGCCGGAAGAGCTTCCCGAACTGCGGCGACTCGTGGATCTCGAGCTCCTGGAACTTCGTCTTCCAGGCGCCGAGCCGCTTCGAGGACCGGATGAAGAACCCGAAGTCGCCGTTGAGGCTCTCGTACATGTACTGCTGGTCGCGCGGCACCTCGTGGCGAACCACGTCCTCGGGCTTGAAGAGCCCGACGAGCTCGTCCACCACCGCCCGGGCGCGGTCGCCGTTGTCACGCGTGTAGTTGCACACGTAGACGTCCAGCGTGACGCTGTTCAGCTCCGGCCAGGTGTGGACCGCGACATGCGACTCCGCCAGCACCACGCAACCCGTGGTGCCGCCACCGTCAAACTCGTGGAACAGGTCTCCCAGGACGGTGAGACCGGCCTTCTCGATGGAGTCGAAGCAGAAACGACGCAGCGCCGCCGCGTCAGTCAGGTACCGCGTCTCTCCCGAGCAGCGGTACAGATTTGCAACGATGTGCAATCCGTCCAATTGGCATACATCCCCAAGTCGTCGTGAAACAACCCAGAGATGCCGTGTACCGCCACTCTAGAGGGCATGCGAGCATCTCCACCTACCGCGACGCGCGCGGCGAGCCGCGCGCGTCATCGGATCCCAAACTCATCTCCGCCACCACCGCGTCGATCAGGCGCCGCGCGATGCTGATCGGCGCCGGAAGCTGCGGCAAGTTGCGGATTTTAAACCATGCTGCGGCCTCAATTTCAAGAGGATCCGCGCTAATTTCACCATTTTCCCAGTCGGCGACGAAGGCGATCATCAGCGAGTGCGGGAACGGCCACGGCTGGCTGGCGAAGTACCGGAGGCTCCGGACCCGCACGCCGACCTCCTCGAGCACCTCGCGGCTGAGGCACTGCTCCAGGGTCTCGCCGGGCTCGACGAAGCCCGCCATCGCGCTGTACATCCCCGGCGGGAAGCGGGGCGAGCGGGCGAGCAGGATCTCGTCGGGCAGCCGCCGCACGAGCGCCATGACGGCGGGTGCGACCCGCGGGTAGGCGGCCAGCCCGCACGCCGGGCACTCTCGCGCTCGCTCGCTCGCGCGCGGCACCGTCGGCGTACCGCAGCCGCCGCAGAACTGGTGCGTCCGATCCCACCCGAGGAGCTGCAACGCCCGGCCGGCGAGCGCGAACTGCGCGTCGTCCAGCACGCCGAACAGGGCGCGCAGCCCGTGCCAGCCGTACCCGCGCGGGGGCGCGGCGTCGGCCGCGGTCTCCGCGGCATAGCAGTGCGCCGGCCCGAGCTGTCCGAGATAGAGGGTGCGCAAGGGCACGAGCCCGAGCGCCTCCGGAGCCTTCGCGACCGGCAGCCGGGCCCAGCTCGGCCTCGGCCAAGCGCGCGGGTCGTCGGGTCTGCCGGTCGCCGGCTCCCCGGCTTCGACGAGGAGCTTGTCGCCGCGAAAGACGAACCAGAGCGCCTCGACCGGCTCCGCCGGCGCCGGAACCGCGCCGACGTACCGGGCCGGCGCGGAGAACGGCATCTCGCTCATGGGACTACCCTCGCGCGTCCCGCGCTCGGGATTCGCCCTTGGGGCGGCCCTGCGGGCTCATGGGCACGCCGCCGCCCGCCTAGCCCCGGCGCAGCCGGCGGATCAGCGACGAGCTGTCCCACCGCCCGCCGCCCATCTTCTGGATCTCGCCGTAGAACCCCTCGATCAGCCGCGTACAGGGGAGCCCGGCGCCGTTCTGCGCGCCTTCCGCGAGGCAGATCCGCAGGTCCTTGCGCATCCAGTCGGTGGCGAAGCCGAAGTCGAACTTGTCGTCGATCATCGTCTTGCCGCGGTTCTCCATCTGCCACGAGGTCGCGGCGCCCTTCGAGATCACGTCGAGCGCGAGCTTCATGTCGAGCCCCGCGCGCAGCCCGAAATCGATCGCCTCCGCGAGCCCCTCGACGACCCCGACGACGCAGATCTGGTTGACCATCTTGGTCAGCTGCCCGGCACCCGACGGGCCCATGAGGGTCACCGCGCGGGCGAAATGCGAGATGACCGGCTTCGCCTGCTCGAATGCCCGCGGGTCGCCCCCGACCATGACCGTGAGCACGCCGTTTTCGGCGCCCGATTGGCCGCCCGAGACCGGCGCGTCGAGGAACGAGACGCCGCGCTTCGCGGCCTCCGCCGCGACCTCCCGCGCGAGGGCCGCGGAGGCGGTGGTGTGGTCGATATGGACCGCACCCTTCGCGAGCGACTGCAGCGCGCCGTTCGCCCCGAGCGTCACTTCCCGGACGTCCGGGTCGTCGCCGACGCAGGAGAAGACGAGCTCCGCGCCGTCGGCGGCTCGCGCGGGCGTTTCGGCGAGCCGGCCGCCGTGCTTCGCGACCCAGCTCTCGGCCTTGGCGCGCGTGCGGTTGTAGACGGTGACGTCGTGGCCGGCCTTCGCCAAGTGGCCGGCCATGGGGAAGCCCATCACCCCGAGACCGATGAATGCGACCTTCGCCATGACTCCTCCACAATGAAGAACCGGCCGCGGCGCGCGGCGCCGGCGGCCGGTCGACGCATTATATTGACTTGTCTCGCCGGCGCGCGCACCGCGCGATGGCAAAGCGCGCCCCGTTCCGCGATAATGACGCGCTCCTTCCGCTCGAAGCGCGCTCCGCCCCGCCGATGAACCGCCCCGCCGTGAAGCCTGCGCCTGCGCGCGATCTCGAGCGGGACATGGCGAACGCGATCCGCGCGCTTGCGATGGACGCGGTGCAGGCCGCGAACTCCGGCCATCCCGGCATGCCGATGGGCATGGCCGAGATCGCGATCGCGCTCTGGCACCGGCATCTCCGCCACAACCCCGCGAATCCGCAGTGGCCCGACCGCGACCGCTTCGTGCTCTCGAACGGCCACGGCTCGATGCTGCTCTACGCGGTGCTGCACCTGACCGGGTACGACCTGCCGATGGCGGAGCTGAAGCGGTTCCGGCAGCTGCATTCGATGACGCCCGGGCACCCGGAGTACGGTCTGGCGCCGGGTGTCGAGACGACGACGGGCCCGCTCGGGCAGGGACTCGCGAACGCGGTCGGGATGGCGCTCGCCGAGCGGCTCCTCGCTGCGGAGTTCAACCGGCCGGGCCACGAGATCGTCGATCACTACACGTACGTCTTCGTCGGCGACGGCTGCCTGATGGAGGGGATCTCGCACGAGGCCTGCTCGCTCGCGGGCACCCTGGGCCTGGGCAAGCTGATCGCGTTCTACGACGACAACGGCATCTCGATCGACGGACACGTGAAGCACTGGTTCACCGACGACACGCCGACGCGGTTCGAGGCCTACGGCTGGCACGTCGTCCCGGGGGTCGACGGGCATGATGTCGAGGCCGTCGACGCCGCGATCCAGGTGGCACGGCTCGAGCGCCGCCGGCCGAGCCTCATCTGCTGCAAGACCGTGATCGCGAAGGGCGCACCGACGAAGGCGAACACCCACGAGGCGCACGGCGCGCCGCTCGGCAAGGAGGAGGTTGCCGCGACGCGCGAGGCGATCGGCTGGACGCATCCGCCGTTCGAGGTGCCGGCCCATGTCTACGCGGCGTGGGACGCGCGCGCGAAGGGCGCGGCGCTCGAGGCGGCGTGGAACGAGAAGTTCGCGACCTACCAGCGCAAGCTCCCCGAGCTCGCCGGGAAGTTCCACCGCCGCATGGCGGGCGAGCTGCCGGGCGGCTGGGCGGAGCTCGTGCGCACGCTCGTCGAGCGGGCGAACGCGAAGGCCGAGACGGTCGCGACGCGCAAAGCCTCGCAGAACGCGCTCGAGGGCTTCGGGCCGATGTTGGCGGAGCTCTTCGGCGGCTCCGCCGACCTCACGTGGTCGAACCTCACGATGTGGTCCGGGTCCAAGCTCGTGAACGGCGCCGACGACGGCAACTACCTGTCGTACGGGGTCCGCGAGTTCGGGATGTGCGCGATGGCGAATGGCATCGCCCTGCACGGCGGCTTCATTCCGTATGTCGGCACGTTCCTGACGTTCTCCGACTACGCGCGCAGCGCGCTGCGGATGGCGGCGATCATGAAGGCGCGGACGATCTTCGTCTTCTCCCACGACTCGATCGGGCTCGGCGAGGACGGCCCGACGCACCAGGCGGTCGAGCACGCCGCGAGCCTGCGCCTCATCCCGGGCATGGACGTCTGGCGCCCGAGCGACACGGTCGAGTCGCTGGTCGCCTGGGCGGCCGCGATCGAGCGGCGGGACGGGCCGACCTCGCTCCTCTTCACCCGGCAGAGCGTGCCGTTCCAGAGCCGCGAGCCCGAGGCGATCGCGAACATCCGCCGCGGCGGCTACGTGATCAGCGATGCGGCGCACCCGCGCGCGGTGATCATCGCGACCGGGTCGGAGATGCCGCTCGCGGTCGGCGCGAAAGCGAAGCTCGCCGAGGAGGGGATCGCCGTGCGCGTGGTCTCGATGCCCTGCACGAGCGTCTTCGATCGCCAGGACGCGACGTATCGCGCGGCGGTGCTGCCGGCGGGCTTGCCGCGCGTCGCGGTGGAGGCAGGCGTCACCGACTACTGGCGCAAGTACGTGGGTGCGGTCGACAGCCCGCACGGCGCGGTGATCGGCATCGACCGGTTCGGCGAGTCGGCGCCGGGACCGGAGCTGTTCAAGTTCCTCGGCTTCACCGTGGAGAACGTCATCGCCGCGGTGAAGCGGGTACTCGCCTGAACCCGCAGTTGTTCTGAGGAGTCGATCCCATGGCAATCCGAGTCGCGATCAACGGCTATGGCCGCATCGGCCGCATGATCCTCCGCGCCCACTACGAGGCCGGGAAGAAGCACGACCTGGCGATCGTCGCAGTGAACGACCTCGGCGACGCGAAGACCAACGCGCACCTGACCAAGTACGACACCGCGCACGGCCGCTTCCCCGGCTCGGTCGAGGTCGAGGGCGAGAACCTCGTCGTCAACGGGGACAAAATCCGCGTCTGCGCGCAGCGGGACCCGGCGCAGCTGCCATGGAAGGACCTCGGCGTGGACGTCGTGCTCGAGTGCACCGGCCTCTTCAGCAGCAAGGCCAAGGCCTCGGCCCACATCGCCGCCGGGGCGAAGAAGGTGATCATCTCCGCGCCGGGCGAGAAGGACGTCGACGCGACGGTCGTTTACGGCGTCAACCACAACGTGCTGAAGGCCTCGCACACGGTCATCTCCAATGCCTCCTGCACGACCAACTGCCTGGCGCCGCTCGTCAAGGCGCTGCACGACCGCATCGGCGTCGCGAGCGGGCTGATGACGACCATCCACGCCTACACCAACGATCAGGTGCTCACCGACGTCTATCACACCGATCTGCGGCGCGCGCGCGCGGCGACGATGTCGATGATCCCGACCAGGACCGGCGCGGCGGCCGCGGTCGGACTCGTCCTTCCGGAGCTGAACGGCAAGCTCGACGGCTTCGCGATCCGCGTGCCGACGATCAACGTCTCGATCGTCGATCTCGCCTTTGTCGCCAAGCGGCCGACGACCGTCGACGAGGTGAACGCCGCCGTGAAGCAGGCCGCCGAGACCGACCTCCGGGGCATCCTCGAGGTCAACAAGGAGCCGCTCGTCTCGATCGATTTCAACCACAACCCGGCCTCCTCGATCTTCGACGCGACGCTCACGAAGGTCTCCGACGGCACGCTGGTCAAGGTGTGCGCCTGGTACGACAACGAGTGGGGCTTCGCCAACCGGATGCTGGACACCACGGTGGCGTTCATGAAGGCGGCTGCGGCGCCGGTCAAGGCTGCGGCGTAGCGCAAAGACCCACCGCGGCTTGCCTCCCCGCGGTGAAGAGATTCTGATGGCTTTTCTCCGCATGACGGATCTCGACCTGCAGGGCAAGCGGGTCTTCATCCGCGCGGATCTCAACGTCCCCCGGGACGACGCGGGGAACATCACGGACGACACCCGGATCCGGGCCTCGGTCCCGGGGATCCGGCACGCGCTCGACGCCGGCGCGCGGGTGATGGTCACGTCCCACCTCGGCCGGCCCAGGGAGGGCGAGTTCAAGCCGGAGGATTCGCTCGCACCGGTGGCGAAGCGCCTCGCCGAGCTCCTCGGCGTGCCCGCGCCGATGAAGGCCAACTGGGTCGATGCGGGCGAAGTCGCACCCCGCGCAGGCGAGCTCGTCGTGCTCGAGAACTGCCGGCTGAACCGGGGGGAGAAGAAGGACGACGAGCTGCTCTCGATGAAGATGGCGGCGCTCTGCGACATCTACGTGAACGACGCGTTCGGCGCCGCCCACCGGGCCGAGGCGACCACGCACGGCATCGCGAAGTTCGCGCCGGTCGCGTGCGCCGGTCCGCTGATGGCGGCCGAGATCGACGCGCTCGCGACCGCGCTCGATCACCCGGCGCGGCCGCTGGTGGCGGTCGTCGGCGGCGCGAAGGTGTCGACCAAGCTCGCGATCCTCGCGTCGCTCGCGGACAGGGTCGACCAGCTGATCGTCGGGGGCGGGATCGCCAACACGTTCATGCTCGCGGTGGGCGGGAAGATCGGCAAGTCGCTCGCCGAGCCGCAGCTCGTCGACGAGGCGCGCCGGATCGCCAGGCGCATGGAGGAGAAGGGCGCCGCCGTGCCGATCCCGATCGACGTCGTGTGCGCGAAGGAGCTTTCCGCGACCGCGCGCGGCGAGCTCAAGGCGACCGAGCACGTCGCCGACGACGATCTGATCCTCGACGTCGGCCGTCAGACCGCGCGCGCGTTCGAGCACTTCCTCAAGGCCGCCGGAACCATCGTCTGGAACGGGCCGGTCGGCGTGTTCGAATACGACCAGTTCGGCGAGGGCACCAGGACGGTCGCGAACGCCATCGCCGAAGCCCGCGCGTTTTCGCTCGCCGGCGGCGGCGACACGATCGCCGCGATCCGGAAGTACGGCGTGGCGGACCGGATCTCCTACATCTCCACGGGCGGCGGCGCCTTCCTCGAGTTTCTCGAAGGCCGGAAGCTGCCCGCGATCGCGATTCTCGAGCAGCGGGCGCGGGGCTGAGGAAGCCATGTTGACGCGTCGGCCTGACTTGCCGGGCCTCTCGGTCATGCCGTAACGTGGCGCCGTAACAATCCGAAAGAACCCGATGCTGTCCCACCAGGCCCCGTCCCGGCCCGACCGGCTGCGCAGCACCAAGATCGTCGCCACGCTCGGACCCGCCTCGAGCGACCCGCAGGTGCTCGAGCGCATGTTCCGCGCCGGCGTGGACGTGGTGCGGATGAACTTCTCGCACGGCGCCCCGGAGGACCACCTCAAGCGCGCCGAGCTCGTGCGGGAGCTCTGCCGCAAGACCGGCCGCACCGTCGGCATCATGGCCGACCTGCAGGGACCGAAGATCCGCATCGGCCGGTTCAAGGACGGGCGCGTCACGCTCAAGTCCGGCGACCGGTTCGTGCTCGACGCCGAGCGCGAGCTCGGCGACGAGACGGGCGTCGGCCTCGACTACCGGGAGCTGCCGCAGGACGTCAGGGCCGGCGACGTGCTGCTGCTCGACGACGGCAAGATGGTGCTCGAGGTCGAGCGGGTCGAGGGTCCGCGGGTGCACGCGGTGGTGCGCCACGGCGGGGTGCTCTCCAACAACAAGGGCATCAACCGGCTCGGCGGCGGCCTCACCGCGCCGGCGCTCACCGCGAAGGACATGGAGGACATCCGCCTCGCGGCCAAGATCAACGCCGACTATCTCGCGGTGTCGTTCCCGAAGACCGGCAAGGACATGTACATGGCGCAGGAGCTGCTGCGCACCGCGGGCGGCAAGGCGCTGCTGATCGCGAAGATCGAGCGCGCCGAGGCGGTGAAGCGCGAGGCCTTCCTCGACATCCTCGCTGCCTGCGACGGGATCATGGTGGCGCGCGGGGACCTCGCGGTCGAGGTGGGCGACGCCTCGGTGCCCGCGCTGCAGAAGCACATGATCCATCTCGCCCGCGAGCACAACCGGCTCACGATCACCGCGACGCAGATGATGGAGTCGATGATCTCGAGCCCGGTGCCGACGCGCGCGGAGGTCTCGGACGTCGCGAACGCGGTGCTCGACGGCACCGACGCGGTCATGCTCTCGGCCGAGACCGCCGCGGGCCGGTACCCGGTCGAGACGATCGAGGCGATGAGCCGCATCTGCGTCGAGGCGGAGAAGAGCCGGCCCGTCACGCTCGACCGCGAGTTCCTCGACCGCGTCTTCACGCGCATCGACCAGTCGATCGCGATGGCGGCGCTCTTCACCGCCTACCACCTCAAGGTGAAGGCGATCGCCGCGTTGACCGAGTCCGGCTCGACCGCGCTGTGGATGTCGCGGCTGAACTGCGGGGTGCCGATCTACGCGCTCACCTCGCAGACGGCGACGCGCTACCGCGTGAGCCTGTTCCGCGACACGTATCCGCTCACGGTCTTCTACCACGGCCACGACCGCGACAAGCTCCTCGAGGAGGCCGAGAGCGTGCTGGTGAAGAACGGCGTCGTCGCGAACGGCGACCTGATCGTGATCTCGTTCGGCGAGCCGATCGGCAAGTCCGGGGGGACCAACACGATGAAGATCGTGCGGGTCGGCGAGCGCCGAAAACCCTAGCTTTTCGTGCACCCCGAGCGCTTCGAGTCGGTCGAGCACCTCGAGGACGTGATGACCACGCCCTCCGCCGGGCTCGTCCGCGATCTCGCGCGGGTCCCCGGCGACCTCATCGTCCTCGGTGTGGGCGGCAAGATGGGCCCGACGCTCGCCCGCCTGGCGAAGCGCGCGGCGCCGGAGAAGCGCATCGTCGGCGTCGCGCGCTTCTCCGAGCCGGGCCTGCGCGCCGCGCTCGAGCGCCACGGCGTCGAGTGCATCCAGGCCGACCTCCTCGACCGCGACGCGATCGCGCGGCTGCCGAAGCTCCCGAACGCCGTCTTCATGGCCGGGCGCAAGTTCGGCTCGACCGGCGCCGAGCATCTGACCTGGGCGATGAACGTCCACGTTCCGGCGCTCGTCGCGGAAGCCTTCGCGGGCTCGCGGATCGTCGCTTTCTCGACCGCGTGCGTGTACCCGTTCGTGCCGGCGGCAAGTGGCGGTGCGACCGAGGTCACGCCGCCGACGCCTCCGCCGGGCGAGTACGCGAATTCCTGCGTCGGCCGCGAGCGGATGTTCGAGCACTTCTCGCGGCGGCACGGCACGCCGGGCCGCCTCATTCGCCTCTCGTACGCGATCGACATGCGCTACGGCGTGCTGCACGATGTCGCCAGGCGCGTGGCTGCGCGCGCGCCGATCGATCTCGGCATGGGACACGTCAACGTGATCTGGCAGGGCGACGCGAACGCCCAGGCTTTGCGCGCGCTCGCGCATTGCACGGCGCCGACCAGTGGCCTCAACGTGAGCGGGGCCGCGGTGACGAGCATCCGCGCGCTCGCCGTCGCGCTCGGCGAGCGTCTGGGCGTGGCGCCGGCGTTCGTCGGCACCGAGGCCCCGACCGCGTGGCTCGTGAACACCGGCGAGGCGCAACGGCTCTTCGGGCCGCCCGAGGTGGCGCTCGAGACGCTGATCGACTGGACCGCCGACTGGGTCGCGCGCGGGCTCGCGTCGCTCGGCAAGGACACCCACTACGACCTCCGCGATGGCAACTACTGAACCCGAGATCGGGCGAGTGCGGGTGCTCGGCCCCGGCGACCTCGCCCCGGCGCGCGAGCTCTCCGCTAGCGCGGACTGGAACCAGGTCGACGCCGACTGGCGGGTCTTCCTCGAGCTCGGCCACCTGATGGGGGTCGATGCGCCCGGGCACGGGCTCGTCGCGACCGCGGCGACGCTGCCGCTCGGCCACGAGTTCGGATGGATCAGCATGATGGTCGTGCGCGCCGACTTCCGCCGGCGCGGGATCGGGCGGCAGCTCCTCGGCCAGTGCATCCTCGACCTCGCGGCGCAGGGCCTCGTCCCCGGACTCGATGCGACCCCGGCGGGCCGCGAGCTGTATCAGCGCCACGAGTTCCGCGACACGTGGGCGATGACGCGCTGGAAGTGCGAGCGGCCGGGGATCATGGCGCCCGGCGCCCCGGTGCAGGGGCTCGAAGTCCGCGCGGCGACGGCCGCCGACCTCGACACGATCGCCGCCCTCGACCACCGCGCATTCGGCAGCCGCCGGCGCAGCGTGCTCGCGCGGGTGCTCGAGCGCGCGCCGTGGCTCGCAGCGCTTGCCGTGCGCGCGGGCGAGCCGTGCGGATTCCTGCTGGCCCGCGACGGCCGCGAGACGTTCCAGCTCGGACCGATCGCCGCGACCGATCCGGAGGCCGCGATCGCGCTGCTCGGGCGAACGCTCGTCCTCCTCGCCGGCGGCGCGTACGTCGATATCCTCGACCGCCACCACGAGGTCGCCGCGTGGCTCGCGGCGCACGGCTTCACGCCGCGGCGGCGGCTCACGCGCATGCTGTATCGGCGCGA
>Ga0209751_10003746_pt1 | contig 14706 bp, 12 predicted proteins | sample RifCSP13_1_FD_184019 | JGI IMG/M metagenome (GOLD analysis project Ga0209751, IMG submission 184019) | Soil microbial communities from Rifle, Colorado - Rifle CSP2_sed 13_1 (SPAdes) (version 2) | ecosystem: Environmental > Terrestrial > Deep subsurface > Rock core/Sediment | place: Rifle... | reverse complement strand
CTACAACAACAACTTTTTTGGCCATGCGTAGGTGCATGGCAATACGCATGTCGGCTTATGTAGGGGCGAGGTCTCCTCGCCCGCTTTTGGTTCGCTTTCATCTGCGGGCGGGGGAACCCCGCCCCTGCCATTTCATCGCCGATATTTAAAAACGAAATTAGGACCCTACTGAAAGTCAGCCGTATTTGACCCTCACTCAAATTCAACTATAATGAGAGCCTCGCCCTGGATCAACAGTTCAACGTCCGAGTTATGAGCGAAGAAACCCAACCCCAACCCCGCCGAGGCTGTTGGCACGTTATTAAGCTCGGCTGTCTCGGCCTCATCGGCCTCATCGCCGTGGTCGTCGTGGGTGTTTTAGTCGTGAATGCCTTTTTCAGCGGACCCGATGCCCGCGAAGTGTATTCCGGCGCCCCCGACCCCGTAGCTACCGCCCGCCTCAACCAGGAGCTGGCCAACCACGGGCTCACCGGCGCCAGCGCCCTGGTCATCCCCATCAAAGGCCAGAACGGCCAAATCGCCATCTTCACCCTGGATGAATCCCAGGGCTTCCAGGGCAGCGGCCAGGCTGGCTTGGATGCGTTCACCCGGAGCCTGCTCACCGCCAACAGCGAGGGCGGACACAATATCTCCCAGGTGGCCGTGGATTACCGCGGTCCCGATGGTGAAAACTTATTCACTGTAGCCACTGACCAGGCCACCCTTGAAGCTTACGCCAACGGCCAGATCACCCGTCAGGAGATGCTGGCCAACACGGATGCCAATCTGTCCAACCTGCTGGCCGCCTTCGATATCTACCAGGAAGGTGGCCAATAAAATGAACACCGCCACTCAGCTGCCATCGTTAAAACGCATCGCCATCGTGCTTTTCCTGGTGCTGCTAACCCCTCTGCTCACTGCCTGCGAAGAAGGCTCCGACCTGTTCTTCGATATGGCTTTTGAATGGGCCCAAGGCAAAGAACTGATCACTTGTTCCTCTGGCGATTCGGAAGATTGCGACCTCAATTGGGCGGCTCTTGGCGGGTACTGGCTCGGGGTGGGCTCTGATGCGGGTGTGCAGGCCATGGTGGATACCGGCTTGGTTGTTAGAGACATTAACACTGCAGACGCCCTGGCGGATGAAGGCTTTGCTACCGGCGACATCCAAAAATTACAGGAAGCGTCCAAGATCCGTCCCAACGATTGGTCCTATGATCAGCAGATCAGCGTCCTTCATTTGTCCCAAGGCGACATCCAAGAGTCCAGCGCCGCCCAGCTGGATGCCGAGGCCAAGGCGCAGAATCACCTGGATGCCACCCTGAAGGAGGAGGGCTTGGGTTCCGGCGACCCACAAGCCCACGCCGCCTGCGTCAGCACCTATTTCAACTTGTATAAGCACCGTGAGGAGGCTCTGATCGCGCTGATAGACCAGGAGCCTAACGCTGAGAATCTCGGTCTCTTGATCGGACAGCTTGATTTGGTGCGCACTCACATGACGGTGCTGGAGGCTGGCGCCGCCAGCCCCTGCGCCGGCTATGGCCCCGGTGGTGGATAAACCGGGTAAAGCTCTATCCCGATAAAGCTTTCACAAGGCGTTATCCCTTTGGACAGGGCGCTTTGCTTCCAGCAACACATGCTGCGCTGGGATCAAAGCGCCAGATCTGTTTCGGAATTTTTCTCGGATATGAATAAAGCTCCGTGGATTTGGGCGGCGGCCCGTCGGATTAGAAGCGCTGAAAGCCAGCCAAGCGTGGAATAACCTCAAGAACAGTGCCCGGTCCCGAAAGTCGGCGCATTCCCTCCATCACTTCCTCGCTTGGCTGCCCAAAGATATCAACTCGTGTCGTTGTTATGTACTGCATCACATCACGCATATATGAATCAGCTATTTTCCAACTGGCCAAGATGGATTCGGAATCGCGGTGGACCTGGAGGCTGCGGGCTCGCATATTCTCCTCATCAATAAAAATTCCGACCATAAGCTGAGGCCCGTTTTCCTTCAGGAAGGCAACTGATCTATTAACGGCTTGCTTGTATGCGTCCAGCTTGCCCTGTTGAATCTCCAAGGTAAGGGTAAACACGATGGGGTCCATAAATCATCTCACTCCTTTCAAGAAAGCTTTCCCATTTTAACAATCCAACGCCGAGATTGAAAGCTATGTCAACAAAGGTAAATAGTTAAGTACACTTATTGCGCTGGGCGGATACAACCTCGAACCAATAATTCATTTTTATACAGCCGCCATAGAAATAAGTATAAATGATACGTTAAGTAATTGTTCAGTTTGCCTGGAAAGCTGCCATGTGTTGCAAGAAGGGCTGCATAGAAACCAGGTGCGGGGCGTGGCCGCCCGGCAGCTCAATACCTTGTGCCCTGCAGTTAGGCAGAGGGCGGCGGCAGCAGCGGCCGATCTGGGTGCCAAGCGCCCTTCCTGATGAAGGCGGGCGGGGGGAACCCCGCCCCTACCCAATCAGGTTCAAGACGGGCGGGGAGACCCCGCCCCTACCAAACATCTACGCTGGCGTTTCGCTCGCCTCTTCCTTCACCACCTCATCCAGCGGGTACACGGTCTCGCATTTGAGACATTGCGCGTTTTGTTTGTTGGCGATCACCAGGGTGCCTCCGCAGTTGGGGCACGGAGCCGGCAGCGGCCGCTTCCAGGAGGTGAATTCGCAGGCCGGGTAGTTGGCGCAGCCGAAGAAGGTGCGGCCCTTGCGGGTGCGGCGCTCCACCAGCTCGCCGCCATCCAGCGGGCAGATGACGCCGATCTTTTGCAGCCAGGGCTCGGTGTGGCGGCAATCAGGGAAGCGTTCACAGCCGATGAACTTGCCGTAGCGGCCCCAGCGAATGATGAGCTGTCCCTGGTTGCAGGTGGGGCAGGTGCGCCCCACGTATTCGGGCTCGGCCTTGGATTCGGGCATCTCCAGCTTGGCGCGCTCCACCTCGGCGGAAAAGGGCTCGTAGAACTCACGGATCACACTGACCCAGCCCAGGTCGCCGGAGGCGATCTTGTCCAGCTCTTCCTCCATCAGGGCGGTGAACTGGTAGTCCACGATGGCGGGGAAATGCTCGCTGATCAGGTCATTGACCAGCAGGCCGGTCTCGGTGGGGATGAGGCGGCGGTCTTCGCGCACGATATAGCCGCGCTGCTGCAGCGTGTTGAGCGTGGGCGCGTAGGTGGAGGGGCGGCCGATGCCGTATTCTTCGAGCGTCTTGACCAGGGTGGCCTCGCTGAAGCGCGGCGGCGGCTGGGTGAAATGCTGCTCCGGCAAAAGCTGGAGCAGCTTTTGTTTTTGTCCTTCTGCGAGGTCAGTCGGGATCTTGGCGTTCTCTTCTTCTTCGGCGCCGAATTCGACGCTCTCTTCGTACACGGCGAGATAGCCGGGGAAGACCAGGTTGGAACCCGAGGCGCGCAGCAAATATTGGTGCGCCGCCCCCGCGCCCTGGATGCGCACGGAGACCGTGTCGTAGACCGCCGGGTTCATTTGCGAGGCGACGAAGCGCTGCCAGATCAGCTGGTAGAGGCGATATTGATCGCGGCTGAGCTGGTCCTTGATCTGGGCCGGAGTGCGCAGGGTGGACGTAGGGCGAATGGCTTCGTGGGCTTCCTGGGCGCCCTTGGAGCGGGTCTTGTAGACCGGCGCCTCGTCCGGCAGGTAGGAGGCGCCGTGCACCTCTTGGATGTAATCGCGGGCTTCCTGCTGCGCCAGCGGCGAGATGTTGGTGGAGTCGGTGCGCATGTAGGTGATCAGGCCGGTGCTCTCGCCCTCGCCGAGGTCGATGCCTTCGTAGAGCTGTTGGGCGATGGCCATGGTTTTCTTGGCGGTGAAGCCCAGCTTGCGGCTGGCCTCTTGCTGCAAAGTGCTGGTGGTGAAGGGCGCCAGGGCCTTGCGGCGGCGCTGGCCGCGCTTGATCTCGGAAATGGCGTAGGCGGCGGCCTGCATATCCGCCAACAGGGGATCGACGGCGTCCTTCTTGCCGAGCACGGGTTCGGCGCCGTCCACTTCGGCCAGTTTGGCGACGAAGGTGAACTGGGAGCCTTCGGGCTGGAACTCGGCTGCGATGGACCAATATTCGACCGGGACGAAGGCCTCGATCTGGCGTTCGCGCTCGACGATCAGGCGCAGCGCCACGGATTGCACCCGGCCGGCGGAGAGGCGGTTGCGCACCTTGACCCACAGGATGGGGCTGAGGCTGTAGCCCACCAGGCGATCGAGCACGCGGCGGGCCTGCTGCGCATCGACTAGGTCCATGTTGATGGCGCGCGGATGGTTGAAGGCCTCTTCGATGGCGGGCTTGGTGATCTCGTGGAACACCACGCGCTGGGCGCGGGCCGGGTCGATCTCGGCGGCCTCGATGAGGTGCCAGGCGATGGCCTCGCCCTCACGGTCGGGGTCGGTGGCCAGGTAGATCTGCTCGGCGATGAGGGCTTCCTTCTTAAGCGCTTTGATCACCGGGCGCTTTTCGTTGGGCACGCGGTACTTGGGCTCGAAATTATTTTCGACGTCCACCGAAAGCTGGGAACGCAACAGGTCGCGCACATGGCCGACGGAGGCTTCGACGCGATAGCCCTTGCCCAGGAAGCGCCCTACTGTGCGCGCCTTGGCCGGCGACTCGACGATGACCAGTTTGCCGGAGCGGCGCGCGTCAACGCGCTCTTCGGGGCTGGGCTTGGGCGGCGGGGTCAGCGCGGCATGGGCGGGCGTGCCGCCCATGCGGAACAGCGTGGTGCCGCACACCGGGCAGGTGCCGCGGGTGCCCGGCGAGCCCGCCTTGGTGAACTCGGGCGCCGGGTTTTGCATGACACGTTTAGTCTTGCACTTTACACAATATGCTTCCAAGAGCGAACCTCAGCGTTGTTTTGTCATTGCGAGGAGGGTGCGTTGCAATGCAACGCACCTGCCTGACGTGGCAATCTCCACCATTATCAGGGAGACTGCTTCGCTTCGCTCGCAGTGACGGATTGGATTATAGATAACCTTGCAGACCTTTTTCCTTTAACATGGCGATGATCTTGCGCAAATCCTGCGAACGATCCCTGGCGCAGATCAACAATACGTCGCCGGTGTCCACCACCACCAGGTCGTTGATGCCTACGGTAACGATCAACCGCTCCTGGGCGTTGCTGTGCACCAGAGAATCATGGCTATCCAGGCCGACATGCTGACCGTGCAGGATCAGATTGCCATCGCCGTCCACGTGCATGACGTCGAACAAGGAGCTCCAGGAACCGACATCGTTCCAGGCCAGGTCCTTGGCGGGGATCACTGCCACGTCGCGAGCATGCTCCATGATGCCATAGTCGATAGTCTGCGCGGCGATGCGCGGCCACAGTTCCTTGATCACGCGGTCAAAGCCAGGCTTGTCCCAGGATTGGCTGATCTGATCGAGCGCGGTGAACAGATCCGGCAGGTGCTGCTTGAATTCCTCCCAGATGCGCTCGGTCTTCCAAATGAACATGCCGGAGTTCCAGCTAAAGTCGCCGCTGGCCAGCATGCGCTGGGCCTCGGCGGCCTCGGGCTTTTCTTTGAAGCGCCTGACTTGATAGGCCTGGAAACCGTCGACCACACCTAGCGGATCGCCCTTCTGGATATAGCCGTACTGAGTGGCGGGATAAAGGGGCTCGATCCCCAGGGTGACCAGGTGGCCCGCCTGGGCGAGCTGCGCGGCGGCCAGCAGGTGGCGATGAAATTCCGCCGGGTTGCCGATGTAGTGGTCGGCGGTGAGCACCGCCATCAGCGAGCCGGGGCGCTGGTTGTGCAAGAAGGCGGCGGCCAGGCCGATGGCCGCGGCCGTGCCGCGCGGCTGCGGCTCCAGCAGGAAGTTGGCTTCAGATAACTGCGGGACCTGTTTAAGCAGTTCGACGCTGTGCTGCGCGTTGGTCACCACCAAAATATGCTCCGGCGGAAATATGGATTCCAAGCGGCGCACCGCCATCTGGAACAGGGTATGGTCGTCGATCAATTGCAGCATCTGCTTGGGGCGCGCCTGGCGGGAAAGCGGCCACAAACGGGTGCCGCCGCCCCCGGCCATGATGACTGCATAGAAGTTTTCGCCCATACGATCCTTAGCGGGCAGTCCCTTCGCCGGCCTGGTATTCGGCGCGCAATTCACGGGCGGCCACGTAGGTCATGCCTCCCACCTGGCGCACCAGGCCTTTGAGTTCCATCAGCGCCAGTGCCGAGGATACCTGCTCGATGGGCAGCCGGGCGAGGGCGCCAATTTCGTTAACGTGCAACGGCTCTTGCCCCAGCAGGCTGAACAAGGCGGCCTCGGTGGCGTCGGCGGGCAAGGCGGCGGTAGCGCTGCGATGCTCGGCCATCATTTCGAGGTTCAGCACGTCGAGCAGGTCCTCATAGCGGATGAGGGGATGGGCGCCGCGCTGGACGAGCAGGTTGGCGCCTTTGCTTTGCGGCGCGTGGATGTTGCCCGGCACGGCAAAGACCTCGCGGCCCTGCTCGGCGGCGAAGCCGGCAGTGATCAGCGCGCCGCTTTGCTCGCCGGCCTCGACGATCACCACAGCCAGCGAAAGGCCGGAGATGATGCGATTGCGCGGCGGGAAATTGGCGGCGTCCGGCGGGGTGCCGATAGCGTAGTCGCTGACCAGCGCGCCGCGGGCAATGATCTCGTCGGCCAGCTTGCGATTCTCCGCCGGGTAGACCTGTTCGAGCCCGTGGGCCAGCACTGCCACGCTGCGCCCGCCGGCGCGGAGCGCGGCCTGGTGGGAGATGGCATCCACGCCGCGGGCCAGCCCGCTGACCAGCGTGATGCCATTATGCGCCAAAAAGGCGCCGAATTCCTCGGCGATCTGGCGGCCGTAGGCCGTTACCTGGCGGGTGCCGACCACGGCGACGGCCCATTCGTCTTCCGGCAGCAACCGGCCGCGCACGTAAAGCACCGGCGGGGCCTGGTCGAGCTCGCGCAGCTTGCGTGGATAAGCCTCATCTTCCCAAGTGAGCGCGGCGATATTGTATTTAGCCAGATCGGGCTCAATGAGTTCCAGATCCAAGGTTTGATGCAATTCGACAAAATTCTGGACGGTGGACTCGTTCATGCCAGCGGCGCGCAATGCAGCCGGGGCCGCTCGCCAGGCGGCCTCGGCGGAGCCAAAGGCATCCAGCAGGGCGCGGAAGCGGACAGCTCCCACTCCCTTGACCGAATTCAAGGCCAACCAGAAGATGCGGTCGTTGTTCATAGGGTGCCCCCTAACAGCGGGCAGAGAATATCATAGCGGTCTTTGGCGTGTCAAGTAAGGAGTCATGGGAGTGACTTATTCGCTGAACGAGCGGACTTCTGCCAGTAGGCAGAACTAGGTATTCGGAGAGATATGTTTCCGAGAATTCTTCGCTGGTGTTGATTCGCAAACGGGTACTGACTTAATACCCGCTCAGAATGACACGGGGTGTTGGAACGCTCATGAGAACGGCAACATTGATAGTTAGAAACAGATCCCAAGTGGACTAGGATTTATTTGCACCATGTTTACATTATTGTCCCCAAAAGAGATTCCATAATATAGGCTTTTTTATTTTCCGATTTCGCGCAGACCGGGCAAAAGGCGCACCACCATCCGCTTCTCGGCGAGCATCACCTGTTGAACCACATCCTGGATGGCGGGCAATAACAGCTCCCCACCCTGAGCTGGGCGGACGACGTAGACATCGTTGGCGCCGGTGGAAAGAATTTCCGTCAGCGTTCCCAAAATTGAGCCGCCTTCTTCGACCACCTGCATGCCAAGGAGTTGATGCTGGTAATACTCTCCCTCCGGAAGAGGCGGCCGGTCCTCAACTGGCACGAACAGGGGAACGTTGCGGAAGGAGTTTACTGCTGCCAGGCCGGCGAGTTCTTCAAAAGCCAGGAGCAAGCCATCGCCATGCGGCCGCCGGCTGGCAATGGTAACGGGGATATGGTCCTCACCCATATAAAGGCGAGTCCCCTTTTGCAATCTCTCCGGAAAATCCGTTTGCAGTGCAACGGCGACCTCCCCTTTGAGGCCATGGGGGCGGCGCAGTGTGGCCACCAGTACAAACGCCAAATCGCCCGAGGGCGTGAAAACGTCCTCAGGCGATTTGGCAGCTTTGCGGCGGGCAGCCAGGCGTCGGCGCGGGGAGCTCAATCCGGTTCCGAGATATTCAGGAAGGCGCGCTTTCCATCGCGTGTGGCAGCCACTTGCAGGAGAATACGGATGGCGTTCGCCACGCGGCCGTTACGGCCGATCACGCGGCCCATATCCGGCTTAGCCACCTCGAGAGAGACCTCTGTGCTTTCGCCCTTTTGGCGCTGAGACACGCGCACCTGGGTGGGATCATCCACCAGGGAGCGCGCCACGTACTCGATTAGTTCCTTCATTTATGGCAGGTTATTCGGCGCTGGGGGTTTCTTCGGCTTTGGGAGCCTCAGGTTCCGCCGCGGCCTCGGCAGCTTCTGCCGGTTTGGCAGGCGCGGCCTTGGCAGCTGTCTCAGACTTGGCAACTTTCTTCCTGGTAGATGTGCCGGCGGCGGGGGCGGCGTGCTCGGTCTGGCGGCCGGCAGAGCGTGTCTTGGTGGCCGTTTCGGCCTCGGCCAGCAGGGTTTCGACCTTCTCACCGGACTTGAAGCGCTCAAAGCGGTCCAGCAGGCCGGCCACTTTGAACACTTGCATGGCCGAATCGCTGGGCTGTGCGCCATTGCTGATCCAGTGATAGATGCGGTCTTCCTTCAAATTGATGGTAGCCGGTTCAGTGCGCGGGTTATAAAAACCGAGGATCTCAATAAAGCGCCCATTGCGGGGGCTTTCTTTATCCGCAGCCACAACTCGAAAACTGGCCTGTTTTTTTCCGCCTACGCGGCGCAATCGAATACGAACCATGTTCTAAAATGCTCCTAAGTTCTGATGGCCTGAATTATACCTGTTACGCCGAACCGGCCTGCGAACAGCCCGTGATTCTAGCTTGCAACCGAGTTGAGGTCAAGGGCGAGCCAAAGGAAGGCACGCGACTCGCCACTAAACCTGTGTTTTAATGAGTACCTGGTTCGCCACCCCTAGGAGAGAAAAATGGCCAAGATAGCGCTTGTCACAGACAGCACTACCAACATCCCCAAAGAGCTAAGCAAGGGTCACGACATTCACGTAGTCCCCTCGGTGATCATTTGGGGGGCGGAGACGCTGCGGGACGGGGTGGATATCCAGCCCGATGAGTTTTATAAACGGCTGGCGACCTCCAAAGAGAAACCCACCACCTCCCAGCCTACCCCAGCGGCTTTCAAGGAAAAGTTCGAGGAACTTGGCGGCTCAGGCTTCACGGACATCGTGTGCAGCTTTGTTTCCTCCAAGTTTTCCGGCACGCTGACCTCCGCCGAGCAGGCCAAGGGCATGGTCACCGGGGTCAACATCCACATCATAGACGGCCGCTCGGCCTCCCTGGGCACCGGCTGGCCGCTGCTGGAGGCGGCCAAGGCGATCAAGGCGGGCAAGTCCGCCGAGGACTGCGTGAAGATCATTGAAAGCGCGCTTACGCATACCGGGGTTATGTTGTACGTAGATACGCTGGAATACCTGCATCGCGGCGGGCGCATCGGGGGAGCTTCGCGCTTTATGGGCACGGCGCTGAGTGTCAAGCCGATTCTGGAGGTGCAGGACGGCGCCCTGGAGGCGACAGAACGGGTGCGCACCAAGAGCAAGGCGCTGGAGCGCATTGTGGAACTGCTGGCGGAGCGGGTGGCCGGGCGGACGCCGCTGCACCTGGGGGTGCTGCACGCCAACGCGGCCGAGGATGCCAAGGCCTTGATGGCCGAGGCCAGCAAGCGCCTCAGCCCCGCCGAGTCTACGCTCACGGAGGTGAGTCCCGCGGTAGGTGTGCACATCGGCCCCGGGGTGGTGGGCTTTGCCTTTATGGCGGGATATAAGTAGTTAACGGTTGACAGTTGACGATTGACAGTAAAACCCCCGCCGATATGGCGGGGTTTTTGTCGAAACACCCAGTCGCTATATCTGCGTAGCAAGATGAGTTAATTGAAGTAAGAAAGTTAGCCTTTTCACATAGTTGCTATTTTTGTATTTCGCTTTTATACTATGACCAGCTGCGTGTTCAATAGCGAAGGAGAGAGGCAATGAGCAAGGGATTTCGATTCAGCGTTTCACTTCTACTGGTTTTAACTTTTGCCTTGGCCTCTGGCGGCACATCGGCCATGGCAGCCAGCGAAAACGTCTACTTCCTGGGGGCCAGGTTCATTGTGGGCAAAGGGCTGTTGGTCACCCTGAAGGTTTCTGAGGATACGGACGTCACCCAGTCTGCCAGCCTGGTCGTCAATGGCGTCGAGTACGCTTTGGATTGCAGGGTTGCCGAAACAAGCGGGAAATTTCTGACCCTGCGCTGTGTGGCTGGTGTAAGCACTGACTCGGTTGGGGGCGAAGCCACGATCTGGTTTGGTCCCGATTCTTTCACTACGACACTCAAAGACCCGCGCCCCTGGTGTTACAGCGTTCTTGACTACACCCTAGAGGGACCATGGCATGAAATTGGCACCTACTGCCAACTGCGCGCTGCCGGTGTTGGGGATGCTGTCGCTCTATTGTTAAACCCTGACTTTCCTGTCTATTGGACCTACATCTACGAAGAAAGTGCAGCCGATGCCATAGACTGTGGCCCAGGCCAGCCTGAGCTTGGGAACGGATACTACTACAACTGCGGGTTAGCCCAGTAAAGGACTGCATCCTGTAATTCGTTGTTTCGAAAAAGGCCAGTCTTTTTGAGCTGGCCTTTTTTTTATTGAATGGACGGACCAAGATCCACCGGACTGGCCGAGGGAGGACCTTATTTCACCGTGCCATAAAACAAGGGAAGGGGTTTGATCTTTTTTGCGCTCCATTGGTGGGCGGCGAGTACCTGAAGGCGGGCAGCTTCCTGTTTGGCCCGATCGTTGGCGTGCACCGCAAATAAGGGTGCGCCTTTTTCCACCCGATCGCCGACCTTATGGTGCACGACGATGCCAACGGCATGGTCTATGGGATCGCCTTTCGCGGCCCGGCCGGCGCCCAAAGCCACTGAGGCTTCGCCGACCTGTCTGGCATCCACGCGCTTGAGATAGCTCGAGCGCGGCGCCGAGAATTCTTCGATATATTGGGCCGTCGGCAGGCGGTCGGGACCGTCTACATAGCTGACATCTCCACCCTGGGCAATCACCAGCGCCCGGAAACGTTCGAAAGCGCGGCCATCTTGCAACGCGGCGGCGGCGCGTTTGCGGGCGGCGGCCAGCGTTTTTTCGGCTTCGCCCAGCACCAGCATCTGGCTGGCTATCTCGATAGCGTGTCGGCGGAAATCGGCTGGCCCCCCGCCATGCAGCGTTTCAATGGCCTCTTTCACTTCCAGGGCATTGCCCACGGCATGGCCCAGGGGCTGGTTCATATCTGAAATCAAGGCGACCGCCTTGCGGCCGGCCAGCCTGGCGATCTTCACCATGAGTCTGGCGAGGGCGCGCGCATCTGCCTGGGTTTTCATAAAAGCACCGGTGCCCACTTTCACATCCAGCACGATGCGCTGGGCGCCGGCAGCCAGTTTCTTGCTCATTATCGAGGAGGCGATCAGGGCGCGGGAATCTATGGTGCCGGTCACATCGCGCAGGGCGTACAGCTTACCGTCGGCTGGCGCCAGGTCGCCGGTCTGGCCGGTGAGGACCAAGCCCGTTTCTTTCAATTGCTCAAGGAATTCTTCTGTGGTCAGGTTCGTGCGGAAGCCAGGAATGGACTCCATCTTGTCGAGCGTCCCCCCGCTGTATCCCAAGCTGTGACCGGACATTTTGCCGACGCGCAGGCCGCAAGAGGCCACCACGGGTTCAACCACCAGCGTGGTCTTGTCGCCCACGCCGCCGGTGGAATGCTTGTCGAGGGCTAAGCCGACCACACCGCTCAAATCCAGCGTTTCGCCGGATTCCGCCATGGCCAGGGTAAGGGCGGTAGTCTCCTGATCGGTCATCCCATTCAACAGTACGGCCATAGCCCAGGCGGAGGCCTGGTAATCAGTCACCATTCCGTGGGTGAAACCCTCAATGAAGAAGCGGATCTCGGCCGCGGTCAATTCCTTGCGGTCACGTTTTTTGATAATAATGTCTACGGCGCGCATGATGAGGACTAAAATTATAATATAAGCGCCAATTGTCATACAACCTAAGGCTGGCCGTGCAAGCGCGCTTGACAAGGCTTAGCCAAGCGCAATAGACTAACTTTTCAGGAGAATTACAGGAATTGAAAAGGATTTCCGGTACCCGATGACCATCTTGTTGACCAAAGTGCGGGCCCCGCAGCGGCGCAAGGATGTGCTTCGCCGGGTGCGGTTGATCGATGTCCTGCATCAAAACCTGCACCGCAAACTCACCTTTGTTTCCGCGCCTGCTGGTTACGGCAAGACCACCCTGCTGGTGGATTTTGCCGGGGACGTGGATGCCACAGTGATGTGGTACCGCATCAGCGCGGAAGACGCCGACCTAGTCCTGTTCGTCCAACACCTGGTAGCCTCTTTCCAGCAGCAAATCCCTCAATTTGGATTTGCTCTAGCGGAGAAGTTGAACTCACCCGGGGGCAACCCAGACGCAGCCACTCTGGCGGTGGACCTGATCAATGAAGTGGAAGAAAAAGTGGAGGATTTTTCCCTGCTGGTGCTTGACGACTACCACTTGGCGGGTGAAAACCAGCAAATTGCTGACTTCATCGAAAACCTGCTGGAAAACCTGCCTGACCGATTGAGGATCCTGATCGGGTCTCGCAGCGTGTATGGGATCCCAACCGCCAGCTTATACATTCGGGACGAGCTGGTGACGATCAGTGCAGATGAACTCCGCTTCCGGGCGGACGAGCTGCAAAAACTTGTGCTGCAGAACCACCGGGTGCGCTTGAGCGATGAGCAAGCCCAGGAGTTCGCCATACGGGCGGATGGCTGGATCATTGCCATATTGCTGGCCCTGCGCACGATGGAGAACGGCGTCCTGCCGGACCTGAGCGGGGGCGTCGAACATATCTATGCTTACCTGGCGGAGGAAGTTATCAATCGCCAAAGTGAGGAACTGCGCGATTTCATGTTGGCCACTTCCATTTTGGGGGAATTCAATGAGGCGCTGTGCAACTTTTTAGTGGAGCGGGACGATTCTGCGGAATTCCTGCGCGCCCTCGAGGAACGCAATCTGTTCGTGAGCCGCACGGAGACCAGTGAAGGCCCCAGCTACCGCTACCACCAGTTATTCGCCGAATTCCTTGAGGACTATTTTGTGCGCAACCAGAAGCCGCGCATGCAGGACCTGCACCGCCGAGCGGCAGAATGGTATCGGGAACGCCAGCAGTGGGAAAGCGCCATAGACCAGAAGCTGGAGGCAGGGGACAAACAGGAAGCGGCAAACTGGGTGGACACGGTCGCCGTTCAGTTCTATACCTCCGGGCGACAAACGCTGATCGCGCGCTGGATGGAGCGCCTGGGTAGCCCGCCCGATCTGCGGAAGAAAGCACCCCACCTGCTACTTTACCAAGCCAAGATACTCGGCAATCAAAGCCAGTTCCAACCGGCCTTGAAACTTCTGGAAACGGCAGAACCGATCCTGTCGAAATTGAAGGACGTGGATGCGCTAGCCAACGCCATCATCACGCGCGGCATGATCTATCGCTTTACAGGAAAATACCAAGAAGCCCTTGCCCTGGGAGAAAAAGCGCAGGCGGTTCTGCAGGGGAAACGAAAGCCCGAGTTACGCCAAAAATGGTTTTTGGCAGATCGGTTGAGAGCATTGCCGCTCTATTATCTAGGTGAGCATAAGGACGCGATTAGATGTCTTGAAACGGCCTCTTCGGGGCTACGGGCGTTAATTGACCTCAGTGAGTCCTCCCAAAAGACCCGATTTCTTTACGACCTAGCAGAATGCCTCACCGATCTTGGATTTGTTCAGATTTCCCTTGGGAAGGTCCTAGGCGCGCAGAAAGCTTTCCAGGAAGCTCTGGAAATCCATAAAAGCATTCGCAGTAATTTGGGCGCGCTTTCTTCAGCTCACAACAATATCGCTTATCTCCACCACCAAATTGGGCAATATACAGAAGCATGGCACGAGTATTCGCTGGGGATGGCCCACGCCAAGGCCGCAAACCATGTGCGCGCTCAGATCTCAATTCTGAACGGGCGTGGGGAAATGTTGCTAGAAGTCGATGAATTCGAAGAAGCATACGAAAACTTTCAAAAAGCATTTGCCTTGAGGCAACAAGCCGGGGAACAACAAGAGTCAATCGACACCTATACGGGCCTGGCACGGGCAGAGCGCAAGAGGGGCCACTACAACGAAGCCATGAATTGGCTAAGGATGGCGGCAAGTTTCAAAGGCGCCGGGTTGGACGACGCGGACTACGCAGCGGAACTCGGGGCCATTTATGCGGATATGGGGCAGAAAGACCTTGCATCGAAGCAATTTGAACAGGCCCTGGCTGAATGGCCCGAAGAAAAAGCTCCAAGGCAATCCCAAGTCCTGGCAACTTTCCTGGCGGGGCGAACCGCATTTCAAGCGGGCCAATATAAAAAGGCAGAAGGGCACCTAAATAAAGCATTAAAAGGGTCGGCCCAGTTAGGCTACGATCAGTTTTTGGTGAATGCGGCCCGTTCTTCCACCGATTTCCTGGCCCATTTTTTGAAAACCAAGCCAGCAGAACAAGTGCAAACCTTGTTGGAACGAGCAACAAATTTCACGACCGGTAAGTTTGCCTTGGAACGCAAACCCCCTAAAAC
>Ga0209751_10003744_pt1 | contig 14708 bp, 17 predicted proteins | sample RifCSP13_1_FD_184019 | JGI IMG/M metagenome (GOLD analysis project Ga0209751, IMG submission 184019) | Soil microbial communities from Rifle, Colorado - Rifle CSP2_sed 13_1 (SPAdes) (version 2) | ecosystem: Environmental > Terrestrial > Deep subsurface > Rock core/Sediment | place: Rifle... | reverse complement strand
TTTCGCCTATGCTTCTGGAAAAAAGCCCGGTCCGTTCTACAAGAGGAACCCGTATCTCAGAAAAACCATAGGTTTCAAAAATCTCCCGCGCCTCTTTTTCAATATGCTGCCAGATTGAGGTCTCCGGCGGAAGTATGTCGTTAAAGCCTCGGATGGAATTGATCATTTTCTCTTTTTTATTGCCTCTTTTACCGCCTCTGCAATATCTTTGGGCATCAAGCCGTAATGAGCAAGGAGTTCCTCTGCAAGCCCTGACTGGCCAAACTTATCTTGAATACCAACCTTTTTAACAGGCACAGGGCACTCTTCAGCTACCGCACCTGCCACAGCCTCTCCAAGTCCGCCTATTATAGAATGCTCCTCAGCAGTTACAATAGCTCTGGTTTCTTTTGCTGCTTTAATAATTAAATCCCTGTCAATGGGCTTTATAGTTGACATATTGATAACTCGGATATGCAATCCTTCTTTCTTCAGCATTTCTGCGGCTTCAAGGGCATGGCTCACCATAAGGCCGTTTGCGATAATCGCTGCGTCTTTGCCGTCTCTCAGCACCACACCCTTGCCTATGGTAAACTTATAATCCTCCGGTAGGACAACCGGAGATTTTCCCCGCGCAACACGAACATAAACAGGGCCGTTGTATTTCACAATCTCTTGAATAACAGAACGGGTCTCAATACCGTCGCACGGCGCTATCACGGTCATATTGGGTATTACCCTCATAAGCGCAATATCTTCAATCGCCTGATGCGATCCCCCGTCTTCGCCCACGGTTATGCCGCTGTGGCTTGCGACTATCTTGACATTCAGCTTCGGATACGCAATGGACTGCCGAACCTGCTCCCATGCCCTGCCTGACGCGAATATGGCGAAGGTGGATGCAAATGGTATCTTCCCACAGGTAGAAAGCCCTGCGGCGGTGCCCATCATATCCGCCTCTGAAACACCCATGTTAAAAAACCTCTCAGGGAATTTCTTTGCAAACACGCCGGTCTTTGTCGAGCCTGATAAATCCGCATCCAGCACAACAATATCTTTGTAGCTTTCCCCAAGCTGTGCAAGGGTTTCTCCATATACATCACGGGTTGCAACAAGTTGTGTCATAAGTCCTCGTTGTTATAATTTTTTTCTATACAGAGCGCCTAACGGTTAGCTTTTTCTCTTTTATAACTTTTCTTTTTTTGCTTTTGATTTTCTTGTATTTCGCCGGACTTTCAAAAAGTGTCGGAATCTTTAATTGCTTACTATTTTCTACTTCAGGATAAGCGATGGAATTTAATCCTCCGTTTTTGAATTTGCCGGTGTATTCTCCATTTTCTTTTCGCTGCTTGAATGTTTTTGTTACAAAATGTTTTTGTAATTCCTCTTGTATAGTCTTTCTTTCGGAAGGACTGTTTTCAAGCCTTTTTTTTGCAAGTTCAATATATTCTGCTGAAACATCTATTCCAATAAATTTTTTATTCAAGAGTTTTGCCGCAACTAAAGTTGTTCCACTGCCGCAATATGGGTCTATTACAATGCCATCTTTTTCGTCTAAAATTGATGCTATCACTCTTGTTGGCAATTCTATGGGAAACGGCGCAGGATGCGGATTTGAACGTTCAGGCGGCAATCGCCAGATAGAAGTTAATAAGGCATGTTTTGATGAAAGTTCCTCGCCAATCAAATTATTTGCAACAGGTTTTTGCAGCCAAAAGACTCTTTCATCCACCTGCCAAAACCTCCACCCTCTTATATTTGCGGCAATCATTCTGTCCCAAATAATTTCCTGCCTGATATTCCATTTTGTTTTTGTAATCCATTCGTAAGGATGTAATAACTTTCCCTTTTCCCAACGAATCTTATGATTATAAAAAAGTGATCCACCCTCTTTAGTTATGCGATACAATTCATTCAATACCGCAATTTGCTCTTGCTGGTATGCAACCTCGCTTTTCTTGTCAGTGGCAGCATCATACAACACATTTTTTACCAACCAGCCTTTTTGTTTTTCACCTTTGTTGTATGGCGGGGAAGTAATACCCAAATCCACATGATTGGATTTTATCTTTTTTAGTATATCCAGCGAGTTGCCTCGTATAATATCGTTTACAGGGGTTATCATACTTGCATTACAGTTTATCTGTAAGAATCATTAACATCTTGTATGGTTTTGATGTTTGACAGGTCAAGATGTTCCACTAAATTCCTTTGATAATTTATCAGAATGCTCAACACAAATTCTTTTGTCTTGTCCGGCGGACAAACCACATCAAAGCCATACTTTTTTATTAAATTCTCAATCGGCACATTTTGGGTTGAGCGGCTTCCAGCTTTTCTATCTACCACCCGCTCTAACAAGTATTTTCCTAAATTTTTATGTTGTCCATACACAACAAACTGCAAATCACTCGCGCCTTTCCAAATAGCAACCGCTGTGAATAATCGTGGATCGCTGAATGCCTTTGCTTTTTCAATGTTAGTATCATTCCAAGTTCCACCTAACCGACTTGATGTGATTGAGCATTGTTTGATTTATAAAAAAGTTTCATTCTCGCTTTTCTTGGCATCAAAGCCATGTTTGTCAAAATTGAGCAAATCATAACCCAAATAATTTGCAACGATTGCATCTCTGATTGAATTTATGGTTGTATCTGTATCATAGATGTTAAATTTCTCTTGAAACTTTGACAGTTCTTGAAGCGATATGATTCCAAGAGTCCTAAATTCAGAAGGTATTGCTTGATAATTTCCTTTTTCAAATATGCCCATAAGGTTTTTACTTATAAATGCCATTTTTTGTCTTACTACGATTATCGTCTAAATTTGCTTGCAGACTAACACGATCTGTCGGTCTTTCATATATAACTTTCCCTTTGGCCAAAATCCTTTTAAAAAGATGTTCCCTCACATCATCCAAATCTACGAGATCAATCTCATCTTCTGCAGCCATAGAAACCTTGCTGTAATATTTAAAAAAATCTTTGGGCTTAATCCCGCTTACCGCAATGTCAATATCATGCGCCGATTCCACATCTTCAAGACATGAGCCAAACAGCAGTACCTTTTTAGCGCCAAATTCTTTGCTAATACTTGCAATTGCTGTTATTTCTTTTTCAAAGGTAGTTTTATTCATAGCTTTACCCAGCCACCCTCTCCGGCCAACCCTCCGCTGACATCCCCAATTCCTCAAGAGATTTCTTCAACTCCTCATCCGACGGCGGCACGCCGTGATACTGGTATTTGCCTTCAAATATTGAAACTCCCTTTCCCTTCACCGTCCTTGCAATAATCATGGTTGGCTTTCCTTTTATCGTCTCTGCATCGTCAAGCGCCCTGATTATCTGCCCCATATCGTGGCCGTCTATCATGAGAACATACCAGCCAAATGCCTTCCACTTTTCGCTCAATGGCTCAACATTCATTACGTCTGTTACAGCGCCGTCTATCTGAAAACCGTTAAAATCTACAATGGCGCAGAGATTGTCTAATTTATAATGGGCTGCGCTCATGGCAGCCTCCCAGACCTGGCCCTCTTCAACCTCGCCGTCGCCGAGAAGCGCATAGACCCGCGAAGGTTTTTTATCAAGCCTTAAAGCTAATGCCATTCCATTTGCCATAGAAAGCCCCTGTCCGAGCGAGCCGGTGCATACCTCAATCCCGGGCGTGCATTTCATATCAGGATGACCCTGAAGAATACTCCCCAATTTTCTCAAGGTAAGCAGTTCCTTTGGAGAAAAATATCCGCACCTCGCAAGCGCAGCATACTGAATCGGCGCTGCATGTCCTTTTGATAATATAAATCTGTCCCTATCCTCCCATTTTAGGTTTTGGGAATCATGTCTCATCTTGTAAAAATAAAGGGCTGTAACAATATCGGCGGCTGAGAGCGAGCCGCCTGTATGCCCTGATTTTGACTTATTGAGCATCATCAAAACATCCAGCCGCAACTGTTTTGCCCATTTCTTTAGATTTTCTATGTCTGGTTTTGTCATAACTTCACTTATTAAACTCTCCATTTTTATCCGTGCTTACTCCTTTTCACTGAGACTTAGATACTCCAAAATAATATCATCAAGGCTTTTTTCTTCAACCAATGGCCCGCCCTTTTTTTCTACTGCCCCCCGATTAAGACCTTCGGGGGCAAGCTTTTCTGCTGTCTTTAGTTGTTGAGGTTCAATCTTTTCTTCTTTCTTGTCAAATACGCCATTTTTCAGATTCTTCAGCATAGTGCCGTGCTGGTCACGCATAATCTCTTTTACAACTATATCAAGTTTATCGGACTTTATAATATCTGCATAGCTTGTCCTTTTAGAGGATATAATAATGCCTTCTTTAAATAAGAGTGTAGTTATTACAGGGTTTTTCCTGCCGCCATCTTCTGTCTGGACATGGTAACGTACTTCCTTATGCATTACATTTTCATTAAAACCTAATTGCATAGCTTCACCTTATCTTAAATTTTCTAACACACTGTTTTGATTTATTCAAGACTTATATGCCTCCGTAAAAAAATCAAAGTCTATTTTGGGGTGCCTTTTATTATAAATGGTAAAACTCGGCATGAAATTTTCGTTGACGCAATGAGAGGCTTTCTGATAACCTTCAAAAAGGCCGTGAGCCGTGACCGTGTTCCGTATCCGTGTATATTTTACGGTCACGGCCAACGGACACAGGAAACGGTATTTTTCTATGGAATCATTAGCCTCTATAATTCAGGACATAGCCATACTTGCAGTTCCGGTACTTTTAGCCGTAACCTTTCACGAGCTTGCGCATGGTTGGGTGGCGGATAAGCTTGGAGACCCCACGGCAAGGCTTTTGGGAAGGCTTACCTTAAATCCTATTAAGCACCTTGACCCCATCGGGACCCTTGTATTTTTTCTGACCCGAATGATTGGCTGGGCAAAACCTGTGCCGGTAAATCCTTTCAATTTTAAAGACCCGGTAAAGGGTATGATGTGGGTTGCCATAGCAGGACCTGCGACAAATCTTTTTCTGGCAGCAGTGAGCGCTGTTCTCTTTAAGGCGCTGTTTGCGTCAGGCATATTATTCGAGCCTTCTCTTTCATTCATTATGAAGCCGCTCTTTATGATGATTCAGGTGAGTGTTGTGATAAACATCGGCCTGGCTGTCTTTAATTTTATTCCCATCCCGCCCCTTGATGGAAGTAAAATCCTTATGGGCCTTTTATCCAGAGAGCAGGCAATGGTTTTTGCAAGATTTGAGCCGTATGGGTTCATAGTGTTGATTCTTTTAATTATGACAAATGTTGTTACTACAATTATTTCTCCTATCATTAGTTTAGCAGTGGGTTTGCTTCTTGGAGGCGGATTTTAATGACTATTAAGCGGGTCTTAAGCGGCATGAGGCCTTCCGGTAAGCTGCACCTCGGCCATTTCCACGGCGTTCTTGAAAATTGGCTCAAGCTGCAAAAAGAGCATGAATGTTTTTTCTTTGTGGCTGACTGGCATGCGCTTACCACCGAGTATAACAACCCTTCCGCTATTCAGGAGAATATCAAGGAGATGGTGATTGACTGGCTGTCTGTGGGGATACTGGGGACAGATTTGAAATCTGTCCCCAACTCAACCATATTTCTGCAATCCGCAATCAAAGAACATGCGGAACTGCATCTTCTCCTCTCCATGATAACACCGCTCTCGTGGCTGGAGAGAAATCCCACTTACAAGGAACAGGTGGACGAGGTAAAAGATAAGGATTTGCACACCTACGGATTTCTCGGGTATCCTGTTTTGCAGACCGCTGATATTATTATTTATAAGGCAAATATGGTGCCGGTAGGCATTGACCAGGCGCCGCATCTGGAGCTTTCCCGCGAGATTACCCGAAGATTTAATTTCCTTTACGGCGAAACATTTCCTGAGCCGCAAACGCTTTTGACGGAAACGCCGAAACTCCTCGGCACTGACGGCAGAAAGATGAGCAAGAGCTACAACAACGCCATATTTTTGTCGGACCCGCCTGATGTGATAGAAAAAAAGCTCCTGCCCATGTTCACAGACCCGGCGCGCCAGCGGAGGACGGACAAAGGAAATCCTGAGGTATGCCCGGTATATTTTCTGCATAAGATTTATTCCATTCCTGAAACCATCACGTGGGTTGAGCAGGGATGCAAGACCGCTGGCATCGGCTGCATAGAATGCAAAAAATCGCTCATCCCGTCTATCGTCAAAAAGCTTGAGCCAATTCAAAAGAAACGGGCAGAGATTGTAAAAAATCCTGACATCGTGAATGAAGCGCTGAACAAAGGAAATAAAAAAGCGTTAAAAATAGCGCAGGAGACTATGACCGGGGTGAGGAAGGCGTTGAAACTACAGTAGGCAGTACGCACTACCTGACTCGTTCCCAAGCTGGAGCTTGGGAACGAGATGAATGTTGCAAATCGAGACAAACATGATTGAGACAAACAAACTGTTAAATATAAAAGAAGCCAGCAAATGGGCAACGGGGCATCTGGGCAAGACAGTGACGACCTCAAATATTTCTTATCTTATTCAATACGGAAGAATAAAGAAGATCGGTAGCAACGGCACAACTCTGGTTTCCAAGCATGAGTTAATTAACTACTACAAATCTTACAACGGCCACAGAGAACTTTCATGGAAAGACCAGCTTGGCAAGGATTTGAACTGGGCTTTGTCTTTTGACCAATACAAAGAAGCCGAAACAACAAAACACGTTCACCGGCTCCATCCCTACAAAGGAAAATTCATCCCGCAGTTGGTTGAATATTTTCTTGATAGCCATACCGATAACTTTAAAAAACAGATTTATTTCAAAAAAGGGGACATCGTTCTTGATCCGTTTTCCGGCAGCGGAACCACATTGGTTCAGTCTTGTGAACTCGGGATGCACGGCATTGGGATAGATGTTTCAGCGTTTAATTCTTTAATCGGAAATTGCAAGGTAGCCAGATACGACATGGCTGATATTCAAAATCAAATCAACCGAATCAGCAAAGCCTTCAAAGAGTTTCTTTCAGACTCGCACACGCTTGAGTTTGAGGGGAAACTGCTGAAGGAGCTTTACCGGTTCAACAACAAATATTTTCCGGTTCCCGATTATAAATACAAAGTGAAAAGAGGAGAAATCAACGAAGACAAATACGGCGCAGAAAAAGAAAAGGAATTTCTTCCTGTCTTCAATAAACTCGTTAAAGAATACAATATCAAATTGCGGCAAGACAAGGCAGACTCCTTTCTTGACAAGTGGTATTCACAACACATCAGGGAAGAACTTGAATTTGTATTCGATGAAATAAAAAAGATTGAAAACAGAGACACAAAGAAAATCATCAGCATTATTTTAAGCAGAACGATTCGCTCCTGCCGTGCCACAACCCACGCGGATTTGGCGACGCTCAAAGAACCGGTAACCGCAACTTATTATTGCGCTAAACACGGAAAGATTTGCAAGCCGCTTTTCTCAATTCCCAAGTGGTGGGAGACCTATTCTCAAGACACTGTGAAAAGGCTTATGCAGTTTGACAAGCTGCGCACACGGACTTATCAGGCTTGCTTGACCGGCGACAGCCGCGCCATTGACATTTTCAAAGAACTTGAAAAGAAAAATTCTCCATTTGCAGCATTGGCAAAGAAGAAAAAAATCAAAGGTATTTTTTCCTCTCCGCCTTATGTCGGACTTATTAATTATCACGAACAGCACGCTTACGCTTACGACCTTTTCGGTTTTAAACGACAAGACGATTTGGAAATCGGCCCGCTTTTTAAAGGGCAGGGCAAGGGAGCAAAAGAAAGTTATATTGCGGGAATCGCCGATGTGCTGAATAATTGCAAAAGGTTTTTAGCTGATGATTATGATATTTTTCTTGTCGCCAACGATAAATATAATATGTATCCTGCTATTGCAGAAAAGGCAGGAATGAAAATAGTCAATCAATTTAAACGCCCCGTGCTTAACCGCACAGAGAAAGATAAAGGGGCGTATGCGGAAATAATTTTCCATTTAAGAACAAAGTAATTATGCCACTATCACAAGATAAAATTGAAAAAATATCTTTTCAAATCATCAAGGTTCTTTTTACGCGGTTTGAAAGTTTTCCTGAAGATGCTTCAAGCAACAGAAATGCTCCCTTTCACACTGCATTCTTAAATGCCTTTGCAGACAAGTTTCAAGGTAAAGTTTCCGATGTTCCGTTTTTTGTCAGTTTAAGCAGTTGGCTGCAAGGATTGAACACCACATTAGGGCAAACATTCTTTGAGAATGTTGCTCATATTTTAAGCGATGGCGAGAAAAGAGAATACACCTCTAAAAAGCTGGGCAATCTTTCCATTGATAAAAAGCAAAAGGAAAATGCAAATACCATCATAACCGATTTAAGCACAGCGAAAAATATCCCGCATCTTGATAACGAGAATCGGAAGCTATTCATACATGATAACACCGAACCGGTGAGCGCTCTGGATTTTTCAGCAGATGTTTTTATAGATGATGGAACTCAAGTAACTGCTATTGAATTGAAATCAGTAAGACCAAACTCCGGAGAGATGCGCGGTGAAAAGCAGAAAATTTTAGAAGGAAAAGCTGCGCTGTTCAAAAAGTTTCCGGGTAAAACGGTTCGGTTTTATATCGGTTTCCCATTTGATCCTACACATGAAGCATCTGCGACCGGTTATGACAAAGCAAGATTTCTCAGTTCAATTATCAATATGAACAAATACTTTGCCGGCAGCGAGGTTTTACTGGCAAGCGAACTGTGGAATTTTTTATCAGGCGAAACCGCAACAATGGAACAATTGCTGCAACTCATTAACACGATTGCAACCACTGAGTTTTTAACCAAATACGATTTTCTCAACAACCATCAGAACAAACAGCAAAACCTTAAACTCTACAAACAAAGATTGGCAGAATGGAACCTTCATTCCGAGATTGAGTTGATAAACAACGAGGCAACAATAAAAGCTAAAACAGGAACAGATAAAAAGTTGGCGAGAATATTTAACCAACTTGTATTTAAAGACGGCGTGTATAATATAGACAGATTTAAGGCATTAAACGAAATTATCTGATCCGCGCCGTGTTCCGTGCCCATAAAGACAAGAATCATCTTTCACGGTTGACTTGTTCCCAAACTGGAGATTAGGCATTAGATGATAAGGTGATTCAATGTTAAGAAAATTTATTGCTGGCTACCGTTTGAGATTTACGATATGAAGGAATGGCAATGAGCAAAAAGGTAGTTAAAAACTGGCTTGCCCTTGCAGAGTATGACTTTGAAACGGCAAAGGCGATGATGAAAAGCGGAAGATACCTGTATGTTGCCTTCACCTGCCAACAGACGATAGAGAAGGCATTAAAGGCTTTGTATGTGAAAGAGAAAGAAGAAACCCCGCCGTATACGCATAATCTTATAAGACTTGCAGAAGAATTATCCATTGGTAAACAGATAGACGAAGAAACAAACAGATTTTTAGAGAGATTGAATTCTTATTATATTCAGTCAAGATATACAGAGGAAATATATCAAATATCAAAATCCCTTGATAAAAAGAGCGCACAGGAGATTTTATCCAAAACAGGAGAGTTGTTTAAATGGCTAAAAAAACATGTGTAATAGAGGAAGACACTCTTAAAAAAGAGATATCCGTTTTCTATAACTTGATAAAAGACGCTTATCCGGTAAAGAAGATGATCCTGTACGGTTCTTATGCAAAAGGAGTTGCAACAAAGGACAGCGATATAGATGTTGGAGTTATCATTGATTTGCCTGACAGTGTAAACAAAGTGGAAATAACGGCAAATCTGTTTCATATCGCCAGAAAGATTGATACCCATATTGAACCTCTGTGCATTTTATGGAGCGAATACAAAAATTTTGAGCGCGGCAGTATTCTTTCGGAAATAGTTAAAACCGGAATTGAGGTGGTTTAACTTTATCTACTGTTATGTCCTACAAAGTCAAACTTGAAATATTTGAAGGCCCTCTTGACCTTCTCCTCCACCTCATAAAACAAAATGAGGTGGATATCTATGATATTCCCATTTCCATTATTACAGCGCAGTATCTGGAATATGTAGAGATGATGAAGACCCTCAACCTTGAGGTGGCAGGGGAATTCCTGCTCATGGCAGCCACTCTCATCCACATCAAGTCAAAGATGCTTCTGCCTTTTTCAGAGGAGGCGGGTGAGGAAAAAGAGGAGGGCGGCGACCCGCGGCAGGAGCTTATCAGGAGACTGCTTGAATATCAGAAGTATAAAGAGGCTTCGGCCCAATTGGAACAAATGATGATTCTCGGCAGAGATACATTTACCAAAGGCCAGATGCCTGCTGGGGACAGATTTCAAATCTGTCCCCAAGAAGAAGGGGGATTGGTAAATTTATCCCTCTTTGATTTGCTGGAGGCATTAAAAGATGTCTTGGCAAAGGCGCCGAAGACTATCGGTTTTGACATAGCATTAGAACATATCACCATCGCAGACAGGATAAATTTTATCATGGAGCTTTTGAGCAAGGAAAAGAGCATAACATTTTTCTCCCTGTTTCCTTCAAGCAGCAGCAGGGCTATGATAGTTACAACGTTCCTTGCAATGCTTGAACTTACCAAGATGAAGGTGATAAGAATTTACCAGTCCGAGCAGGATGGGGTGATACGGCTTTATGTGCCGGAAAGCAGTTCGGAGTTGGGAGTTCAGGATTCGGAGATAGTAAGTCAGGAGTAAGAGGGCGGTAAAATGAAAACAACCGGCAGAATTACAAGGTCTTATAAGAAACATTTTATAAAAAAGAAACAACCTGTAGTCAAGGAATCCCCTGTTCTCTATAGACCAATTGAAACGTCATTTCAAGATTTGCTGAATAATATAATACAGGGAGATAATCTTGAGATATTAAAATTGATTCCCGACAATACAGTAAATTTGATCATCACTTCCCCTCCCTATTTTAAACAAAGAGATTACGGCGGCGGCATCGGGAATGAAAAAACCGTTGAGGAATATATTGATAATCTGCTGAAGGTTTTCTCGGAGTGCGTTCGTATTTTAAAGGATGACGGAAGTATCGTATTCAATCTGGGCGATAAATATTTGGAAGGAAGCCTTCAATTGATTCCATATCGATTTGCCGTTGCGTCTTTAAAATCATTTCCGGTCAAACTGGTGAACAGCATCACTTGGGTAAAATCCAATCCTACACCAAGACAATATCAGAGAAGACTTGTGAGCAGCGCCGAACCATTTTTTCATTTTATAAAAAACGACAACTACTGTTATAACTTTGCCGACTACATGAGTAATAACGGATTGAAAAGCAAACGAACCGCAGGCAATAACATCGGAAAAAAATATTTTGAGCTCATAGAAACCTCTGCTCTAACACTGGAGCAAAAGAAGATGGCCCTCTGCGAATTGCAGGAAATAATAGAGGCGGTTAAATCCAGGAAAATAGAGAGCTTCCGCATGAAGATAAAGGGCATTCATTCCGAGCCGTTTGGCGGGCAAGACGGGGGCAGAAAATATCAGCTCATGAGAAAAGGTTTCACAATCATAAAAATTAAAGGCGAACCGATAAAAAGGGATGTGATAGAGTGCGCGGTAGAAACAATAAAAGGATGCAAACACCCCGCCATCTATCCGCTGTCTATTATTAAAGAACTCATAAAACTCCTTTCCTTGCCCGGCAATATTGTATTGGATCCGTTCATGGGAAGTGGCACCACGGCGGCGGCGGCCAAAGAACTGGACAGAAGGTATATCGGCATTGAAAGCAATGAGGAATATTGCAAATATGCGCAAGAGCGGATTAAAAATATCGGGATAGGGAAACCGCTGGAGCTTTTCAGGTGAGAGAAATGACTGCCGATAAAAAGAAAACGCATAGAGATATTCTTCAGGAAATTTACCGAAAGGCATTGACCATAGTCAATGACGCTGTTGTCCGGCATTTGTTTGATGAGTTTGGGACTGAAGAGAAAAAATATTTACAGACGGTAATAGATAATTTTGAAAAAGGCAAAGGAGTTTTAACGGTTCTCATAACAAGCCTCGTTCATAAGCTGCACAATCCCGCGCAGGATATTCGGCTGCATCAGGATAATATGAACGGCGGATATTCCGGCAGAGGAATTGATACAAAATATGTTACTCCTTTTATGAAGGAAATGGAATTTCCTTCAATGGCGGAAAGCGGTTGGTTGACGAGATCGCTGGAGCAAAACCTTCCGTATGATTTTCATTACCCGGGAAAAATAACTCCCGATGAGTTGAAAAGAGCATTTCTTAACCTGCTTGACCTGATCCAAAATCAAAACAGGTCTCCTGAAAAATATTTATTGGCGTTATTTGTAAAACTGATTGAGTATCGTGAGCAGAAAAAGATTGACTTGGCAAAACCTACCAACCTTTCCATATCGGCCATCGTTCATGATCTCAAAGAACATTTTGAAGCAGGCTATTCATGCCGAGGGGCTTCCCGCTTGCCTACCTTGGCTGTTTATGCCGTTTATCAATGCATGATAAAAGAACTGAAACGGTTCGAGGGCAAGCAATTGATGCCATTGGAAGAGCATACTTCCCCTGATAAAAGATCAGGCATGGTAGGTGATATTGAAGTGAGGAATGCAAAGGGAAGGGTATTTGAAGCCGTTGAGATTAAACATGGAATTTCCATAAATACCAATTTAATCAGAGACGCTTACGAAAAATTCAAGTCGCATCCGATAGAACGGTATTATCTGTTGACCACCGCAGAAGAAGATTTATCGCATGCCGGGAGCATTGCAAAAGAAGTTTCCAGAATATCAAAAATCCACGGCTGCCAAGTAATTGTGAATGGCATCTATCCGACGCTCAAATATTATTTGCGGCTTTTACACGATCCCTATGATTTTATTGACAACTATGTGGAAAGCTTAAAGAGCGACAAAACCATAAAATATGAGCATAAACTGAAATGGAATGAGATTGTCAGCCGGCAGGTATCATAAAATTTCACAATGGAGTAATACAACATGGACAAAGACAGCTTAAAACCGCTCATAGAAACCATAATCTTTGCCGCTGATCATCCCATCAGCTTTGAAAAACTGATGAATGTATTGGAAGGGGAAAAGCGGGATGAGGTGAGGCTTGCACTGAATGAGTTGATGGTTGACTATGTGCAATCAAGGCGAGGATTTACCATTGAAGAGGTGGCAGGCGGATATCAGCTCAGGACAAGGCCTGAGTTTTCGCCGTGGCTCAGGCGGCTTTTCAAGATAGGGTTCCAGAAACTGAGCAAGGCATCTATGGAGACCCTTGCCATGATTGCATATAAGCAGCCGATTACAAGGATGGAGATAGAAGAGATCAGAGGAGTTGACTGCGGCGGGGTTTTGAAGACGCTCATGGACAGGAATCTCATAAAGATTATCGGCAGGAAAGAGGTGCCTGGCAGGCCGGCAGTATATGGGACGACAAAGGAATTTCTTGAGATTTTTGATTTGAAAGACCTTTCGTGTCTGCCCACATTAAAAGAAATTATTATGCCGCAGGAGGAAGAAATTGCAGGAGAGATTACAGAAGATAATAGCGCAAGCGGGGATAGCGTCCAGACGCAAGGCAGAGGAGATGATTCTGGAGGGGAGGGTCACGGTCAACCGCAAGGCAGCGACGAAACTGGGGACCAAGGCTGACCCTGAAAAGGATAGGATTGCGGTTGACGGCAGGGTAATATCAGCGGGGGCAGATTTAAAATCTGTCCCCAAAATATATATCCTGCTCAATAAGCCCAAAGGGGTTATAAGCACGGTTTCAGACCCTGAAGGAAGGCCTACGGTCATTGACCTTGTAAAAAAATTGGGGACAGATTTCAAATCTGTCCCCAGGTTAAGACTCTTCCCCATCGGAAGATTAGACTTAGATGCGGAAGGTGTTTTGCTCCTCACCAATGATGGAGAGCTTGCCAATAAGCTCATCCATCCCAGATATAAAATTCCCAAAAAATATCTGGTCAAGGTCAGCGATGCGCCTGATGACAAGGATATTGCCAAGCTTAAAAAAGGCATCTATCTTGAAGACGGCAGGACTCTGCCTGCTGAGGCTAAATTCATAAAGGCAACAAAGACAAATTCGTGGATAGAGCTTACAGTGTATGAGGGGAGAAACAGATTGGTGAAGCGGATGTGCTTTGCAATAGGCCATTCCGTGCTAAAGTTACAGAGGACGGAATTTGCAGGCATAAAACTCGGCAGCCTCAAGCCTGGAGATTTCAGGATGCTGACAGCAGGTGAAGTGAAAAAACTGAAGGGGTGGACTGAACCTTGATGAATGTAGTTGCCGATTTATCGGCGTTTTTAAAATGCGCCCATAAATGGGCAAGCTACAGATATGAAGAACCTGACGTTATCCACTAACCTCAAAAAAACCTACAAGAAACTCTTTGCCGCCTTCGGCCCCCAACATTGGTGGCCTGGTGATACGCCGTTTGAAGTAATCGTTGGCGCAATCCTTACCCAAAATACCGCATGGACAAATGTCGAAAAGGCTATTCGTAATCTTAAGAGGGCAAAACTTCTTATTCCTAAAAAGCTCCACGACCTTTCCCATGATGAACTTGCAAAACTTATAAAACCGGCAGGTTATTTCAATATAAAGGCAAAGAGACTGAAGCATTTTTTAAATTATCTCTTTGATAATTACAGCGGCAGTCTCAACAGGATGTTTAAAAAGAGGACTGATGCATTGAGGCGGGAATTGCTTCAG
>Ga0209751_10003743_pt1 | contig 14710 bp, 14 predicted proteins | sample RifCSP13_1_FD_184019 | JGI IMG/M metagenome (GOLD analysis project Ga0209751, IMG submission 184019) | Soil microbial communities from Rifle, Colorado - Rifle CSP2_sed 13_1 (SPAdes) (version 2) | ecosystem: Environmental > Terrestrial > Deep subsurface > Rock core/Sediment | place: Rifle... | reverse complement strand
GCATGCGCGGGAAGGAGACGGTGAAACTCACCGCGGCGGCGGCGGCGGAAGCGGCGGATTGCCTGGAGGCCGAAATCTATATCGCCTCGACGGGGGTGATCGGCGAGCCGCTCGACGCGCGCAAGATCACCTCGCTCCTTGGGCGTCTTGCGCGTGATGCCAAGGGCGACGGCTTCACCGATGCCGCCCGCGCCATCATGACCACCGACACTTATCCCAAGCTCGCCACGCGCAAGGCGGAGATCGACGGGGTCTCGGTCAACATCAACGGTATCGCCAAAGGCGCCGGCATGATCGCGCCGGATATGGCGACCATGCTCGCCTTTCTCTTCACCGACGCGGCCATAGAGCCAGAAGTGCTGCGCGCCTCGCTTGATCCCGCGGTCGACGAGACGTTCAACGCCATCACCATCGACGGCGACACCTCGACGAGCGACACGGCGCTGATCTTCGCCACCGGGCGGTCCGTTACGCGCGGCGCCCCGCGCATCGTGCATGGCGACGATCTCCGCTTGGCGAGCTTCCGCTTCGCCCTGCACGAGGTGATGCACGACCTTGCCCACCAGATCGTCAGGGACGGCGAGGGGCTCACCAAATTCGTCACGGTGAAAGTGACGGGCGCCGAGACCAAGGGGGCCGCGCGCGCCATTGCCAAGTCGATCGCCAATTCGCCGCTGGTGAAGACGGCGATTGCCGGCGAAGACCCCAATTGGGGGCGGATCGTGGCGGCCGTGGGCAAGGCCGGCGAGGCGGCCGATCGCGACCGGCTCGCCATTTGGCTCGGCGATATTCTCGTCGCCAAGGACGGCGAGGTCGCCCCGGGCTACCGCGAGAAGCAGGGCGCGGCCTATATGAGGAGCTCGGAGATCGCCATCACCGTGGATGTCGGGGTCGGCAAGGAAACGGCTACCATATGGACCTGCGACCTCACGCAAGACTATATCGCCATCAATGCCGACTACCGGTCCTGAGTCGGGTATTTCGCCGAAACCTCGTTAACCTCCGGATGCGAATATGAACGAGGGCAGGGAACGCCCGATCGTCATTGTCGCGGCCTGTGCTCTCCTCGATTCCGAGGGCGCCGTGCTGATCGCCAAGCGCCCCGAAGGGCGCCCGCTCGCCGGCCTCTGGGAGTTTCCGGGGGGCAAGGTCGAGGCGGGAGAGGAGCCGGAGGAAGCGTTGATCCGCGAACTTCACGAGGAGCTTGGCATCGATATCGCCAAGCGAGACCTGTCGCCGCTCACTTTCGCCAGCCACGCTTATCCCGACTTCCACCTGCTCATGCCCGTTTATTTATGCCGGCGCTGGCAGGGGAGCCTGGCCGCGCATGAAGGTCAGGAGCTTCTCTGGGTGAAGCCCGACACGCTTCATCTCTACGACATGCCGCCGGCCGACGAGCTGCTCAAGATCGCGTTGCGCGATCTTTTTTGACCTTGGGGGACGGCGATGAGGAGCACGACGCGGGTCGAGCGCAAGACGAGCGTGCAATTCCGGCTGGCCCTTATGGCGCGACGATTTGCTGCTGACTGCTCAGGCGCCTCGGCGGTGGAGTATACCGTGTTGGCCCTCGTTGTTATCGCCATCGCGGCGGTGGTCTTCCAAATCGGCGGCAGCGTCACCGCCATGTATGAGCGCGTGGAAGGCCTCTTCACCAATTAGTCCTTTTTTGGCGTCTCCCGCGCACGGGCCGGGAAGGCGGCCTTGTCACCGGCGGGGAGTTCCGTCGTGCCAAGCGCGTCGGCGAGACGCCGCGCGGCGCTTCCCGGCTTTAGCGGCTTCTGCTGGCTCCGATCGGGTCCCCAGCCGCTGAGATAGACGATCTCGAAACTGGCGCTCACCCGTCCGTCGGGCGTGCCATGGCGCTCGCGGTAGAGGCCTTCCGCGCGCTCGAGCGTGTGACGCGACAGCGGCCTCTTGCTGCGCGCGAGAAGCACGTTGCCGCCGCCCAGCGCGCGGACCTCGCGTATCAGCTCGCGCGGGCTCGCGTAGATCACCGTGAGCGTTTCGGCGTCGGCCACGGGAAGCGCGAAGCCTGCGCGCTGCAACAGCGCGCCGTATTCCCTCACATCGCCAAAGGGCGCGACACGCGGGCTCGCCCCGCCTTGCGTCTCAGCCTCGGCTTCGATGAGCGCCTGGCGGAGCTCGATCAGCGCGCCGGCGCCGAGTAGCGCCGCCATGAACAATCCGTCGGGCACGAGCGCGCGCTTGATCTGGATGAGCGCGCCGGGAAGATCGTTGACGCGATGGAGCGCTAGCCCCGAGACGATCAGATTGAGGCTCGCCGCCTTGAACGGCAAGAGATCCTCGTCGCAGACGAGAGCGGGGCGCGGGCAAAGGGCGGCAAAGGCCAAGGCGCTCTCGGTATAGATCATCGCGCCGACTGAGGGGAGCTGCACCACTGTCCGCCCGAGCAGCCCGTGATAGGCGCCAAGGTCGAGCGCCAGCGGAAAGGGCCGCAGCATGAGCTCGACGCGCTCGGCGATCTCGCGTGCCACGTGGGCGAGCAGGAACTCGCGGGCCTCGATCTCATGGGCAAAGCGCGCGCGGCGGGCGCGCAACAGTTTGCGGTCGAACAGGAGGCGCTCGTCGCTCATGGGGGGCTACCGTTCCGCTCTTTGAGCTTGAGCCCTCCCGGCTCTATCATGGCGTCCATGCCGATCGGCGAGGCAGAGCTTAGCCTGGAGGCGCCGCCCGCTTCTCCCGCGAGCGCGCGGGTAGGAGCTGGCGTCATGCGACCCATGCTCGGGCGCCTTGCCGATCTCCTCCTGCCGCCGGTCTGCATCTCCTGCCGCACCCGCATCGGGAGCCACGGGCTCCTGTGCGGCGCCTGTTTCGCCAAGATCGACTTCATCGCGCCTCCCATTTGCGCCCGGCTCGGCGTGCCGCTCCCCTATGACGCCGGCGAGCCGTCGCTGTCGGCGGGGGCCATCGCTTCGCCGCCAGTCTACGACCGGGCGCGGGCCGCGGCGCGCTATTCGGACACCATGCGCGAGCTTATCCAGAGCTTCAAATATCGGGATCGGCACGAGGGACTGCCATTGTTCGCGCGCTGGCTCAGAAAGGCGGGGACCGAGCTTCTCGCCGACGCCGATCTCATCGTGCCGGTGCCGCTCTACCCCGCGCGGCTGTGGTGGCGGCGGTTCAACCAGTCGGCCATGCTCGCCCAGGCCATGGGCCGGCTCACCGGCATCGTGGTCGATTGCTTCGTGCTGAAACGGGTGCGGCGCACGGCAAACCAGGTGGGTCTTACCGCCGACCAGCGGCGGCGTAACGTCAGGGGCGCCTTCAAGGTCGACAGGGCGCGCCGAGGCCGCATCAAGGGAAGGAACGTCGTCGTGGTCGACGATGTGATCACTACCGGAGCGACCGCCGATTCTTGCGCGCGGGCGCTGAAACGGGCAGGCGCTGCACGGGTCGATGTGTTGGCGCTGGCGCGGGCCGTCGAGCCCACCGCCTTCGTGCTGTAGCCTTGCGCAGAGCACGCTTGCAGCCCAGTTATCTCTGGAGATATTCCCAAGGCGGCCAAGCATGACGCGCATCCTCCTCTACACCACGCCCTTCTGCGGCTATTGCCGCGCGGCGAAGCAGCTCTTGCACGGCAAGGCGCTCGACTTCGAGGAGATCGACGTCGCCTTCGACGACGAAAAGCGGGCCGAGATGATCGACCGCGCGATGGGCTTGCGCACCGTGCCGCAGATTTTCATCCATGGCCGCCATGTGGGTGGCTATGACGAGCTTGCCATGCTCGAGCGCGAGGGCAAGCTCGATGCTTGGCTCGCCGCCGCCCCTCAAGCGCTCGCGGACGCCGAGGAGACATGACCCCCTCACCGGACAGACGCTTCCGCGCCGGCCTCGTGCAGCTCCGCTCGGGCCGCTCCATGGAGGCCAATCTAGAACGGGCCGAGGCGCTAGTAAGGCGCGCGGCCCGAGGCGGCGCCGTCTATGTGCAGACACCCGAGAACACCGCCATCATGGAGCTCAAGCCCGAGCTGGTGCTGCGAGCGGCGCAAACCGAGGACGAAAGCGTTGCGCTCGCGCGGCTCAGAGCGCTCGCCGCCGAGCTCGGTATTTTTCTCCATGTCGGCTCGCTTGCCATCAAGCTCGATGAGACGCGCGTCGCCAACCGTTCCTATCTCATCGATCCTAAAGGCGGGATCGCCGCGCGCTACGACAAGCTGCACATGTTCGACGTCGATCTTGCCGGAGGGGAGAGCCACCGCGAGTCCAGCCACTGCCGGCCCGGCGCGACAGCGGTCGTCGCCGACCTTCCCTTCGGCCGGCTGGGCCTCTCCATCTGCTACGACCTCCGCTTCCCGCAGCTCTATCGCGCCCTCGCCACCTCCGGCGCCGAGTTCATCGCCATACCTTCGGCCTTCACCAAGCAGACCGGCGAAGTCCATTGGCACGTGCTGACCCGCGCCCGCGCCATCGAGACCGGCGCCTTCGTGCTCGCCGCCACCCAAGGGGGGCTGCACGAGAACGGACGGGCGACCTATGGCCATAGTCTGATCGTCTCGCCCTGGGGCGAGATCCTGGCCGAGGCGGGCGAGGAGCCGGCCGTCATCTTTGCCGATATCGACCTTGCCGCCTCGGCCGAAGCCCGCGCGCGCATCCCTGCGCTTAAGCACGGCCGCGAGTTCGCGGTCGAGATCGCGGGACGCTCGCCGCAAGCGGCGCGGAGAGAGGCCTCATGATCCGCTTCGCCCTCATGTGCGATCGGGGCCATGATTTCGACGCCTGGTTCGGATCGGGCGACGCCTACGACCGACAGGCCGGCGCCCGCGCCGTGGTCTGTCCCTGTTGCGGCAGCGCCGAGGTGAAGAAGGCGCCCATGGCCCCTGCCGTGAAAAGAGGGACGGCCGAACCTGCCGAGCCGCTTGAGGCGACCCGGCGCAAGAAGACCTATGCCTTCCTCAAGGATCTCCGCGCCCATCTTGAGGCCAATGCCGAGCATGTCGGCCCAGCCTTCCCCGAGGAGGCCCGCAAGATGCATTACGGGGAGACGGAAGCGAGGAGCATCTATGGCGAGGCGAGCCTCGAGGAAGCGAGAGCGCTAAGGGAGGAAGGCATCCCCGCCGTGCCGCTCCCGCCTTTGCCCAAGGAACGTCACTGACAAGAGCGCGTTACAATGGCGAGGTAACCTCTTGTTGGGGTCCTTGCGTTACAAATTGCCGTGGGGCGCCCTGGTAAAGCCTTTTTGGAGACCTATTTATCAGGCTGCTGGGCGTTGGTTTCTGCGCAACCAGGGTCGATAGAATGCGCCTCTTAGCTTCTTCCGCACAGCTCCGTAGTCTGCTCGCTGTCCCGTTTTTGGCGGCGATGCTCGTTTTTCCGGCGATGGCCGAGCCCAATCCGGACGGCACCCCGCCTCAGGCCGAATCGACGCCGGACACTGGGCAGAGCGGTCCCCATGCCGTAACCGGGGAACCCGACTCCGCGCAGACAGACCCCGAGGCAGCAGCCGACCAGCCTGACACTGATGCGGCATCCGAGCAGCCCGAGTCGGCGCAGACCGACCCCAATGCCCCGAGCGGGGACTCCCAATCCGCAAACCCCGACGCCGATGCTGCGCCCGAACCGCCCAAGTCCACGGTCCTCATCAATATCGACAAGTCGGTCCAGGAGATGACTGTCTTCGTCGACGGCGTGGAGCTCTACACCTGGCCTGTGTCCACCGGCATCCGCGGCTATTCCACCCCGTCAGGGACTTATACGACGACCTCGATGAATGAGATCTGGTACAGCAAACAGTGGGACAACGCGCCGATGCCCCACGCGGTCTTCTTCACCAAGAAGGGCCATGCCATCCACGGCACCTTGGAGGAGAAGAAACTCGGCAAGGCCGCCTCGCATGGCTGTGTGCGGCTCTCCCGAGCGAATGCCTCCACCTTGTACAAGCTGGTGGAGGCGACGGGCCTGGAAAATGTCCAGGTCGTGCTCAGCGGCGAAACGCCGGGCGGCGAGGCCAAGATAGCGAGCCCCGGATATGGCAAGATGCCCGAGGGCTACCCGTTCCCGTGGTTCGCGCCTGGGGAAGGCTATTATCCCAAGCCGGGGAAGAAGCGGCGTGGCCTGTTCGGGAAGCGGTGGTTCCAGCCCTACGGACCCCAGGGCTACTATGCGCCCCGCGGCAATTACCGTCCCCGCGGCATCAGCCCACGCGACTACTGACGCTCAATTCCGGACTGCCGTCGCGAAATAATTGACGTCGGTGTCGCGCGCCAGCCGCCATTCGTCGGTGAGCGGGTTGTAAACCATGCCGGTCGTGTCGCTATGGGCGAGGCCGGCCGCCTTCAGCGCGCCTCTTAGCTCCTCGGGCGTGACGAAGCGGTCCCAATTATGGGTGCCGAGCGGCAGCCAGCGCAGGATCAGCTCGGCGCCGATAATGGCGAGCGCATAGGCCTTCAGCGTGCGGTTCAAGGTCGAAACCACGATGAGTCCGCCCGGTTTCACCAAGGGCGCAACAGTTTTGAGGAACAGAGGCACGTCCGGCACATGCTCGATCACTTCGAGCAGGAGGACGGCATCGAAACGCGCGCCTGACGCCGCAATCTCCTCGGCGGTTGTGGTGCGATAGGTAATGTCGAGCCGCGCGCCTTTGGCGTGGCCCTTGGCCGCCGCGATATTCTCCGGCGCCGGGTCGATGCCGGTGACCTCGGCGCCGAGCCGGGCCAGCGGCTCGCAGACGAGGCCGCCGCCGCAGCCGATATCGAGCACCTTGAGGCCCTTAAGGCTTGCGGCGGCCTTCTTGTCGCGCCCGAATTTCCGGCAGAGCTGGTCGCGGATATAAGTGAGGCGCACGGGATTGATGCGGTGAAGCGGCTTGAACGGTCCGTCCGCGTCCCACCACTGCCCGGCGAGTTTGGCGAAGCGGGCGACCTCCTGCTCGTCGAGCATGGTCGAGCTCTTGGGGGCGCGTGCCATAGGTCATTGGCCGCGGCTCTTTACCGCCTGTCAAGCAGGCCAGAGCCATGTTGCGGGCGGCGGCTCCAATCAGTATGAAAGGCCAGCGTTTTCCGGCCGGTCCAATCAGGGCCGGCCCTCTTATTGTGCGCATCTGGATGAGGCCATGGCCCTGTTGGTGCTGAAATTCGGCGGCACGTCGGTCGCCGACGTGGATCGGATCCGCAACGTCGCCGCGCATGTGAAGCGCGAGGCCGATTCCGGCCATGCCTGCGCCGTCGTGGTCTCGGCCATGGCGGGGCAAACCAATCAGCTCGTGGCGCTCGTGGAGGAGGCCTGGGGTTTCAAGGCGGCCAAGCAGAACGGCACCGAGGCTAGCGCCCAGTACGACTGCCGCGAATACGACGCCGTCGTGTCCTCCGGCGAGCAGGTCACCTCGGGGCTTCTCGCCCTTGTGCTGCAATCCTTGGGCTTGCGGGCGCGGTCCTGGCAGGGCTGGCAGATCCCGCTCCACACCGACACCGCCCATCGTGCCGCGCGCATCACCGGGGTCGCCGTGGATGAGATCAAGGCGCGGATGATTGACGGCGAGGTCGCCGTGGTTGCCGGCTTCCAGGGGGTCGCGCCGGGCAACCGCATCTCGACGCTCGGCCGCGGCGGCTCCGATACCAGCGCGGTCGCGCTTGCGGCGGCGCTTCAAGCCGACCGCTGCGACATCTATACCGACGTCGACGGGGTCTACACCACCGACCCAAGGGTGGTGCCCAAGGCCCACCGGCTCGACCGCATTTCTTACGAAGAAATGCTAGAAATGGCCTCGCAAGGGGCCAAGGTGCTCCAGACCCGCTCGGTCGAGCTCGCCATGCAGAAGGGCGTGCGCATTTTGGTGCGCTCGAGCTTCGATCCCCCCGACCTCGGCGGGAAAAGGGATGCCGAGCCTGCCGGCGGACTTGGAACACTCGTTTGCCATGAGGATGAGATCGTGGAGCAGAACGTCGTCAGTGGAATTGCCTATGCCCGGGACGAGGCCAAGGTGACCTTGCTCAAGGTCGCCGACAAGCCGGGGGTCGCGGCGCAGGTGTTCTGCCCGCTGGCCGAGGCCAATATCAATGTCGACATGATCGTGCAGAACGTCTCCGAGGACGGCCGCTTTACCGATCTCACCTTCACGGTGCAGAGCGCCGATCTTGACCGGGCGCTGGAAGTCTTGCGCAAGGCCAAGGATAGCATCGGTTATTTGGACTTGCGCGGCTCCACCGACATCGCCAAGGTATCGGCGATAGGTGTCGGCATGCGGAGCCACGCCGGGGTTGCCGCGCAAATGTTCAGCGCGCTTGCCGAAAAAGGCATCAATATCGAGGCGATCTCCACATCCGAGATCAAAATCAGCGTATTGATCGATGCGGCCTACGCCGAGCTTGCGGTGCGGACCTTGCATTCCTTGTTCGGTTTGGACAGCCGCTAGCCGACTTTGGCGGCTAAACTGAAGCTTTCTTACAATGCGTGGTCCGCCGCTCAGCCGGCCGGCGAGGACTGTTAGTTATGCCTGTCTCTGTTGGCGCCCCGAGACAATTGCTGCGCCGCTTGCGCGAAGCGATGGCGGTGCGCGAGAGCGCGCAAGCCCGCCTCGACAAAGTCGTCGTGCTGATCGCCTCGAACATGGTGGCCGAGGTGTGCTCGCTCTATTTGCAGCGCCGTGACGGCTCGCTTGAGCTGTTCGCCACCGAGGGCCTCAATCCTGAGGCCGTCCACAATACCCATCTGAAGTCCGGCGAAGGCCTAGTCGGCCTGATTGCGGCGCAGGCCGAGCCGATGCAGTTCCCCGACGCCCAGCATCACCCGGCCTTCTCCTATCGGCCCGAGACCGGCGAGGAGGTTTATCAATCATTCGTCGGCGTGCCGATCCTGCGTGGCGGTCACACCATCGGCGTCCTCACGGTACAGAACCGCACCAAGCGGCAATACAGCGACGAGGAGATCGAGGCGCTGCAAACCACGGCCATGGTGCTCGCCGAGATGATCGCTTCCGGCGGGCTGGTGACCGAAGAGGTCAGCGCGGAGGGGCGCCGCGAGATTGCGGCGCGGTTCACCGGGCTTCCCATTTCCGAAGGCGTGGCGCTCGGCCATGTGGTGCTGCACGAGCCGCGCATCGTGGTCACGCGCCTGATCGCCGAGGATGTCGAGCTGGAGCGACGGCGGCTCGCCCAGGCGATCGAGGACCTCACCGGCTCGATCGACAGCATGATGGAGCGGGGCGACATGGCGCGCGCCGGCGAGCACCGCGAAGTGCTCGAGGCGTTCCGCATGTTCGCCCACGATCACGGCTGGCGGCGGCGTCTCGACGAGGCGCTGCTCACCGGCCTGACCGCCGAGGCTGCCGTGCAGCGCGTGCGCAACGATACCCGCGCCCGCATGCTGCGCATGCCCGACACCCATTCGCGCGACCGCCTGCACGATATCGACGATTTGTCCAACCGGCTGTTGCGGCTGCTCTCGGGCGGGGTGGGGACGGCCGCGACCGGCAGCCTGCCCCAGGACGCAATCGTCATTGCCCGCACCATGGGGCCTGCCGAGCTTCTCGACTACGACCGGCAGCGCCTGCGTGGCCTCGTGCTGGAGGAGGGCGGCGCCGCGAGCCATGTCGCCATCGTGGCGCGCGCGCTCGGCATCGCCGCGCTGACCCAGGTCAAGGGCGTCCTGGAGGCGGTCGAGCCCGGCGACGCGGCGATCGTCGACGCCGAAGGCGGCGAGTTGCATGTCAGGCCGACGCAGGAGGTGGTCTCGGCCTATGCCGACAAGGTCCGCTTCCGGGCGAGGCGGCAGGCTCAATATGCCGCCTTGCGCACCGTGCCGTCGGTCACCTTGGACGGCGAGCGGGTGGCTTTGCACATCAATGCCGGCCTGTTGTTCGACCTGCCGCATCTCGATCAGTCGGGCGCCGACGGCATCGGCCTGTTCCGCACCGAGCTGCAGTTCATGATCTCGGCCACCTTCCCGCGGCTCGAGCAGCAGACGCGGCTCTACAAGGCGATCCTCGACGCCGCCGGCGACCGGCCCGTGGTGTTCCGCTCCCTCGATGTCGGCGGCGACAAGGTGCTGCCCTATTTCCGCGCGAGCAAGGAGGAGAACCCGGCCATCGGCTGGCGCGCCATCCGCATGGCGCTCGACCGCCCGGCCCTGTTCCGCACCCAGATCAGGGCACTCCTCAGGGCGGCGGCTGGCCGCGAGCTTCGCATCATGCTGCCGATGATCGCCGATGTGTCGGAATTCCAGGCGGCCCGCGGGCTCATCGACCGCGAGGTGATGATCCTCAAGCGTCATGGGCGGCCTGAGCCGAAGCGCCTCATGGTCGGGGCCATGATCGAGGTCCCGGCGCTGCTGTGGCAACTCGACCGCATCCTGCCCTTGACCGATTTCGTTTCCGTCGGCTCGAACGACCTGATGCAGTTCCTGTTCGCCGCGGACCGCAGCAACATGCGCGTGTCGGAGCGCTTCGATCCGCTCAATCCGGCCGGGCTCAAGGCGCTTCGCGTCATCGTCGAGGCCGCCAAAAGGCACGAGGTACCGCTGAATCTGTGCGGCGAGATGGCGGGCAAGCCGCTCGAGGCCATGGCCCTGATCGGGCTCGGCTTCCGGTCGATCTCCATGGCGCCGGCCTCGGTTGGGCCGGTCAAGGCTATGATCCTGTCGCTCGATGCCGGTAATCTTGACCGAAGATTGGAGGAACTGCTCGAATGCACGGATACGTCCTTGCGCGAAGAATTGAAGCGTTTTGCCGCCGAACAGGGCGTACAGATTTAGCGTTTTGCGTGATGACAGGTCTCCACCCCAGGGCACAATGTGCTAGTCTTGCCGAGACTTGCAAACCCAACGCGGTTGGGCTTGTGTTGGCGGAGACAAGCTTGAGATGGGATCGGCTTTGCGATGCCGACCGAGCCGCGCCAAGTGCCGGTAAGCCAGCAGCCGGACGCCGCGCGACGGCGCCTGCACATTCACGGGATCAAGGAAATGCCGGCCGGCTATGATGCTGAGGTGGCGGAGCTGTTTCGGGACCTAAGGGCCGCGACCACTCTGACCGAAATGGATCTCGCCGCGCGGCTCGGAACCCGGGCCGACGTGGTGCAGGCGCTCGAGCATGGGGCGCTCTTTGCGCTACCGCCCTGGCCCGAGACCTGCCGCGTCGTGAATAACTATGGCGCGCTCCTCAATCTCGATGTCCGCCCGCTCTTACGGCGCATCTATGCGCAGCTCGAGGCGGGGATCGTCGAGCTCCAGCCCAAGGCGATGCCGGACGTACCCGTCATGACGCCGCCCGAGACGGGAGATTTCGGCTTCGCGCCCGGCAACGCCGCCGGCGCCCCAGCTCACAACCCTCTCGATATTCCCTGGCCGCCCCCTCCGTCGGCGCCTCCGCCGCAGACCGCGCGGCCTAATGTCCGGCCGGCGCCCGCCCCGCAAGCTCCCTGGCCGAACCCGGCGCCATCGCCTCAGCCGCAGCCTCAGAATCAGAATGCGTGGCCGAACGCGCAAGCTCAACCGCAAGCCTGGCCCGGCGGTCAGCCCATGCCCCAAGCCCCTCGGCCTGGCGCGGCTCCGCAGCGGCCAACGGCACCCCAGCAGCAGGCGCCCGACCGCCGTGCCGCGCCGCCGCGCCCCCAACAGGCTCAAGCGCCGCAGCCCCAGCCGCAACCCCAACCCATGCCGCCGCGGCAAGCGCCGCAACCCCAGCCGCAAGCGCAGGCTCAGCCGACGGCAGCCGACTTTAGGGCCGAGCCGGTCCAGCCGCTGACCGAGCCTGATAAGAAGCGAAGGCGCCCCGCGCTCTTGAAATGGGGGATCGGCGCTCTCATTGTCTCGGTGGTGGCGTTCGGACTGTGGTTCGCGCTCAGCCAGGCGCCCATCCCGTCGGGCATTCCGGGCCTTGGCGGCAGCCAAAGCGGGACTCTCGACCCTGACGACCCGCGCAGCCGCAAGTCCGACCGGCTGCCGAGCCCGCCGGGCGGTTAACTTCCCTCCAAGCTCAAAAGCATGACGACGATCCCCGCCGATAGACTCGACAAGCTCGTCTCCCGTTGGCAGACGGTGCAAACCACCCTTGCCGCGGGCGCCGATCAGGAGAGCTATGTGCGGCTTTCCCGCGAATTCGCCGAGCTCGACCCGATCGTTGCCACCATCACCGAGCTCAGGCGGGCGATCGGCGAGCGCGCGGATCTGCAACAGCTCGTTGACGATCCGGCCTCCGATCCCGAAATGGCGGCGCTCGCCGAAGCGGAGCTTGGCACGCTCGATCCCAAGATCGACGAGCTGGAGCGGTTGCTGAAAGTGCAGCTCCTGCCCAAAGACGCCGCCGACGAGAAGAGTGCGATCCTCGAAGTGCGCGCCGGCACCGGCGGGGAGGAGGCGGCGCTATTCGCCGGCGATCTGTTCCGCATGTATCAGCGCTACGCCGACCGCCATGGCTGGAAGGTGAACATCCTCTCGGCCAGCGACTCGGCGACCGGCGGCTATAAGGAAGTCATCGCCAACATCACCGGCAAGGGAGTGTTCGCGCGGCTCAAATTCGAGTCCGGCGTGCATCGCGTGCAGCGCGTGCCTGAGACCGAGGCGCAAGGGCGCATCCACACCTCGGCGGCGACGGTGGCGGTGCTGCCGGAAGCCGAGGAGGTCGACATCAAGATCGACGACAAGGATTTGCGCATCGACGTGTTCCGGGCGAGCGGCCCGGGCGGCCAGTCGGTCAACACCACCGACAGCGCGGTCAGGATCACGCATCTGCCGAGTGGGCTCGTGGTCAGCCAGCAGGACGAGAAGTCCCAGCACAAGAACAAGGCCAAGGCGATGAAGGTGCTGCGCGCGCGCCTCTATGACTTCGAGCGCGCCAAGCTCGATGCGGCGCGGGCCCAGGACCGCAAGAGCCAGATCGGCTCGGGCGACCGCTCCGAGCGCATCCGCACCTATAATTACCCGCAAGGGCGCGTCACCGACCATCGCATCGGCTTCACCACGCATCAGCTCCCATACGTGCTTCAGGGCGAGGCCGCGCTCGACGAGATCATCGACGCGCTGATTACCGAGCATCAGACCACCCAGCTCGCCTCCATGCAGGAGGAGGGCCATGCCTGAGGCCTTGACCCTGAACCAGGCTTTCGTCGAAGCGGCTTGCGCCTTGCGCCAGGCGGGGATCGCGACGCCCGAGCTCGATGCGCGGCTGCTGCTCTGCCACGCCGCCGGCCTGACCCACGAGGCCTATACCGCGCAGACCCGGGACCCCCTTCGGCCTGAGGCAGGCGAAGCGCTTGGCGCCGCCATCGCCCGGCGCCTCAAACGCGAGCCCGTGGCCCGGATCACCGGAACCCGCGAGTTCTACGGCCGCAAATTCCACCTCGATCCTCATGCGCTCGACCCCCGCCCCGATACCGAGACCTTGATCGAGGCGGCGCTCGCTCATCTCGCGCGGAAGGGCTTGCGCGGCAGCCCGCTCACCCTCCTCGATCTCGGCACGGGCACGGGCTGCATCCTCGTCACCCTTCTCGCCGAGCTGCCGCGCGCACGCGGGCTGGGCACCGATATGAGCCATGGTGCGCTCGCCTCTGCCGCCAAGAATGCCGAGCGCCTCGGCGTTGGGGGCCGAGCCGCCTTCGTGGCCGCCGATTGGCTCGATGCGGTCGAGGGCAAGTTCGACCTCATCCTCTCCAACCCGCCTTATCTTGTCTCGGGGGAGATCGCCGCGCTGGCTGACGAGGTCGCGGCCTATGACCCGATCCTCGCGCTTGATGGCGGCCCCGACGGGCTTGACGCCTATCGGCGCATCGCCGCCGGCGCCGGCGACGTCTTGGCCGAAGGCGGCCGGCTCTTCGTCGAGATCGGGGCGGCGCAGGCAGAGGCCGTGGCCGGAATCTTCTGCGCGGCCGGGCTTAAGCTCGATGAACATGAGGCCATCAGGCCGGATCTCGCCGCAAGGCCCCGCGTGGTTGTGGCAGGGATGTGACAGGTGGCGGCGGATCACAGCGCCGCACGCCAAAAAAAGACTTGGAAAACCGCGATGTTCAGGTTAGGTTCGTGCCAGCAAACGACTATTCGGCCTTTCGCGCTGGGAGCGCGCGGCCGGTTGCAACGGCAACTAGAGCGGATATCTCGTGAACCTCGATTGAAAGGCTGCACACGCCTCTCGGGACGTTCAGGAGACGCTCAACCGTCCACCAGATTGAGGTTGGCTGGCGCGAGCTGAACGACTCTTGGACGCTTAAGCGCCGGGGTATCGACTCATAACAAGGCAAAAAGAACGCGTAGGACGACTGCACGGCTGATCCGGCGTTCCGAGCGCAAGACGTGCGTTGGGGGCTTAAGGACCGGCCATGGAAGCGAGTGAGCAGGGAAGGACGCGGGGCGCGCTAGCCCCGCCTATCAGGTGAACAGAAGGAAATGAGGCAAGGACAGCAGAATCGCAGGGGCCGCGGCCGGGGTGGCCGTAAGCCCCAAAATCCCTTAGCGCGCAGCTATGAATCGAACGGCCCCGACGTGAAGATCCGCGGGACCGCGGCCCATATCGCCGAGAAGTATATGTCGCTCGCGCGCGACGCTTTGGCCTCCGGCGACTTGGTCGCGGCCGAGAGCTATCTCCAGCACGCCGAGCACTATAACCGCATCATCATGGCGGCGCAGACGCAGTTCAGCGGGCAGCCCAACGCTCACCAGGGCGAGGGCCCTAACGGCGGCGGCTCCTACCGTAACCCGCGCTGGAACTCGGACGACGAGGGCGGCGACGATGATGTCGCCGAGGCCGGCGATGGCGGAGATATTCGCCCCA
>Ga0209751_10003742_pt1 | contig 14710 bp, 13 predicted proteins | sample RifCSP13_1_FD_184019 | JGI IMG/M metagenome (GOLD analysis project Ga0209751, IMG submission 184019) | Soil microbial communities from Rifle, Colorado - Rifle CSP2_sed 13_1 (SPAdes) (version 2) | ecosystem: Environmental > Terrestrial > Deep subsurface > Rock core/Sediment | place: Rifle... | reverse complement strand
GAGGCGGTCGATCATTTGCGCTATGCGGCGACCGAAGCGCGACGCAAGTTTGCAGCACCCCGTCGGCTGACGGGCCCGACCGGAGAAGAGAACGAGCTGAGCTTGCATGGGCGCGGCGTGTTCGCTTGCGTCTCGCCCTGGAACTTCCCGCTCGCCATTTTCACCGGGCAGATCGCCGGCGCGCTCGCCTCAGGCAATGCGGTGGTGGCCAAGCCCGCCGAGCAGACCCCGCTGGTGGCGGCCCGCGCGGTGAGGCTGATGCATCAGGCCGGAATTCCGCCTGACGTGCTGCATCTTCTGTCCGGACGGGGCGAGACGGTCGGTGTCGCGCTCGTCAAAGACCCCCGCGTCGACGGCGTCGCCTTCACCGGGGGCACCGAGACCGGTCTTGCCATCAACCGCGCGCTCGCCGCGCGTGAGGGCCCGATCGCCAAGCTGATTGCCGAGACCGGCGGACTCAACGCCATGATCGTGGATTCCTCGGCGCTGCCTGAGCAGGTGGTCGACGACGCGCTCGCTTCCGCCTTCGACAGCGCGGGGCAGCGCTGCTCGGCGCTCAGGGTGCTCTTTCTACAGGAGGACGTGGCCGAGGAGACGCTTCGCATGCTGATCGGCGCGGCGCGGGAGTTCAAGATCGGCGATCCCCTCGACTATGCCACCGATGTGGGGCCGGTGATCGACGAAGAGGCGCGTGCCACGCTCGAAGCCCACAAGGCTCGCATGCGCAAGGAGGCGCGCGAGCTGCTCGACCTGCCCTTGAGCGAAGAGCAGACGCAGGGCACCTATGTCGCGCCAGCGATCTATGAGATCCCGTCCATCAATGTACTGAAGCGCGAGGTGTTCGGGCCGATCCTCCATGTGGTGCGGTTTTCCGGTGACCGCCTGGGCGAGGTGTGCGATGCGATCAATGCGACCGGCTATGGGCTGACGCTCGGCCTGCATAGCCGCATCAAAGCCACGGCGGACTTCGTGGCCACCCGCGTCAAAGTCGGCAATCTCTATGTGAACCGGAACCAGATCGGCGCCGTGGTCGGCGTGCAGCCGTTCGGCGGCGAGGGCCTGTCCGGGACCGGGCCCAAGGCCGGTGGCCCTAACTACCTAGAAGCCTTTGCGCTGGAGCGGGTGCGCTCGACTGATCTCACCGCCTCGGGCGGCAATGCGAGCCTGCTTGCGGCCGCCACCGACGAGACGTAAGGGCCCGATCTGCCATTGTCCGGAAGCTCTTAAGGGTCCATCTATTATGCGGCGGCTTCTTGCCGCGGAGTTTGAAGAGAATGGTTCAGCCGAAAGCCCCGGCGAAGACCGAAAAGGGCGAGGTCGCCCAAGCGCGATCGACGCGCGCCGAGGTCGACGCCTTCCTTCATGAGGTGAGGGGACTCAAACCCGTCGGCTCAGGCCACGGGCGGCTCATCTTCGCCATGGATGCGACCATGAGCCGGCAGCCCTCCTGGGACCTTGCGCTCGAGCTCCAGGCCGACATGTTCAAGGCCGTCAAGGCGGTCGGCGGGCTCGACGTGCAGCTCGTTTATTTCCGCGGCTTCAACGAATGCCAGGCGTCGAAATGGGTGGGCGACCCCGATGCGCTGGCGCGGCTCATGCGCCAAGTCACCTGCGCGGGCGGCCTCACCCAGATCGGCAAGGTGCTCACCCACGCAAGGCGCGAGAGCGAGACGAGCAAGGTCAATGCGCTGGTCTATGTCGGGGATTGCATGGAGGAGGACGTTGATCAGCTCGCCCAGCTCGCCGGCGAGCTCGGAATGATCGGCGTACCGGTGTTCCTGTTCCAGGAAGGCCGCGAGCCTAAGGCCGAGCGCGCCTTCAAGGAGATCGCGCGGCTCTCGCGCGGGGCCTATTGTCCATTCGACGCGGGCTCCAGCCGGCAGCTCCGCGAGCTTCTGACCGCCGTCGCGGTCTACGCTTCGGGCGGCCGCAAGGCGCTCAAGGATTTCAGCGACGAGACGAAGAGCGGCGCCGCCATGCGCCTCCTCCAGCAACTCGGCTGACGGCCTAACCCATGGCGTATTTTCTCGCCGGTTGTGCGCTCCTCGTCCTTCTCCTTCTTGCGGGGTGGTTGCTCTCCTCGGCCAACCCGCGGAAGCTCGCCATCGTCATTCGCAGGGCGGCCGGGGTCGCTGCTCTTGCCGCCGCCGGCTTCCTCATCCTGCGCGGCGCGCTGCCGATTGCCATTCCGCTCGCCGTGTTCGGCCTTTCGCTACTGGGACGGGGCGGGCTAGGGCTCGGCGGTCCCTTCGGGTCGGCCCATAAGACGCCGGGACAGAAGTCGCACGTTCGCACCGACCGGCTCGAGATGGAGCTCGACCATGACAGCGGGCACATGGAGGGACAGTGCCTGTCGGGACGGTTTGGCGGCCGCAAGCTGTCCACGCTGAGCGACCGAGAGGCGATGGAACTGCTCAACGAGCTTCATCAAGATGGCGCGCCGGAAGCGGGCCTCATGGAGGCCTACCTCGATTGGCGCCTGCCTGGATGGCGCGACGAAGGCTCAGGCCAGGCTGAGCGGGCTCAGCCGGGACGGCGGCGTGCGCGGGGGAGCCACATGAGCGCCGAGGAGGCTTATGCCGTGCTGGGGATCGGCCCGGACGCCAGCGAGGAGGACGTCAGGCAGGCGCATCGCCGGCTGATGATGAAGATGCACCCCGACCAGGGGGGATCGACCTACCTTGCGGCGCGCATCAACGAGGCGAAAGAAGTGCTGCTCGGCCGGCGGTGACGAGCGCAAAGGGGAGGGACGTCAAGGAATGACAATCAAGCGGTTGAGTGCAAGAACGACGCCCTGGGCAGGGCTTGCCCTGCTGCTGTGTTGCCTATGGATCGCCGGCGCAAGCGCGGAAGAGCAGAGCAAAGCGGATGTTGTGCTGCGCAACGGCAAGATCTACACGGCCGATCCCGCACGTTCCATCAAGCAGGCCATCGCCTTTTCCGGTAACACCATCCTCGCCGTTGGCGATGATGGCGACATGGAGACGCTTATCGGGCCTGCGACCAAAGTCGTCGATCTGAAGGGCAAGCTCGTTCTGCCCGGCATGATCGACACGCATATCCACCCGATCATCGGCGCGGTCGACAACGCCAAATGCAGCCTTGCCGGCGTGAAAGCCACCATCGAGGCCCTCAAGCCGGTGATTCAAGCGTGCCTCGTCAAGGACAAGGGCGGCGCCGACGAATGGTTCGAAGCGGCGCAACTCGACAATTACGGGTTCCAGGCGACGGCCAAGGACCTCGACGCCATTGAGGCGAAAAGGCTGATCGCGCTCGAAGGCAATGACGGGCACACGGTGTGGGTCAACAGTCGCGGCCTCGAGCTGCTGGGGGTGACGGCAGAGACGCCCGATCCGCGGGGCGGCAAGATCGCCCGCGATGAATCTGGTGCGCCGACAGGCTCCTTCGCCGACAGCGCCGCGATCCTCGTCGCGGAGAAGATCCCTGCGCCGACCGTCGAGGAACAGGCTGCACTCACGGCCGTCGAGTTAAAAAAGATGTCCGCCCATGGCATTACTTCGTTGATGGATGCCTATGTGACGCCGACAGAGGCGAAGGTGTGGCGGCTTCTGTACGATTCGGGCGGGCTCCCCATGCGTGTGCGCACCGCAATCTACGTCGCAGATCCGAACGACGATAGCGACGAAGCCGTGGCGCGGCTTGTCCAGGCAAGCAAGGAGGGCGGCGTCGATCCGGATTTCCTCCACGCCGGCGTGGTCAAAGTCTTCGCTGACGGAGTGATGGAATACCCCGCGCAGACGGCGGCTTTGCTCTCGCCCTATCTTGACGCCGAGGGCAAGCCGACCAACACGAAGGGCGAGCTTTATTTCGATCCTGAGCGCTTCGCCCGCCTCGTCGAGAAGCTCGACGCGGCCGGTCTTGCCGTGCATGTCCATGCCATCGGCGACTATGCCGTGCGCGCGAGCCTCGATGCCTTCGCTGCCACGCGCAAGGCGAATGGCGACAGGGACAACCGCCACCAGATCGCCCATCTGCAACTCGTCGACCCTGCTGACTTCCCTCGCTTCAAGGAGCTCGGCGTGATCGCCGACATGCAGCTCGAATGGGCTAAGCGCGAGCCGGCGACCGAAGGGCCGCTAGAGCCTTATCTCGGTCCGGACCGCTATCGCTATCTCTATCCAGCAGGCAGCCTGCATAAAGCCGGAGCGATGATCATCGGCGGCAGCGACTGGGACATCTCCTCCTACAATCCGTTCCGCGCCTTCCAAACCGCCGTCACGCGAGCGGGCAGAAAAGGACAGAAGCCGCTCAATATCGACGAGCGCATCCCCCTCACCACGGCGATCGATGCCTACACGATCAACGCCGCCTACGCGATGAAGCAGGACGAGACAACCGGTAGCCTGGAGGTCGGCAAGCGCGCCGATCTCGTGGTTCTCGATCGCGACATTCTGTCGATCGATCCCGAGACGATCCAGGACACGAAGGTGGTTGCCACCTATCTCGATGGACGGCTTGTCTACTCCGCGCCGGCCGGTGATGGCAGCATGGGTGCTGCGGTTGACGAGGACGAAGGCGCGTGGTGGGACGAGCGCGAGGCGCGCATGCTCGACTGGCTGCACCGCGATTGGGACTGGCGCTGGTGAGTACGGCTCAGCCCTACTCGGCCTTCATCGCCACGCATTCTAGCGACAGCTTTTTCAGCGCAGCACAAGTGGTCTGGGCATCGTCCTTCGAGAAGCCGGCGAACCGCGCCCGGTACCACTCCTTATCGTCTTTCATGAAGGAGGCGGTGAAGGGCAGGTGGCCGTCGAGCAGTTGGAGGGCGCGCTGTTGCACCATGCCGAGGCGGTTCTCGGCGTCGGCCTGGGACATGAAAGCCCCGACCTGGACGTGGAAGGTCCCGCTGTAGCGAACCGAATTCGTCGTCTTGTTGGAGGCGGGAGCGGTCAGGGGAAGGCTCGCCTTGATCGGCTCAGTCGGCTCGGTGATATCGCCTTCGGCGGGAGAGGAAAGAGGCGTCGGAGCCGGCGCCGTCGGCGCCAGCGCCAGCGCCGGCTTCTTCACCGCCGGCAACGCCGGCGGCGTCACCAGCGAAGCGACGAGCTGCTCGGGTGAAGGCTTGATGTCGGAGGCGGCGGCGAAGTGCTTGTCGAGTAGGGAACGCATGGCGGCGTCGCGCTGGCTGCCGGTCTTGCCGCCGAGCACAACCGCTACAAGGTGTTTGTTGCCGCGATGCACGGAGGCCGTGAGATTGAAGCCGCTTGCCCGCGTGTAGCCGGTCTTGATGCCGTCGGTGCCCTTGTAGCCGAACAAGAGCTTGTTGTGGTTCCGGTACTTGCGACCCTTGAAGCTGAAATAGCGCGTTTCGAAGGCGCTGTAATATTCGGGGTAGTCGTGGATGATATGCGCGGCGAGGATCGCCATGTCGCGCGCCGTGGTGATCTGCTCGTCATTCGGCAGACCGGAGGCATTGCGGAAGGTCGTATTTCCCATGCCGATTCGCCGCGCCGTCTCGGTCATCAGGCGGGCGAAGTTCTCCTCGGTGCCGGCTAGGTTCTCGGCGATGGTGACGGCGGCATCGTTGGCGGACTGGGTCACCAAGGCCTTGATCGCATCGCTCACTTTGATTGTCGCGCCGGCTTTCAGGCCGAGCTTGGTCGGCGACTGGCTCGCCGCATGCGGTGTTACCGTGAGGTCGGAGCTTGGCGTGAGCTTGCCCTCCCGCATATAGCCGAAGAGGACATAGAGGGTCATGATCTTGGTGAGCGAGGCCGGGTAGCGGGAGGCGTCAGCGGCTTGCGAATAGAGGATAGAGCCCGAGTTCATGTCGACGACGATGGCGGCCGCGATCGAGGGCGCGCGCGCTGACGACGCCTTTTTTTTAGCGGCCAGCGCGTCGCTTACGGGCGTCGCCGCCGCGGCGAGACCGAGCGAGAGCGCAAGCAGGAGCCGCGTAGCGCCGCGCACATGCACCCCACCCTGGCGCTTAAGACTGCCCACTGACCCCCGAAGGCTATAGCCTTCCCCCGTTGACGGACTTCCCCTAGCGCATCCCCGGCGCCGCCCTCACACCATGGAGCGCACAATTTCGCCGTCTCACATGGCAAGAAGAAGGCTAAAATCCGCCCCTTGCCAAAGCGTTAAGCCGGGACCTCGATATTTATTGTGCACTGCAAAAAATTTCGGTTGATTTTTTTTGTGCAATGCATATATATCCCTCGCGTTCGCAGCAATCGCGCAACCCGGTTTCGAGAAGAGGGCTCAAATGCTCAAAGGTTTCGAAGAGTTTCAGAAGGTAGGTAAAGACGGCTTTGATGCGGCCGTCCGTTCGTTCGGAGAGATGAACAAGGGCTTCCAGGCCATCGCCGCGGAGGTCACCGACTATTCCAAGAAGGCGTTCGAGGATTCGACCCGCGCCTTCGAGCAGCTGATCGGCGCCAAGTCGATCGAGCAGGCCGTCGAGATCCAGTCCCAGTACGCCAAGAAGGCCTACGACACGTATATGGCCGAGATGTCCAAGCTTGGCGAGATGTATGTCGGCCTTGCCAAGGACGCCTATAAGCCGGTCGAGGCTGCTTTCGCCAAGAAGGCCGCTTAACGGCGTCTACCACACTCCACCTTCCCCATTGAAAAAGACCCGGGCTGGCCCCGGGTCTTTTTTTTTGCCGTTTTCCTGTCGGCAACTCGCACTATGTTATGGAAGAGCAAAGAGTGGCGATTTGCGGTCGCCGGCGCGATGAAGCTAGAATGGACGAGGATGGTCGCAAGCGAGACCGCTCGCCTTGGCAGATGAAGAACGAGACGCCACATAGAGGCTGACGATGGCGCGGAACGGCGATCCTCGCCGGGGCGATGACACCGGCACCCATATCATCACCAAGACCCGGCCGAAGACCAAGCGGCCGAGCCTCTATAAGGTGCTGCTGCTGAACGACGACTACACGCCGATGGACTTCGTGGTGTACGTGCTCGAGCGGTACTTCAACAAGCCGCCCGAGGAGGCGACCCGCATCATGCTGCATGTCCACCAGAAGGGCGTCGGCATCTGTGGGGTCTACACTTACGAGGTCGCTGAGACTAAAGTAGCCCAAGTGACCAGCTTCGCGCGCCAGCACGAGCATCCGCTGCAATGCACGATGGAGAAAGAGTGAGGATCTAGGTGGCTTCGTTTTCGACCAGTCTTGAGCAGGCTCTAAGGCGCGCTCTGCAATATGCCAATGAGCGTAGCCACGAATATGCGACCCTGGAGCATCTGCTCCTGTCGCTGATCGAGGACCGCGACGCGGCGGCGGTGATGCGCGCCTGCGACGTCGACCTCGATCTCCTGCGCGACAAGCTCACCGGCTATATCGACAACGAGCTGTCGGGGCTGGTGCTCGATACCCATGGCGATGCCCAGCCGACCGCCGGCTTCCAGCGCGTCATCCATCGCGCCGTGGCGCATGTGCAGTCCTCGGGCCGCGAGGAGGTGACCGGCGCCAACGTGCTGGTCGCCATCTTCGCCGAGCGGGAGAGCCATGCCGCCTTCTTCCTGCAAGAGCAGCACATGACCCGCTTCGACGCGGTCAACTATATCAGCCACGGAATCGCCAAGCGGGGCGGCATGTCGGAGCCGCGTGCCGTACGCGGCGTCGACGAGGACGCGGCGACGGTCGATGGCGGCGAGGAGAAGAAGCGTGGCGCCGATGCCCTTGAGGTTTACTGCATCAACCTCAACCAGAAGGCCCGCGCGGGCCGCATTGATCCCCTGATCGGCCGGGGGCCCGAGATCCAGCGCACCATCCAGGTCCTGTGCCGGCGCCAGAAGAACAACCCGCTGTTCGTGGGCGATCCCGGCGTGGGCAAGACGGCCATCGCCGAAGGCTTGGCGCGCCGCATCGTCATGGGCGACGTGCCGGAGGTTCTTGCCGATTCGACCATCTTCCAGCTCGACATGGGCGCGCTGCTCGCCGGCACCCGCTATCGCGGCGACTTCGAGGAGCGGCTGAAGGCCGTGATGCGCGAGATCGAGGCTTATCCCGGCGCCATCATGTTCATCGACGAGATCCACACCGTGATCGGCGCCGGCGCCACCTCGGGCGGCGCCATGGACGCGTCCAACCTGCTGAAGCCGGCGCTCCAGTCGGGCACGCTGCGCTGCATCGGCTCGACCACTTACAAGGAATATCGCCAGCATTTCGAGAAGGATCGGGCGCTGGTGCGGCGATTCCAGAAGATCGACGTGAACGAGCCGTCGGTGCCCGACGCCATCGAGATCCTGAAGGGTCTCAAGCCCTATTTCGAGGACTTCCACCGCGTCCGTTACACCAGCCAGGCGATCAAGTCGGCGGTGGAGCTGTCGGCCAAGTACATCCACGACCGCAAGCTGCCGGACAAGGCGATCGACGTGATCGACGAGAGCGGCGCCTCGCAGATGCTGGTGCCCGAGCGGCAGCGGCGGAAGACCATCGGTGTCAAGGAGGTGGAGTCCACCATCGCCACCATGGCGCGCATTCCGCCCAAGACGGTGTCGAAGTCCGACGCCGAGGTGTTGCGCGCCATCGACCAGGATCTGAAGCGCGTGGTGTTCGGCCAGGACAAGGCGATCGAGGCGCTTGCCGCCGCGATCAAGCTCTCCCGCGCAGGGCTCCGCGAGCCCGGCAAGCCGATCGGCTGCTATATGTTCTCAGGGCCTACCGGCGTCGGCAAGACCGAGGTCGCGCGCCAGCTTGCGCTGCTGCTCGGCGTCGAGCTGCTCCGCTTCGACATGAGCGAATATATGGAGCGGCACACCGTGTCGCGCCTGATCGGCGCGCCTCCCGGCTATGTCGGCTTCGACCAGGGCGGCCTTCTGACCGACGGCATCGACCAGCACCCGCACTCGGTGCTGCTGCTCGACGAGATCGAGAAGGCGCATCCGGACCTGTTCAACATCCTGTTGCAGGTGATGGATCACGGCAAGCTCACCGACCATAATGGCAAGCGCGTCGACTTCCAGAACGTCATCCTCATCATGACCACCAATGCCGGGGCGCAGGACCTCGCCAAGGCGGCGATCGGCTTCAACCGCACGAAGCGCGAGGGCGACGACGAGGAGGCGATCAACCGGATGTTCTCGCCTGAGTTCCGCAATCGGCTCGATGCGGTCATCACCTTCGCCAATCTCCCGCCCGAGGTCATCGCCAAGGTGGTGGAGAAGTTCGTGTTCCAGCTCGAGGCGCAGCTCGGCGACCGCAACATCACCATCGAGCTTACGCCTGAGGCGAACACGTGGCTGGCCGAGCGGGGCTATGACGACAAGTTCGGCGCCAGGCCGCTCGCGCGCGTCATCCAGGAGCACATCAAGAAGCCGCTGGCCGAGGAGATCCTGTTCGGTGCGCTGAAGGATGGCGGCATCGTGCGCGTGCTGGTCGAGGAGAAGGCCGACGAGAAGGTGCTCGGCTTCGAATATCTCAAGGTCGACGCGCCGGTCCGCCCGCGCGACGCCGAGGAGAGCGATCCCGAGGACGACGGGCCTAAGGGCGGAAGTCCCAAAGGGCCGCCTAAGGCCGGCGGCCCCAAGCCGCGCGTCAGACGGAGCCCGCGCAGACCGCGAGCCGGCCGCCAGCGCAGCGTCGGCGCCAGCCTCGTGCCCAAGGTTCCGCTCGGCACGAAGTAGCCATTGGTTCCCTAGAAGCCGAAACTGTCATCGCCGGGCTTGACCCGGCGATCCAGTAATCCCGGTGTTCGCAAATAAGCTTCGTCAGGGGTTACTGGATGCCCGCCTGCGCGGGCATGACAAGTTTGGTTGGGTCAATCCGCCAGTCTTTTACGGATCTTCTCGGCGGTGGCGGCGAGTTGGGCCTGATCGGCCATCTTGCCGGCATGGGGTTTGAGCGCCTCGCCCGCCTTGCGCGGGATGATGTGGACATGGAGGTGGAACACGGTCTGGCCGGCGGCCGCGCCGTTGAATTGCTGGATCAGCACCCCTTCGGCGCCTACGGCATCCTTGATCTTGGGCGCGAGCTTCTGCACCACCGCCATGAGCTTGGCCAGCGCCTCGGGCCGCACGTCGAACAGGTCGCGCGCCTTCTCCTTGGTGACGACGAGGGTGTGGCCCTCCGTGCGGGGCATGATGTCGAGGAAGGCCAGGGTGTCCTCATCCTCGTAGATCTTGTGGCAGGGGATCTCGCCTCTCAGCACCTTGGCGAAGATATTGTTCTCATCGTAGGCCATGGCACGCCTCCCGCTCCCTTTTTCGTGAGTCATTTCGAGTCCTTGTGGCCGCGCCGTCAACCGGAGAATCAGCTTCGGCGATAGGGCGCTTCATCGGCGAGGAGCGCGATCTCGCGCGCAACCGCACGCCGTTCGCGCTTCAAATAATCGGCGACGGCGCGGCGCAAGCCGGGGTCGGCGATGTAATGGGCGCTATAGGTCTCGCTCGGGAGATAGCCGCGGGCGAGCTTATGTGCCCCTTGCGCGCCGGCCTCGACGCGGGCGAGCTTGTGGGCGATGGCAAACTCGATGGCCTGGTAATAGCAGACCTCGAAATGCAGGCAGGGATGGTCCTCGATCGCGCCCCAATAGCGGCCGTACAGCGCGCCTTCGCCGATGAAGTTGAGCGCGCCGGCGACATACCGCCCGGAGCGCTTGGCGAGGACGAGCAGGATCTGGTCGGCCATGGTCGCGCCGAGCAGGCTGAAGCAGCGTCGCGTGAGATAGGGCGAGCCCCATTTGCGCGAACCTGTGTCCATGTAGAAGGCGAAGAAGGCGTCAAAATGCGCCTCGGTGAGGTCGTGACCCGTCACCCATTCGACCTCGATCCCATCGCCAAGCGCCTCGCGGCGTTCCTTCCTGATCGCCTTCCGCTTGCGCGCGGCGAGCGCCGCAAGGAAATCCTCGAAGCTCCCGTAGCCCTCGTTCAGCCAATGGAATTGCTGGTCGGTCCGCTGGAGGAAGCCGATGTCGCCGGCGAGCTGCCATTCTTCGCGCGTGAGGAAGGTGACATGCAGCGAAGAGACGCCGAGCCGGTTCGTGACTTGGATGGCGGCTTGCAACAGGATCGCTTCGCGCTCGCGCTGGTCCACGCCAGCGGGCACGAGCAGGCGCCTCCCCGTGACCGGCGTGAAGGGGATGGACGCCTGAAGCTTGGGATAATAGCGGCCGCCGGCGCGCATATAGGCGTCGGCCCAGCCATGATCGAAGACGTACTCTCCTAGGCTGTGAGACTTCAGATAGCAGGGCATGCAGCCGATCAGCGCGCCTGATGAGTCTTCGAGGAGGAGATGATGCGGCAGCCAGCCGGTGTCTTGCGTGGCCGAGCCGCTCTCTTCCACGGCCTTGAGAAAATCATGCGAAATGAATGGATTATAAGGACGTCCGGCAAGCGCGCAGGCGTCCCAGTCGGCGGCGGGCATGTCGGCGATGCGAGAAGCGATGCGCAGCACGACGGACTCGCGCGCGGCTCCGCGCGCCGCATGGGCGGGGGGCTTTTCGATATCGCCCATGACTAAGGCACGATCCCTTCGAAGATCATGGCGTCGGCATAGCGCAAGGCGCGCTCGCGCTCGTCCTTGGTCCGCACCGTCCAGGTGATCAGCGGCAGCCCGAACAGGCCCCACGCGATGAGCGGCGCGAGCGCCGGCAGCGCCCTGATATCGTAGGCGATGAAGTGGGGCCACGCGATGGCGGAGGTGAGCAAGTTCCGCATGGCAAGCCGCTGCCAGACCGAAAGATGCGACCAACAGCGCGGATCGTCGAACCGCTCGGCGACCAACCCGCGAGGGATGAGAGGCGCCACCTGGCGAAAGGCCGCCACCGAATAGGGGTCGAACGACATCACTGCGACGGGTCCTGGATAGGCTTCCAGCATTTTGGCGATATTCGCCTCGAACTTGCCGTCGCGCGCCCAGGTGCTCTTCACTTCGAGCAGGAGCGGCACATGGCCGTTGACCAGAGCAAGCAGGGCCGGAAGCGAGAGGATGTAGTCGGCGCTGTTGCGCAGGGGAATTCTCGACAATGCCGCGGCGTCGCGCGCAGCCACCGGGCCGGTCTCAGAGGTCAGCCGGTCAAGCGTCGCGTCGTGAAAAACAACCGGCATGTGGTCGAGGGTGCATTGCAGATCGACCTCGACGGCAAGGCCGGCGCCCATGGCCGCCCTGACCGAGGAGGCGCTGTTTTCAACGATGCCCTTGGCCGCATCGTGCAAACCACGATGGGCGATCGGCCGCTTCAACCAATAGAGTTCGGCCATGTGAGGCGCTCTGCCACGAGGGCCTAATCTACCGCGAAAATAGCATCGATCTCGACGGCGGCGTTGAGCGGCAAGCTCGCGCAGCCGATGGCGATGCGGGTATGAAGTCCCTTGTTGCCGAGGACCTCGACCATCAGCTCCGAGGCGGCATTGAGCACCTTGGGATGGTCGGTAAAGCCGGGAGCGGCGCTGACAAAACCATTGAGGCGCAGCAATTGCACGATGCGGTCAAGATCGCGCAACGCCGCCTTAGCCTGGGCCAGGATGTTGATGGCGCAAAGCCGAGCCGCCTCTTGCCCTTGACTCAGGTCGAGATCGGCGCCGAGCTTGCCTTCGGCTACAATCTTGCCGTCCTTGACCGGCAGCTGACCGGAAACGAAGAGCTGGCCGTCGAGGTGAAGATAGGGGACGTAGGAGCCGATCGCAGCTTTAGCCTCCGGGAGGGCGAGGTCGAGCGCCTTCAGCCGTGCTTCGATCTCTCCCGCCATGTCGCCTCCAATCGCCTTTCAGCGCCTTGCCTTAAGGTCTTAGACCATCGAGCAAATCCGGCCGCCCTGCAAGCGGCGCCCCCCTTAGGGGCCTCTTGTCCGGCGTGGCGGTTGGTGCGAAAAACGATCGGCGTCGGCCATTTGCCGGGCATGGCTGACTTAAGACGTGACTGGCGGAAGGGAAGCGAGAGGGCATGTTCGGTCTTGGCCAACGTCTGATGCTTGTGCTTCTTGCGGCCCCGCTGCTCGGCGGGACGCTCACCGGCCATGCTCAGGCGCTCGCCGCGAAAGAGCCGAACAAGCTCGTGGCGCATCGCGCCATCTACGAGATGACGCTCGATGACGCCCGCTCCGCCTCGGGCATCACCGGCATCGATGGCCGCATGGTGTTCGAGTTCACCGGCTCCGAATGCGACGGCTACTCGCTCAACATGCGCATGGTCACGCATATGACCGACTCTCAAGGCCAGACCAATCTAACCGACCTCAGATCCTCGACCTGGGAGCAGGGCGACGGCCAGAAGTTCCGCTTCCAGTCGGCACAATATCTGAACGACAAGCTCGGCGACGTCACCATGGGGCGGGCGGTGCGCGAGACGACGAACGAAGCGGTCAAGGTGAAGCTCAGCCAGCCTTCGCACGCGGAAATCGACCTTGCGGGGCAGGTGCTGTTTCCGACCCAGCATAGCCTTGCCCTGATCGATGCGGCTCAGACCGGTCAAGCGCTGTTCCAGGCGCGGATCTATGACGGGTCTGAGAAGGGACGGAAGGTCTACGATACCACTGCCTTCATCGGAACCATGGTTGAGCCCGGCGCCGATCCCAAGCTCGAAGCCGCCGCCAAGGATAAGGGGCTGGGCGAGCTTGCCTCGTGGCCAGTGTCGATTGGCTATTTCGAGCCCAAGGGCGGCGATCTGACGCCGAGCTACCAAATCGATTTTCGTCTCTACCAAAACGGCGTCAGCCGCGAACTCCTGATCGATTACGGCGACTTCTCGATCCACGGCACGCTGACCGCGCTCGAATATCTCAAGGCCCCAGAGTGCCGCTGACGGCCCCCCAGAGGCTTTCTTAGCGCCGCCCGCGACCCCACCGGAACCTCCGGCGCAAAATGGCCCCGGGCGAGCATCTCCGCACCGCACCGCAGGCCCACTTTGGGCGTTAGCCATGCCCAAAAATTCAGGTTTCCCGAGCGCTTTGCCACATATCTAAAGAGATTGGTTACAGGTTTACGGTGAAATCCGGCGAGCCGCGGAGGATGGGAGCGAACCACGATGTTTTGGAGGGTCAGAACGGCTCCGAGCGCCATGGCGCATTATAGGGAGATCGCCCATCATGGGCCGACCGAATCGCCAGGGCCGAGGCCGATGACGAAAACCGTTCTGATCGTGGAGGACAACGAGCTCAACATGAAGCTGTTCCACGATCTGCTCGATGCCCATGGCTACAAGACGCTGCAGACGCGGAACGGTATGGAGGCGCTCGCGCTCGCCCGCGAGCACCGTCCAGACCTCATCCTGATGGATATCCAGCTCCCCGAGGTATCGGGGCTCGAGGTGACCAAATGGCTGAAGGAGGACGATCAGCTCCGGCAGATTCCGGTGGTTGCGGTCACGGCCTTCGCCATGAAGGGCGACGAGGAGCGCATCCGCGAAGGCGGCTGCGAAGCCTACATCTCGAAGCCTATCTCCGTGGCGATGTTCCTCGACACAGTCAGACAATTCATCGGCGAGGCACGGTAGGGAGCCCATGACCGCACGCGTTCTTGTCGTCGACGACGTCGACGCCAATGTGAAGCTACTCGAAGCACGGCTGACCGCCGAGTATTTCGAGGTGCGCACGGCTCGGAGCGGCCCCGAGGCCTTGCATATCTGCTCGCGGGAGCGGGCCGATGTGGTGCTGCTCGACGTGATGATGCCTGGGATGGACGGTTTCGAGGTCTGCCGGCGGCTGAAAGCCGAGCCGCGCACGCAGCATATCCCGTTGATCATGGTCACGGCGCTCGATCAGCCCTCGGACCGGGTGAAGGGGCTTGAGGCCGGAGCCG
>Ga0209751_10003741_pt1 | contig 14713 bp, 28 predicted proteins | sample RifCSP13_1_FD_184019 | JGI IMG/M metagenome (GOLD analysis project Ga0209751, IMG submission 184019) | Soil microbial communities from Rifle, Colorado - Rifle CSP2_sed 13_1 (SPAdes) (version 2) | ecosystem: Environmental > Terrestrial > Deep subsurface > Rock core/Sediment | place: Rifle... | reverse complement strand
AATTCTTTTTGTCCTTGATTACGAACCCGATTACGCCATTCCCCACCAGGTAGAGGTTGGCTTGGAAATGCTCCGTCTCTTTGAGACGGTCGCCAATTGATTGGCTGAAGTCATCCCAGGACCAATCGATGCATTCGTCCTGGCCGGTCTGATTTTTCATCTCGATAACCAGCGCATTCCGCTCAGCCTGCTTCGCATTTGCGCGCGCCTGGCGCTCCTGTTCGGCTTTCTTATCGGCCTTCCGATTGGCCTCGCAAATATTGCCATCCAAGTGGTTGACCTTCCAGACCATCTCATCGTCGTAATTATCCCATCCCTGGTAGAGATGGCCCTGGCGAGGCTTGACCATGTGTTCGCATACTGCGCATTCCTGCGCGCGCTGGTTGGTGCGGACTTTCTTTGCGTCCAGAACTTCGATGTAACGTACGTTCTTTATGAGTTCGTGGTCTACGCTGTCCGCGCCTTCGTACTGGACGTAACGGAAATAGTCTTCAACTTTCTCTTTGGCTTCCTTAATATTGGCGGCTTCGCCAATTTCCTGGATGTGCTCGCCTTCCAGGTCAATCAGGGACGTTTGGATTTTAATAATTTTCGTTTCTCCTTTCGACTATCTGACTATGTATAGTATAGCACATTTGTATACATGTGTCAATAGGCAATATCCTGTTTCCCCCTAAGATAATCTTAGGTATTTTTATGCCCCCAGGAAGGTTTACAGCAACGGCAACAAACCCCGGTCGCGTCCAAAAAACAGCCTTTTGGAGACTTTTTGACCCCCACCAGTATGTCATCCTGCCTATATTGGGGGCCTACGGCTACAGGTTGGGGGTAAAACGGGGCTGCTCCTGGGGATATACAGGTAATCTGATACCTATTTCGCCGTAGCGTGCGTCCTGGGCCTTCCTGGTGGCACGTTTTTACCCCCATATATGGGTGCATGGGGCGTTGCGGGGCATTATTCGCCACAGGTGGGACACAGACGACATGTCAAAATTCGGTAACGGGGGAAACTCGTGCTTGACAAGGTGCGTACAATTGTGGTAGAATAGAAACATGAAAGAATACAAAACACTCCGAATCAATAAAAAGGCGTGGGAGCAGCTCATGTTCCTGGCGCGGCTGAACGGGCGAACGGTGCTATCGCAGATTGATTTTATCGTGCGCGAGGAATATGCTCGCCAGATGATTACATCCGCCCCGCGTGGCTCAGCGATTAAGAGCGAGCCTGCGCAGGTGGCCGCGATAGAATAGTTGTTACCTCTGGCCCGAACGAGACCGGACTATCGTGTACCGTTGCAGACCGCGACTAGACGCCGGGCCGGGGCGTTTCTCCTTTTCAGGCCCGGGGTTGTCCCGCAATCCCGGGCCAAAGGCACAATGAATGGACATGCAATTTATCCCCTGGAGACAAACAAATTTAGATGTGCCGCCGAGTGTGGCGGTGTGCCCGAAGTGCGGCGGTAAATTGACTGTGGAAATCGACGCCTGGCAGCAGGAAGATGACGGCACCTGGACCGCCGAAAGCCCACATACCACCTGCGAACATGAGCCAGATATCGATAGCAAGAAATGGCGGGAATGGCACAACTGGCATTACAACATGCCTTACGTGGATTGGATGCCAATCGACAATGATGTCGAAAAGTGGCTTGTAAGCAAGTATCGGTTCACCGGATTGGATCGACAGAAAGGACAGCATCATGAACATGGACACAGTTAGCAAGCGCATCACAGTTGATTTGATAGACGCGCCCATGGGGGTATTTACCGACATTATGGAGATGCTCCAATATGTCAAGCTGACCCCCGCCGAAGGACAAATTGTAATTGTCGAAATCGATTTATCCTTGCTGGAAGGAGCCAAAGATGAGTAAGATCCTAAAAGACATTAAAAGCTGCGGCTCGGGCCGTGATTACCTGGAATGGGCGCAGGAGCACGAAGACGACTGTCCCACCACCGTTACCAAGATTGGCTCATACCAGCAAGTCCGCAATGGCAAAGGATCGGTAATGGTGCCTGACACTGACCGGGCGCTGCCAAAGCCGACGCGTGAGTATATTGCCACCATCTTCAAGCTTATTGGCCTGGCCGCGCTCATTCTGGCCGTCTACCTGGCAAACGGGGGATTGTAAACCACCATGAACATCCTGCTTGGCTTTATTCTCTTCTGTCTTGCCTGCTTCGGAATCCTGCTGCTCATCATCCACCGCGCCCCACGTGGGTGCGAGGATGCGACCGGCTACCACAACTGTGATGACTGCCCGCAAGCGGGGTGTAAATGACCAGCAGCACGCAGCGCATGATCACCATCCCCATCGAAGAGTTGAGCGGCTGCGCGCAAGGAAAATAATTCCTGTTCCCAAGATGATTAAAAAATGACCAATGCCGCCGCCATCTCCGCCTTATCGTTCTCCCCCGCCGACCGCGCACGCCTGGCCGCCATCCGGCAGCGCCATTTCGGGCCGGTATGGATTTACGCCCGCCCGGCCTGTCGCCTGGAAGGGCTGGAAGGGCATGGCTGGCGCCACTGGTACTTCCACGTGTGCCCATTCGCGGCTGGCTCGGATGAGTTCGGCCAGGCGCAGGCGATGCTGCTGGCCGCCGGTTACCGCGCGGTGGTGGGCACGGGCGAGCCGCTAACAAGAGCATGAAGCCATTTAAACCCCCTTTCCCCTGGTTCGGCGGAAAATCCCGCGTCGCGGCGCGGGTCTGGCAACGACTTGGCAATGTACAGCATTACGTCGAGCCATTCTTTGGCTCGGGGGCAATACTATTCGCCCGGCCTGACCCGATCCGTACCGAGACAGTCAACGATAAGGACCACTGGATCGCCAACTTTTGGCGCGCTGTCCAGCATGCACCTGAAATAGTAGCCCTTCACGCCGATAATCCAGTGAACGAGGACGATTTAACCGCGCGACATATTCACCTAGTGGAATATATTTTGCCTGAGCTTGCTGCGCGCATCCCGGCCGATCCGGAATATTATGACGCCAAAGCCGCCGGGTGGTGGGTATGGGGTATCTGCTGCTGGATCGGGGGCGGCTGGTGTTCGGGGACCGGCCCGTGGACGGAAGAAGATGGGCAGCTTGTCCACCTGGGCGGCGCCAGGCGGGGCGTGAATAGGCAGCTTGTCCACCTGGGCGCCAGGCGGGGCGTGAACCGGAAGCTTGTCCACCTGGGCGGCGCCAGGCGGGGCGTGAATAGGCAGCGTGTCCACCTGGGCGACGCCGGGCGGGGCGTGAACCGGAAGCTTGTCCACCTGGGCGGCGCCAGGCGGGGCGTGAATAGGCAGCGTGTCCACCTGGGCGACGCCGGGCGGGGCGTGAACCGGAAGCTTGTCCACCTGGGCGGCGCCGGGCAGGGCGTGAATAGGCAGCGTGACTTGCTAGATTACATACAATCCTTATCCGACCGTTTGCGCAGCGTGCGTGTGTGCTGCGGGGATTGGCAGCGAGTGGTCACGGACGGAGCGCTGAGCCATGGAGATCCGATAGGGATATTCCTGGACCCGCCTTATTCCGCCAAAATACGCGCCGATACAATTTATAATTTCGACACCACTGGCGACGATATTCCGGCTGCGGTGCGTGCTTGGTGCATCGAACACGGCAGCAACAAACGTTACCGGATCGCGCTGTGTGGCTACGAAGGCGAACACAACGAATTGGAGCGCCTGGGCTGGTCGAAGCTGGCCTGGAAGGCGGGCGCGTCTTATCAACAGAGCAATGGTGGAAGCCAAAACGAATATAACCGGAAACAGGAACGGATTTGGTTCTCACCAGCCTGCACCGGCCAAAAAAGTTATTTTGATTTAGAGATGCCATGACCACCACAACACTTACCGATACCCGTGTGTGCCGCAGGTGCGGAGACGAGAAGCCCCTGGTCCACTTCCGCGCATCTATCCACCCGCCCAAATACTACAGCAAATGCCGCGACTGCCGCAACTTGGAAAGACCGGAGCCTATCCCCAAGCCCCGTTCCCACTCCCGTACTGGACTCGCCCCCACCTGGAAGTGCGAAGTTGATCCGGACGGGGACTTCACCGGGCACCTGCTCAGTTTGTGCACCATTAATTTCATGGTCGCCTTCGGCAGCTTCACGGACGGGGCGATATTGCTCGACACCACCACCGGTGAACGGTGGAGAGTAGCCGGAAAAAGGAAAGTGAGTGTGTAACGATGGATACTCCCTATGAGTTCATTCGCCAGAAAATTATCCAGGCATTCCTGAACCTGGCAGAACGGGAAGGCGAGCAAGCCGCCAGCCCGGACGACGTGGATGGGCTGCCGATGGCCTTGTTCAAGGCTGAGAATGTGCTGTTGTCTGCCTGGGAAGCGTATTGTGAAAACCCGTGATGGAGATGAGATGATTGACAGGCAGGGAGAAGGGTGTATAATAGGGGCAGAACGAATAACAATAAGTTCGGGCTAGTGGCTGGCCTAAATTGCGTAGGAAATCAAAACCGTTTTTCTCCCGGTTTGTGGTGTTTTTTCCCGCCTACGCAGGAAGCCATCAACCGCAAGCCGGAAGAAAGACGGTTTTGTTTTGGAGCATTCATGGCAAATTACATCGACTACGAAACCTATCTGCAATCGGGGGAATGGAAGAAGAAGCGGGAGCGGGTATTATTGTTCTGGAAGGGGAAATGCGCGCTATGCTCATCATCCAAAAAGGTTGACGTGCATCACCGGACCTATGAGCGCCTCGGCCATGAGTTGCTTACCGACCTGCTCGCATTATGCAACATCTGCCACGCCAGGCACCATAACTACATCCGCGCTGGGCGGCCAGAGCCTATCAAAGCGACGCTAACCAGGCTGAAGCAGAAAGCAGGACTATAATTATGAGTTGCAAATATTGCGGTGCATCAGGAATTTTTAGGCACGGTAGATGTTCTAATTGCCATTCTGCTAAAATAGATTTCCAAATAAACCGCCGTGGGGGAAATGCTGCCCAAAAACGTAAGTTGATTGCTGAGCGTGGTCTAAAGTGTGAAGAATGCGGGGAATGTGGCTCAGTTGAAATGCATCATAAAATAAAGATTATTGATGGGGGAAACAATTCTGATGATAATCTTCAATTGCTATGCCATTCCTGTCATGCTTTAAAAGATAGGAAATACCAAAATGAGTAGAACAATCCTCGCAGAAGTAGATGGTTTTACGCCCCTTATGGATATTATCGTAAAGGAATATGGTATCGTCATAGCGGCTGTTTTTGGGCGGGTATGGCGTTATTGCCAATATGAGCAGGGGGTTTGTAATGCATCCTTAGATACCATAGCCAATGAACTCATGATTGATTACCGTACCGTCCTCCGTCATATAAAAACTTTGACCAATGAAGGTTATCTTTTCGACATGACGCCGAATTTACGCAATCGCCCGCATACCTACGCCGATACGGGAAAGGTGACCATCACGGCTAGATTGGCGGCTGGTATGACTTTAAGTCAGGGCGCTATGACTTTAAGTCAGTCTCACCCTGACTTAAAGTCACATGAAGAAACAATTAAGAAACAAATTAAGAAAGAAGATCATGCGCCTAACGGCGCGCAGAATCTAACTGTTGGACAATCGAAATTTCTTCAAATGTTTGGATCTAAGCGTTTCGCGAATAAAGTTCAATTGCAAGCTGTTCATGCTCTCGAAACTGCTTATGGAACTGACAAGCTATTGGAGGGTGCGACCTGGGCAGCCACTACAGGCATGTCATTGGGTCGCGCGGTGCAGGCCTTACAAAAAGCCCTACCATCCTGGGGCGAGCCTAAAAAGTCAGCCCCCGAGCCAACCAAGCATTATGCGGAGGTCTACGAATGACTGACATCGACAACTTGATTAACAATCGCCAACAGGACGCTGAGCGCCTTTTCGCCGCCTCGACCTTTACCGCTCCTGACCGCGCGCTCGAATACTGCGGCTGGATTGCCCCCGCGGTATTCCACGACGACGCTATCCGCCGCTATTGGGAATTGTTCCTGGATACCCGTGATGCGATCGGCAGCGCCATGAAAGCGGGCATTGCCATTGACATTACCGGATGGATGAAAGCGGAGATGTTTGAGTGGTATCCCTACGATCCGCGCCCGTTCGCTGAAGCAGTGTTGCGCGAGAATTACTTTCGTTCCCTGTCCTACCAGCTTTCTCCCCTTGCGCGCGCCCTGGCGGGGGGGGACATCCAGGAAGTGACCCGTATCACCGAAGCGATTAAGGTTGCTGCGCCAGGCCGGGCCGATAGCCCGCCCACCTCTACGGATGTAGGCATCGATTTTGCGTCCAGCCTGGATGATGACGCCGACGTGGTTTACGCGCATATCCCAAAAATAGACATGGCCTTGGGCGGGTTTTGGCGACAGGCGGAGACGGTAATATGTGCGCGGCCGGCGGTGGGTAAAACGGCCCTGGCCTGGCAGATAGCGCGCAACGTGGCTGCATCGGGCAAAAAGGCGCTCTTTATTTCCCTGGAGATGAGTCAGCGGAAACTATGGGCCAGGGCTGTATGCGGAGCGTTGCGAATCCCCTACCGTGACGTATTAGCGAAGCGCATCGATCCCGGCCAGCGCCAGTCCATCATAGACAAAAATGGGGAATTGATGGATATGTTTGCTGATCGGCTGTTCGTTAATGACAAGCCCACCCAGACCACCGCCGATATATGGCAACAAGTTTGCCAACTTCGCCCCGATCTGGTCGTGGTCGATCATATCCGCTTGTTGTCTGACAAGGTATATGGTGAGAAGGAAGTCAAACGGTTGGGAGCGATTACCTGGGCTTTGAAGCAGATCGCCAAAGAGTTCAATTGTGCGGTTGTTCCCCTGGCTCAGCTAAACCGCGGATTAGAAAGTCGGGAAGACAAGCATCCCACCCTATCCGACCTGCGGGACAGCGGCGAGATCGAAGAGAATGCGGATGTGGTGATCGGTCTGCACCGTGATCGCACCGCGCTCGAACAGGTGATGGCAAAGACCCGCGCGGACGTGGAGGTGCTCAAGTTCCGAGATGGGCCGGCCAGCATCCTGATCAAGCTGGAGTTCGACGGACTGGCGCAATGGTTCAATGAGTGATATTCCTGATATAGCGTTCACCCTGCCGCCGGAGCGGACGGCGGCCGAGATGGAAGGAGCCTAAACGGAGCGGCAACATGCCACCTATCAATATCGAGATGGAATATTGGCTAAACAAAGTGATATTCAAGGGCCTGACTTACGAGTGGAAAGACGATTGGGGAGAAGCCGATGTTTACCGCATCGAGTTCGACGACACGGAATATGACCGGCCATTCTACCGCCGATGTGTTGCTAGCCGTTCTGAAGGCCGGCGCGCCGAGGTAGTGGAACACTGGTATCTGATGTGATGTGAAAGGACGTAATAACATGCCACCCATACGCGATATAGAATTTGCGATCCTGTGCGACGAGTGCGGCGAGCCAATGGCGCTGTGCACGTGCGGAGATGAGATAGACCTGGACCTGCAATGTTCCTGTCCGCTGTGTTTCTGTACGCACTTGACCCTGGCGGGCGAGCCATGCGCGGACTGCATGGCGGGAGCGCACCAGGCATGGCCGGCAAAAAAATAGATGGGAACCATATGCTCATCCGCGAGGCCCTGCGCGCGGCCGGCGCCACCTGGCTGGACATGACTCAGGCGCAGCGCTCGCCGATACACTGTGACGCCATCGTAATGCACCAGGGAAAAGTATATTTCGTGGAAGTCAAGCGCAACGGCGGGACGCTGACCAATGACGAGCGGATATTCCGCCAGGCCTGCCACCGGCAAGACGTGGAGTACAACTTGCTGGCGACAGTGGAAGATGCGCTGAGAATGATAGGAAAATGAAAGCCATATTTGTCCATGTCCGACCCATCGCCCACCTACAGAGAAGCCATATTCACGCCCGTTCTGCAAGCCCTATTTTTCGGCTTGCTCGGTTATCCATTTCTGGCAGGCGTGGCCTTTTACCTGGCCTGGCAGCGGCCCTGGTTGGATGCGCTCATCATCGACGGATTTGTGAGCTGGTTTGCGTATGTGGCCTACGTCGAAAAATGGTACGGCTACTTGATAGTCCTGGCCGGCCCGCCTGCACCTGCGCCCGCTCCCATCCGGCAACTGTTCACCGCGCAAGTAACGTGGGACGGGGGCAGGGCGGGTGCATGGGCGGAGTTCGGCGTAGAGCGGGGATGGTTCGCGAAGTGGTGCCGGGGTGTAGCGCGCGGCGTGACCCTGGCAGAGAGCATCTGGACAGGTGGAGCATACAAGCCATCCGTGCGGGTGTACCGGGCGATGCTGGCGACGATGCGCGCCGAGCCGCTGCTGCTGGTGGAGTGGGTCAACGAGCGCGCACACGGGCAGGGGATGCGGCTGACTGGGAAAGGGATGGCAGCGGTGGCGGCATGGAATGCCGGGGAGTGGGCGCGGAATGTTTCACGTGAAACATTTCAATCCCCCCCCACCGCCGCCGACCATCCCGTACAGCGTGCAAAACAGCCGTGAATGTCGTGCGCACGTGCGCTCACGGATGAAAATATAGGCTAAGTAGGGGGGCTGAAAGGAGAAGGAGAGATGAAAATATGTTTTGAATGTGAATCTAATAAGGCGGTCCTACTCATTGCATTCTACGACATCATCACCGTCGAAATACCAGATGACTCAATTCCGGCACAAGATTATTTTGGATGGATTATAGACGAGCTTGGAGAAAGGGCAAATCAATATATAAGCTGCATTGAAGACACTTCTGGCCCAGAAGAAGTCGGTTCTGGTTTACGCGAATTCGCTGCCTTATACAATGGCCGAAAGGAGAAGTAATGTTACGCCTATTCATTGCCGCTCTCGCCGGTCTCATTCTGGGCGTGGCGCTCTCTGCAACTATGCTCGACAATGGCGTAGACGCGGCCATCTCGTTGCAATGCGGCATGTCGCTGGTGGCGCTGGTGTGCGTGTTCGGCTTGTATTGGGCGACGCGGGCCGCCAAAGACCGCCGCCCCCGCCCGTCATCGCGGCCTGCACCGATGACCGCGGGCGGGGGAAAAGTTTTAGTTCTTCGCCACTCCGTCCGCTTCCACGATATCCACGTGGGACTGTGGTACCCGGGGCGGGTTGTGTTCAGTATGAATTAAGAGCCACATGAAACGAACAATCAAGCGGCAATACACGCAACTCGCCCAACTCCTGGAGCATCGGGAGCTGGGCGAGTGTGCGGATGGGGGAAGGGGGAAATGAATTATCTTGCCGAGTCAATAAGTTTGACGATCGTCGGCTGGATGCCGCCCTGCTCTGCGAGCCACGCCCGCCGTTCGCTGCCGAGGTGGAGCGATGTGTCCGGGGCGGTGCCGCGGGCGTGGCTGATGTCTTTCCAGTGGATATCGGCGTTGTAACCCTTTTTCGCCCAGGCTTCGTCTTGGTTGTACATTTCCACAGCGCGGGCGGGATTGTCCGTCAGGCACGTTCCCAGGTCTTCGAGGACTTCGCCTGTATCTTCATTCTGTACCCACAACTTGATTTTCATGATATTTTCTCCTTCCGGCCTATCCGAGTACTCTCGGACCCTATGCCCCGACCGGCGGGGGTGGAATTTATTTTCTCCAGGGTTCAAGCTCCGAGACGATGACATCCAGTTGATTCTCTGAGAGTGGGAAAGTCTTCGCGCCCCAGGTTGCGACTTTCTCGCTAAGCTCGCCCATAATCACATCGCCCAGGGTGGGCATTCCGCCGGTCTGCATTCCATTGCGGGCGGCTTCGGTTTCAAAGAATTCGATAATCGTTTTCTGTGTCTTGCCACTGGGGGCCTTCTGAATGAATTCCACCAGGTTCCGGTCGCTTCGAAAAATTGCTTTGAGTTGGGTCTTCATGCTCTCATCCATTTTCGTTTCTCCTTTTTTTGTGTCTCTCAATCTATAACTATTGCCGGCCTATCCGAGTACTCGCGGACCCTATGACCCGACCGGCGGGGGGGTGGATTACTTTAGTCCAGGTAATACCCTTGCTCGCTCGCCCAATATGATAGACGGTTTGCCCAGTTGATGAATATCTGTTCCCATGCCTGTACAAAGTCCCAGTCTTCGGGTTCAGTTACATCTTGTGCCTCTTGTGGTAATTTATGCCATTTCTGTACACATGGCAGCCAATTAACCAATATGCCGATGAGTAATTTAATCAGTTTGCACTTGCGCTGGTATGCGGGCACCTTATTCTCTCCTTCCGGCCTATGCCCGACCGGCGGGGTTTGACGCTCTACTAACCTGGAGTCTCTTCAGGTTCTGGAAAACCCACATGACCGGGGTTACCTTGTAGTCATCCGTCGCGATCTCTCGCAGGATATAATTCTGTTTGAACCACCCCACGATTTCAAGCTTGCCATTCAGGGTTTTTCCGACCAATTCCACAACCTGTTCGTAGAACTCGGCCGGGATAGCGTATGGGTCTGCTTTGTCGGTCGGGAGTGCGGGGGCTATCGGGGTTTCTGCTTTTCGGATTGCTTCATCGAGTGTCATTTTCGTTTCTCCTTTTTTTGTGTCTCTCAATCTATAACTATTATACACTATATAGCGCATAATGCAATAGGCAATCTGTAATCTATACGCAATATAGCGAAACATTAATCTGACATGTTGATGGATGTCGAAATAAAACAAGCCCCCAGGATGGCCTACAGCAATGGCGGCAAACCCCTGTCGCGGTCAAAAAACGGCCTTTTTAGACCTTTTGCATAACCATATATGGGGGGTATGCGCTATATAGCGTAGTATTGTCTACAGGTGGGGGTATAAATGACGCTATGTAGCATATACTATAGGTCTAATGATACCTGTTTTGCTGTAGCGTGCGTCCTGGGCCTTCCTGGTGGCACGTTTTTACCGGCACATGTGGGGTATAGTGCACTATATAGCGTAATAGGCCACAGGTGGGGGGATACCGCTTTCCCCCGCTCGCCGCCCGCGGAGTATTTGACATCGCTCATTATGCGAGTATAATTGTTAAATAATTATTCATCGTCAAAGGAGCGCATATGCCTATCCTTCTCAAATCCCGCCGCTTCTGGATTGCCATTGTAGACGCCGCTGTTGGCTCGATTGCCCTGGCGCTCGACCATTTCTGGCCGCCCGCCCAGGGCGTTTTTATTATTCTGTGGGGCTACTGGCAGCCGGTGGTAATCGTGGTGATCATCGCCTATACTGTGGATGACATCGCCGCGCGCATCGTGGCCGCCTGGGAGCGAATCCGGGCGCGGGCATGATGACCACCATCCTATCCGTCCTTGCCTCGGCCATCATCATGCTGGCGTTGGCTGTCGTCGCTGCTAGCCTGTATTCTGTATTCCGTTTCCCCAACAGCCCCAAAAAGTTTTTACGCATTTATGACGCATGCGCCGCCGTGTATATCCTGTGCATTTATGTGCTTCTGGCCGCGGGCGTGTTGTCCATTGGGGAATTTCCCGCGCTCCTGGCCCGGGTCGGATTCATTGTGCTTTTAGGACTCTTCATCGCCGAAATCATTGCGGACCTGGGTACTAAATGGATGCAACATTAATCACAGCTTTAGGCGGCTTGCTGACAGTGGTAGGTGGGGTATTGGTGGCAATCATGACGGCCCGCTCTGCAGCACAGAAGGCAGAGACGGAATCGCTGCGGCTTACGCTCGTAGCTCTTCGGGAAGAATGCACGCGGAAAGACAACCAGATCAATGTTTTGGAAACGGAGAATGAGCGATTGACTAAAAGAATTAAGACCCGCCCGCGCGGGGGAGGCAGCGCACAGTGAACGCCCTAGGCATCGACATCAGCAAGTGGCAGCCTGATTTCAATTGGACGCGCGCATCCGCGGCCGGTATCTCCTTTGCATTCATCAAGTGCACTCAAGGCATTTCCACTGTGGACCCTTATTACGCTTACAACTGGAACCAGTCCCGCCAGACCGATATCCTTACCGGGGCGTATCACTGGTACGAGCCGGAGATAGAGCCTATCCGCCAGCTCGATTATTTTATGGCCGCGCTCAAGCCCCACGTCCTGCCGCCCGTGGTGGACCTGGAAGATACTCAAAACGTCACCAGCGCATACCGCGACAATGCACATAAATTCCTGGTGGAGCTCGAGAAGCGCGTGGGCAAGCGCCCAATCATCTACACTTCAGCGTCTTATTGGGAGTTATATTTCCCCCACACCCTTGCGCCCTGGGCGGTCGAATACCCGCTCTGGATAGCCAACTACCGCAAGGACGCCGGGCCGTTGGTGCCCCTGCCCTGGCCGCCAACTAACTGGACGTTCTGGCAGTTCAGAGACAAGGGGCACGGGCCGTATTATGGGACTGATCCGGTAAGGAGCAAGCAAATAGACCTGGATGTATATAACGGGACGGTGGATGAGTTACGCGCCGCTTATGCACCGGAAGGGGGCGGGACGGAGTGAACTTCAAGCAGCGCGCATTCGTGGAAGAATATTTGCGCTTATGGAATGCCACGGAAGCCGCGCGGCAAGCTGGATATGCCCATCCCAACACGCAGGGGCCGCGATTGTTATTGGATGTTGGTATTCAGAAGATTGTCCGTGCCCGCATTGATGAAAAGGCCATGTCAGCCGATGAAGTCCTGCAGCGCCTCGCGGAACATGCGCGTGGCGACATGGGCGACTTTTTGGATATCGGCTCGATGGCCTTCTCGATTGACTTGCAGAAGGCTAAAGAATTAAATCTTACCCATCTCATCAAGAAAGTCAGGCAGCACACTACCACCACGCTGTCTAAAGATGGCGTGGAAACAGAGACAAGTACGATTGAGATTGAGTTATACGACTCACAGGCTGCAATGGTTTGGCTAGGCAAGCATCATAAACAGTTTGCGGAGCGGATGGAATTGACTGGCGAGAACGGCGGCGAGTTAATCCTTAAGGTAGTTTATGTTGACAAGGGAACTAACAATAACCCTACCCCGCCCACACCCTAAGCAGGATGCGTTTATCCATTGCGGAGCCAAGCGCATCATCTGCCGCGCGGGCAGGCGCAGCGGTAAAACTGTGGGCGTGTCGATGCTGGCCGTCGAAAGCTTCCTGGCTGGCAAGCGGGTATTATACGCCGCTCCCACCGCCGAGCAGCTTAACCGCTTCTGGGTGACGGTCATCCGCGCCCTGGATGAGCCTATCCGCGCAAAGATATTCAAGAAGGACGAGACCGAGCACACCATCGAATTGCCAGGCACAGAGCAGCGCATCCGCGCCAAAACGGCCTGGAACGCAGACAGTTTACGGGGAGATTACGCCGGCCTGCTCATCCTGGATGAATGGCAGCTCATGAACGAAGATGCGTGGGGGCTGGTGGGTGCGCCGATGCTGCTGGACAATAACGGCGATGCGATATTCATCTACACCCCGCCGTCTTTGCATTCCCGTTCTGTCACAAAGGCCACCGACCCACAGCACGCCGCCAAACTGTTCAAGCGCGCCGCGCAAGACACCACGGGCAGGTGGGCGACCTTCCACTTCACCAGCCGCGATAACCCGCATTTGTCCGGTGAAGCCCTGGATGAGATTACCGGCGACATGACCGCCCTGGCCTACCGCATGGAGATATTGGCCGAAGATGTGGACGAAGCGCCGGGCGCACTCTGGACGCGGGCCATCATCGAGAAGGGGCGGGCGTTGAAAGCGCCTGACATGGACCGCGTAGTGGTAGGCGTGGACCCATCCGCCACTTCCACCGGCGACGAAGCGGGTATCATTACCGAAGGAGCGCACGGCGAAGACCTGTACACCCTGGCAGATGACAGTCTCCAAGGCCCGCCCCTGGCCTGGGCGCGGGCGGCAGTCACCGCCTATTACCGCCACAAGGCGGACTGCATCGTAGCCGAGGCCAATAATGGCGGCGAGATGGTGGCGCTTACCATCGCCACGGTAGACGCTAAAGTGCCTGTGCGCCTGGTGCATGCCTCGCGCGGCAAGCAGACCCGCGCCGAGCCGGTGAGCGCCGTCTACGAGCAGGGTCGCGGTCATCACGTGGGCAGCTTCCCGGCGCTCGAAGATGAGATGTGCTTGTGGATTCCTGGCGACCCGTCGCCCAACCGGATGGACGCTAAAGTGTGGGCATCTACCGAATTGATGCAGTTTGGGATCACTGAGTTAGTAGATGACCCTTTTGCAGATTGGTAAGAGCCTTTTCTCTCCGTTCAAAGGTGCAATATGGGACTAATGTCATCCGTAAGTGACTGGCTAAAAAACAAAGTCGTGGGCTGGCTGGAAGGCGAGTTCAGCAGCGCCTATTCCGCCCGCGCAAAGAGCTTGTTGGAACGGCGCGAATACCGCTACGGCGTGCAGCAGCGGTTCCTGAAGCCGACCCGCGAAGGCTTCGATGACAACATCGTAGCCAACTTCCTGGGCCTGGCCCTGGACCGCGCTATCTCGCTCCTATTCGGCAAGGAAGTGGAGTTCGAATGGGGTGAAGATGTCTCGGAAGAAGCCATAGCCTTTATTTACGACATCTGGGAAGCCAACAACCAGCCCATCCTGTTGCACAAACTGGCGATGTATGGCGGCGAAGCGGGCACGGTATTCGTCAAGCTCATCCCAGACGCCGAAAAACAATGGCGTATCGTGGCCCAAGATCCGATATTCAAGGATGTGCTGACCGACCCCGACGATGACGAAAAGATCATCCGCTATACCACGCAATATAAGACCACCGACCTGGACGGGAATGAAGTCGCAAAGCGCGAATGGATCAC
>Ga0209751_10003740_pt1 | contig 14720 bp, 26 predicted proteins | sample RifCSP13_1_FD_184019 | JGI IMG/M metagenome (GOLD analysis project Ga0209751, IMG submission 184019) | Soil microbial communities from Rifle, Colorado - Rifle CSP2_sed 13_1 (SPAdes) (version 2) | ecosystem: Environmental > Terrestrial > Deep subsurface > Rock core/Sediment | place: Rifle... | reverse complement strand
GCCCGCCCAAGCCCCAGCCTCTGTTCAGGCCTTCGAGGCCTTCTCACTCCGTTTCGTGGGGGCCTCTCCGACAGGGAACCCCTCCAGTTTCATCCCAAGGGTCAATCCCATGCCGGCGAGGATCTCCTTGATCTCGTTGAGGGACTTTCGACCGAAATTCTTTGTCTTGAGCATCTCGGCCTCGGTCTTCTGGACCAACTCGTAAATGTATCGAATGTTCGAGTTCTTCAGGCAGTTGGCCGATCGCACCGAGAGTTCCAGTTCATCAACGCTTCGATTCAGGTGCTCCAGCACCTGCTCTTTCTCCTCATCGACGGCTATACCCTCTCCCTCAGGTTCTTCCTCAAAGTTGATGAAGATACTCAGGTGATCCTTGAGGATCTTCGCCGCATAGGCGATCGCATCCTGCGGCAGGACACTCCCGTCGGTCCAGACCTCCACAATGAGTTTGTTGTAGTCGGTGACCTGGCCGACCCTGGTGTCCTCGACCAAGAAATTCACCTTCCGGATCGGGGAGAAGATGGAGTCGATGGCGATCGCGTCGACCGGCTGACTCTCCCTCTTATTTCGCTCCGCCGGGACATACCCTCGCCCATGGCGGACCTCCATCTCCACCTCGAGCTTGCCATCCTTATCGAGGGTGGCGATGTGCAGGTCGGGGTTCAGGACCTCCACATCGGGGTCCGACGTGATGTGCGCGGCCCGAACCTCTCCCTCCGAAGCCGCCTTCAGGTAGATCGTCTTGGGATGGTCCACGTTGAGCTTGACTCGAAGACCCTTGATGTTCAGGATGATATCGGTCACGTCTTCCTTGACCCCGGGGATGGTCGAGAATTCGTGGAGGGCCCCGGAGATCCGGACCGAGGTCACCGCAGCCCCCTCAATCGTGGAGAGGAGGATGCGCCGGAGCGCATTGCCGATGGTCAATCCGAACCCACGTTCGAGGGGCTCCGCAAGAAACTTTCCGTATGTGCTGGTCAGAGTTTCCAGCTCGCATTCCAGCCGCTTCGGCTTCTGGAGGCCCTTAAACTTCTGAATCATCAACACCTCCCACGCCCGCCATTACTTGGAGTAGAGCGCCACGATCAACTGCTCCTCCACGGGGATGGCTATCTCCTCTCGGGTCGGGGTCGATCGAACGATCCCTTTCATGTTGGCCGCATCCAGCTCCAACCAGCTCGGCAGCGTTCGCTTCTTCGCCCCTTCGAGAGCTGCCTTGATTGCCACCATCTCGTGACTACTCGGTCGCACCTCGATCGTCTCGCCTGGACGAACCCTGCACGATGGGATGTCCGTTTTCCGCCCGCCGACGAGGATGTGACCGTGGCTGATCAACATCCTCGCCTGCGCGCGGGAAGCGGCGAAGCCGAGGCGATGGACGACATTGTCCAGCCTCTGCTCCAGGATCCTGACGAGGTTCTCGCCGGTGACCCCCTTCTGCCTCTCGGCCAGGCGAAAGTACTTCCGGAACTGCGCTTCAAGAATTCCGTAGATTCGACGCATCTTCTGCTTTTCGCGGAGCTGCATGCAGTAGTCTGAGAGTTTGGTCCGTCGCTGGCCGTGCTCGCCGGGCGCGTAGTTTCGCTTCTCGATGGCGCATTTCGTGGAGAAGCATCGATCCCCCTTCAAGAACAGCTTCATCCCCTCTCGCCGGCAGAGCTTGCAGACGGCATCCCGATACCTAGCCACGAACCCCTCCCCAAGGGGCGGTCTCGGCCCCCCCCGCCCCACGCGCATTGCGTTGAATAAGGCTGTCAGCGCCCCGACACCCAATGAAAGAATACGTTGACGGAAAGAGCATCCTCATCACACTCGTCTCCGCTTAGGCGGCCGACATCCGTTGTGGGGAATCGGCGTGACATCCTTGATGGCCACGATCTCTAAGCCAGCCGCTTGCAAGGACCGAATAGCTGCCTCACGCCCGGCGCCCGGGCCTTTGACATACACCTTCACTTCTCTCATGCCGTAACCCTTCGCCTTCTGGGCCGCGTTATCTGCCGCCATCTGCGCAGCAAACGGAGTGCTTTTCCGCGAGCCCTTGAACCCCACGGAGCCCGCGCTTGCCCAGGCGACCACGTTGCCCACGGTGTCTGTGATCGTCACGATCGTATTGTTAAACGTCGCCTGGACGCACGCAATCCCGTGGGCGATATTCCTGGCTTCCTTCCTGCCTCCTGCGCGTCCCACTGGTCGCTTCGGTTTCGCTTCTTCCGCCATCCTTCCTCCGTCGAATTCATTATTCGCCGAGCAACTGAGTCATAACGCGTCGGATCAACAACGACCCTGATCACGCTGCCTGGGCTGGTGACGTGAACCGACGTATCCGGTCACGTCTTCTTGCTCTTCACACCGACCGTCCGGCGGGGGCCTTTGCGCGTCCTGGCATTGGTACTGGTCCGCTGGCCGCGCACTGGGAGGCCACGGCGATGCCTCAAGCCCCGATAGGTACCGACGTCCATGAGCCGCTTGATGTTCATGGAAACCTCGCGCTTGAGGTCCCCTTCAACCCTGTAGCTCCCCTCGATGGTCCGCCTCAGCCTTGTGATTTCTTCTTCCGTCAGGTCCTTAGCGCGGACGTCCGGGCTGACCCCGGAGTCCTTAAGGATCTTGCGCGATGAGGAGCGACCTATGCCGTAGATATAGGTCAGAGCAACTTCCAGTCGTTTCTCTCTCGGAAGATCCGTCCCGGCGATGCGTGCCATAGCTCCCTCGTTAACAGTTCACGGTTGACGGTTCACAGTTACCTTATCAAACCCTATGCCCAACAGCATCTCTTGTTAACCGTGAACCGTGAACAGTGAACCCTCTAGCCTTGCCGCTGTTTATGGCGAGGATTTTCGCAAACGATCCGCAGGACCCTTTTCCGTCGAATGACCTTGCACTTCTCGCAGATCGGCTTGACTGACGCCCGAACCTTCATGGCATCCCCCCAGGGCCTGGGGATCAGCAACCTCCCTCAACCCTCCTCCCGGACCTCTATTTGTAACGGTAAATGATCCGACCACGCGTCAGGTCGTACGGGGACAGCTCCACGATCACCTTATCTCCGGGGAGAATCCGAATGAAATGCATGCGCATCTTCCCGGAGATGTGCGCGAGGACCTTGTGCCCCGATTCTAACTCTACCCGGAACATGGCGTTGGGCAGAGGCTCGATCACGGTCCCCTCAACCTCGATCGCCTCTTCCTTCGGCATCGATGCCCCGTGCGCCCTGCTCAGCCGATCCCGTCCAGGGATGTGAGAACCTCTACGCCCTCCTCGGTAAGGGCAACCGTGTGCTCAAAGTGGGCGGAGAGGGACCTGTCGCATGTCACCGCCGTCCATCGATCCTCGAGAATCGTCACTTCCGGGCGGCCAGCATTGACCATCGGTTCAATAGCCAGGACCAAGCCAGGCCTGAGCGGGGGCCCGAATGGGCTTCTGCTCGGTGGGCCGAAGTTCGGGATCTGCGGCTCCTCATGGAGGGAGCGGCCGATTCCGTGGCCGACGAAGAGACGTACGACTGAGAAGCCTTGGCTCTCGACCGTATCCTGCACCGCATACGAGATATCCGACAGGCGATTCCCCGGACGCGCAGCCTCGATCGCCCGCCGCAACGCCTCCTGGGTGACGGCCAGCAAGCGCCTCGCTTCCTCGGAGACCGGACCCACCGGGACCGTGACCGCCGCATCCCCGTAATAGCCGTCGACGATCGCCCCGAGATCCAGGCTGAGGATGTCGCCCTCCCGGAGTTTCCTCCCCGAGGGGAGCGCGTGCACCACCTGCTCGTTCACGGACGCGCACAGCGTATAGGGGTAGCCACGATACCCTTTGAAAGCCGGCTTGCCACCTCGCTTGAGGATGTACTCCTCGGCATATCGGTCCAGCTCCAACGTGGTGATCCCTGGCTCCGCCAGGCTTGTCAGCTTGTCGAGGGCCTCTGCCACGATCCGGCCGCTCTTGCGCACCAGGTCGATCTCCCAGGAGGACTTAAAGATCATCACGGCTGTGCCCCACCCTCACCCCAAGACGCGATGGATCCGCTGGGAGATCTCCTCGATCGTTCCGCGGCCATCGATGCGCCTAAGCAGCCGCATTTTCTCGTAGTAGGCGATCAGGGGCTCTGTCTGCTCCCGGTAGACCCGCAGGCGATGGCGGATCGTTTCTTCCTTATCATCGTCTCGCTGGTACAGCGAGTTCCCGCACTTGTCGCAGATTCCGCCCTGCTTCGGCGGGTGAGTGTCAACGTGAAACATGTGCCCGCAGCCGTGACAGACGCGACGACCGGCCAGTCGTTTCACCAGATCGTCCTCCGGCACCTCCACGCTGAACACCCTATCCAGCGTCGCCGAAAGGGACGTCAAGGCCCGCGACAGCGCCTCGGCTTGAGCGAGGGTTCGGGGGAACCCGTCGAGAATGTACCCCCGGCTGCAATCCGGCTGGCCAAGGCGCTCTTCGATGATTCCGATGACCACCTCGTCCGGGACCAGGGCCCCGCGGTCCATGAACGACTTGGCCGTCCGCCCCAGATCGGTGCCATCGGCCACCGCTTGCCGCAAGATATCGCCGGTGGAAACCTGCGGGACGACCAGCCTGCTCATCAGCAGCTTGGCCTGCGTCCCCTTGCCGGCCCCTGGCGGTCCCAGCAGGATGAGGCGCATGCGCCGCTACCCCAGCCTTCCCTTGATCCGGCTCTTCTTCAGGAAGCCCTCGTAGTGACGCATGAGCAGGTGCGACTCAACCTGCTGGACCGTATCCAGGGCCACGCCCACCACAATCAGGAGCGAGGTCCCTCCGAAGAAGAATGGGACATTCATGGTGGTGATGAGAAACTCCGGGAGAATCGAGATCAGTGCCAGATAGATCGCCCCAACCAGGGTGATCCGGTCCAGCACCTTCTCGATGAACTCGGCCGTCCTCGCTCCCGGCCGGATGCCCGGGATGAATCCCCCGTACTTCTTCATGTTATCAGCCACATCCGTCGGGTTGAAGACGATGGCGGTATAGAAGTAGGTAAAGAAGACAATGGCGACCGCGTACAGAAGCGTGTACACCACCGTGGCCGGGGAAAGGGTACTGGCGAGCGTCTGCATCCAGGGATGCTTGAAAAATTGTGCGATCGTAGCCGGGAACACGATGATGGAAGCGGCGAAGATCACCGGAATGACCCCGGCGGTGTTGACCCGCAACGGGATGTGGGTGCTCTGCCCCCCGTAGATCCGGCGACCCACCACGCGCTTCGCGTACTGCACCGGTATCGGCCTCTGGCCTAAGGTCATCACGATGACCCCGGCGACCACCAGGACCATCAGGGCCACGATGGCCAGGAACGTCAGGGCCTTCAGCTCTCCGGTGGACAGCAGACGCCAAGAGTTCACGACAGCCTCTGGGACCCGGACGATGATGCCGGCGAAGATCAGGAGGGAGATCCCGTTCCCGATACCCCGCTCAGTGATCTGCTCCCCCAACCACATCAGGAAAATCGCCCCGGCGGTGAGCGTAATGGTGGTCATCAGGCGAAACCCCCATCCGGACGCCGGCACGACCAGCTCACCTGCCGGGCTGCGCATGCTCTCCAGTCCAATGGCGATTCCCATAGCCTGAATGGCGGAGAGGAGCACCGTTCCGTAGCGGGTGTATTGGGTGATCTTCTTTCGCCCCTGTTCCCCCTCCTTGCTCAGCTTCTCGAGAGGCGGGAAGACGACCGCGAGGAGCTGGAGGATGATGGATGCGCTGATGTAGGGCATGATGCCAAGGGCGAGGATGCTGAGACGGCGCAGCGCCCCACCGGAGAAGAGATCGAAGAAGCCGAGGAGCGTTCCACCCACCTGATTGAACCATGACGAAAGGGCGTGGGCATCGATGCCCGGCGTGGGGATGTGCGAGCCTATCCGGTAGGCAATGAGCGCGAGCGCGGTGAAGATGATTCGCTTCTTGAGCTCTGGAACCCTGAAGATATTGCCAACACCCTCGATCATGCGCCTATCACCTCGACCGTCCCTCCCGCGGCAAGCACCTTCTCAACGGCCTGCTTAGAGAGCTTATGGGCAGAAATAGTCAGTGGCTTGGTCAAGGCCCCTTTGGCCAGGACCTTCAGCCCCACCTTCAGGTTCTTGACGAGGCCCACCTCCCGCAGCAGGCCCGGGGTCACCTTGGTCCCCGGCACGAACCGCTCCAGGTCCTTCAGGTTCACGATGGCATAGACCCGCCTGGATCGACTGGTGAACCCCCGCTTCGGCACGCGACGATGTAGGGGGAGTTGCCCTCCTTCAAACCAGGGATGGATATGCGCCCCCGAGCGAGCCTTCTGGCCCTTCTCCCCCCTCCCTGATGTCTTTCCGTGCCCCGATCCGGTCCCGCGGCCGACCCGTTTCCTGCGCTGGCGGGCGCCCGCTGGCGGCTTCAGCTCGTGCAGCCTCATGTCTCCCACCGTCCATCGACCTGCTGGACATCGACGAGATGGGCCACTTTTGCGATCATTCCGCGAATGGCCGGGGTGTCCGGCCGGACCACAGACTGGTCGATCCGCCGCAGCCCCAACCCGGCCAGCACGCGGCGCTGGTGTTCCCGCCGTCCAATCATGCTCTTCCGAAGGATGATCCGCAGGGCCTTTTCCATCCTATGCCCCTCGAGCGACCAGGCCCTCGAAAGGCACCCCGCGGGCTCTGGCCACTTCCTCCGGCGCTCTGAGCGACTTCAGCCCCTGCAGCGTGGCCTTCACCACATTGTGTGGATTGTCTGATCCCAGCGATTTGGACAGCACGTCCTTGACTCCCACAGCCTCCAAAACGGAGCGGGCCGCCCTCCCAGCCACGACGCCCGTCCCTTGCGAGGCCGGTTTCAGGATCACCTTGCCCGAACCGAACCTCCCAACGACCTCATGGGGGATAGTGGTTCGAAGCAGCGGTATCGCAATCATGTGCTTCTTTGCGCTCTCGATCCCTTTTCGAATCGCCTCGGGCACCTCGTGGGCTTTGCCCAAACCGATTCCCACGTGTCCATTCTGATCCCCGACAACGACGAGCGCGCTGAAGTGAAAGCGCCGGCCTCCCTTGACCACCTTGGCCACTCGATTGATATGGACGACACGCTCGACGAGGTTCAGGGACTCAGAGTTGATCCGTTTCAACACATCTCCTTCCCCCACGCCCGCTGCTTGGCCGACGAGATGGCCATCGGCAACCGACGTGCTCAAACAGATCGACCACAGGGATGAGACCCGGCAGGCGACCCTACAGGGATCTTAGAGCTTCAAGCCTTTGTCCCGAAGGCCATCGGCCAGCGCTTTGACCCGCCCATGAAACTTGTATCCGCCTCGATCAAAGACCACCTCGTACACGCTCGCGGCAAGGGCCTTGGCGGCCAACAGCTCACCGACCAGCCTGGCAGCAACGGTCTTGTTCCCCACCTTGCCCTTCTCTCTAATCTCCCCGGAAAGGGTGGAAGCCGCGGCCAAGGTCTTGCCCTCTTCGTCGTTGATGATCTGAGCGTAGATATGACGGGCACTCTTGAACACACAGAGGCGCGGGCGTTCCGCGTTGCCGACGACACGCTTCCGTATCCGACGATGCCGGCGCAACCGGCTCTCCCGCTTCCCCTCGTAGCCCACCTACTCACGCCCTCTCAAGCATATGGCCGCCTCAGGCGCCAGTCTTGCCGGCCTTGCGGCGAATCCGCTCGGTGGAGTACTTCACCCCCTTGCCCTTATACGGCTCGGGTGGCCTGAGACCCCGGATCTTGGCGGCGACCTCCCCGACCTGCTGTTTATCCGCCCCAGAGATGGTCAGCAGATTTTGACTTTCTACACCGACCTTGATTCCGTCCGGGAGTGGAAAGATGATAGGATGAGAATAGCCTAACATCAGTGTCAGGTTCCTTCCCTGCAACGAGGCCCGATAGCCGACGCCGATCATCTCCAATTTCTTTTCGAACCCTTTGGTCACCCCCTCGATCATATTGGCAACGAGCGTTCGAGTCAGGCCATGGAGCGATCGATGAAGCTTATTGTCCGAGGGTCGCACGCAATAAAGCTGCCGGTCTTCAGACCTTATCGTCATCGAGGGATGGAGACGAAGTGAGAGACTCCCCTTTGGACCGACTACGGAGACGCTCCCCCCCGAAATCTCCACCTTCACCTGATCTGGGATAGGGATTGGCTTTCTTCCGATGCGCGACATGGTGCACCTACTTCTTCCAGATCCGGCGTTTCAAGTTCCCACACATCCCCCACAAGTGCTCGCTCTGGATCATCCAGCTCCCAGCACGGAACCGCGTTCACCAGACGTAGCACAGCACCTCGCCGCCCACCGCGCGTTCCTTCGCCACGCGCTCTGACAGGAGCCCCTGCGAGGTGGAAAGGATCGCGACCCCCAAACCGCTCATCACCCGAGGCAGCCGTCGCGATGTGGCATATACCCGGAGTCCGGGTCGGCTCACCCGCCGTAGGCCGGTGATAATCCGTTGGTTTCCCGGGCCATACTTCAGGTAAATCCGAAGCACCAGACCCTTGTCGGCCTCGAGCACCTTGAAGTTCTTGATGTACCCTTCCGCCCGAAGGATCTTTGCGATCTCCACCTTCAACCTGGACACTGGGACATCGACTTTGTCGTGGACAGCCAGATTGGCGTTCCTGATTCTGGTCAGCATGTCCGCGATGGGATCGGTCATCATGGTCAGCTTGCTCCAAGTGCCGCGTTGAGTGTTCGAAGGTCAGAGCTCGAGGGAGTTCGGAGCTTCGGGGCTGGGGCGGGGTGCGCGCTCACCAACTCGCTTTGATGACGCCGGGGATCTCGCCCCGAAGCGCCAGATCCCTGAAGCAGATCCGACACATCTCGAACTTCCGCAGATAGCCGCGCGGCCGGCCGCAGAGCCGGCAACGGTGATACGTGCGCACCTTGAACTTCGGTTCGCGTTGGCTCTTGATGATCAGCGATAACTTTGCCATACTCTACGCCGACTCCGGTCTTCTCCTGGCTCTCAGCAATCAGCACTCAGCGTTCAGCGACAACAAGCGTGCGCCAGATCTCACACAATTCCCGAGAAGAGCATCACCCAGATCCGACTCATCCTCTTGCTCTAGCCGATCGCTGATAGCTGACCGCCGAAGGCTGGACTTTCCACTAACTCCTCTGGAAGGGAAAGCCAAGATGTTCCAAAAGCGCACGGCCCTCTTCATCTGTCCTTGCCGACGTTTCAATGGAGATATCCATACCGCGTATCGCTTCCACCTTATCGTACTTGATCTCCGGGAAAATCAGTTGTTCCTTCACTCCAAGGTTGAAATTGCCGCGCCCGTCGAAAGACTTGGCCGGTACCCCCTTGAAGTCCCGGATTCGGGGCAGCGCCATGTTCAGGAACCGGTCCAAGAACTCATACATCCGGTCCCCTCGCAGGGTGACCTTACAGCCGATGGGCGTCCCGGCCCTGAGCTTGAAGCCCGCTTCCGATTTCTTCGCGCGGGTAACGACGGGTCGCTGTCCGGTCACCGCCGAGAGCTCCTCAACCGCAGCGTCGATCACCTTGACGTCACTCACGGCCTCACCCAGCCCGATATTGATCACGACCTTCTTGGGGCGGGGCACCTGCCAGATATTCTTAAACCGAAACTGTTTCACGAGGGCTGGAGCGATCTGCTGCCGAAAGCGTTCGCGGAGTCGGGGCGGAACGCGGGGCTCCGCCTTGAACTCTTTCGCAACTTCCTTCTCCTTCTTCTTCGGTTTGGCCCCTTCCGCCATCAGCCCCCCCCTAATGCCGTTCCAACTTGTTGCGGCTAATCGCCGACAGGTGTTCTGCTAAGAACAATCACGTTCCCTAGTGCCGTTCCAACTATTTGGCCTCACGATACAATGATGTGTGGGCAACTCAATCGGTCTTTGCATAGCGTCATTATTTATCCGGAAAAGTTGGAACGGCACTAGCCTCACCATTTTGGCGTAAATGGTTGGAACGGCACTAATCAAGCACCTCGCCGCACTTCTTACACACCCGGACCTTCCGGCCATCGGCGAGGCGGCTATGGCTGACCCTGGCAGGACGGTCACATTTGCTACACACCAACATGAGGTTGGAGACGTGAATCGGGTTCTCCCGTTCGAGGATGCCCCCCTGCTTCGAGGCGCGCCCCGGCTTGGTATGGCGCTTGACGAAATTCAGCTTCTCCACCAAGGCCCGGTCGAGCTTGGGGATCACCTTCAGAACCTTCCCCCGTTTCCCTTTGTCCTTTCCGGCGATCACGACCACCAGATCGTTCTTCTTGACCGCCAGCCCTCCTCCCACGGCCATCTTGCCCTCACACACTCGGCCCTCATGGATCGGAAATCGCCAGAGGCTCCACAATCCCCGACCCGAGAGCCCGGATCCGGTCTTTCCGCGTCAGACCACCTCTGGAGCCAGAGAGATGATCTTCATGAACTGCGCCTGGCGAAGCTCGCGGGCCACCGGCCCGAAAATCCTGGTGCCGACCGGGTTATTCTGCTCATTCAGGAGCACGGCCGCGTTTCGGTCGAATTTGATATAAGAGCCATCGGGACGGCGCAGCTCCTTCGAAGTCCGCACCACCACTGCCTTCACGACCTCACCCTTCTTCACCGATCCCTCGGGAACCGCCTCCTTCACGTTGGCAACGATGATGTCTCCCAACCGGGCATACCGCTTCGCGGACCCCCCCAAGACCTTAATCAGAGAGATCCGCTTGGCGCCGGAATTATCGGCCACCTCCATGATTGTCCGTAAGCCGATCACAACTCTCCACCTATCGGGCTTGAGTGAGGGTCTAGGGTGTAGGGTGTAGGGTGGTTAGGCCCGCCAGTGAATCTTTGACCCTAAACCCTCTACCCTGCACCCTCCCCCCTCTTCTAGACGGCCGCCTTCTTCAGAACTTCCGTCACCCGCCAATGCTTTTCCTTGCTCAGAGGGCGAGTCTCCGCGATGGCGACCCTGTCTCCGATGCCGCAGCGATTGTCTTCGTCGTGGGCCTTCACCTTTGTCCTGCGCCGGACCATCTTGCCGTATCCCTCATGACGGACCAGGCGCTCCACCATCACCACCACGGTCTTCTGCATCTTATCGCTGACCACCACTCCCACGAACGTCTTTCGACGGCCTCTCTTCGGCTTTTCGGTCATGGAGTCTGCTCTGTCCCCGGGCGGGCCTGCTTGCGTAGAGTCTCTCTGCGCACTGTTTCCCCCCTGGCGATCTCGCGGCGGAGTTGCCGGATGCGCGCCGGGTTCTCGAGCTGCGTTGTCGATGCCCTCAACTTCAGCTTGAAGAGGTTATCTCTGAGCTCGCGAAGCTTCCCTTCCAGGTCTTCCGCGCTCAACTCGCGGAACTCTTTGGCATCCATCGTCGCCCTCAGCTCGCCGTCATCTTGCGAGACACAAAGCGCGTGGCGATGGGAAGTTTATGGGCAGCGAGGCGCATGGCCTCCCGAGCGCTCGCTTCGGTCACGCCCTCCATCTCGCACAGGACCCGGCCGGGTTTCACCACCGCCACCCATCCCTCAGGGGCGCCCTTCCCTTTGCCCATCCGGGTTTCAGCAGGTTTCTTCGTGGTCGGTTTATCGGGGAAGATTCGTATCCAGACCTTGCCTCCCCGCTTGATGTAGTGGGTGATGGCACGACGGGCTGCCTCGATCTGCCGGTTGGTAATCCAGGCCGCCTCCAGGGCTTTCAAACCGTATTCCCCGAATGCCAATGTCGAGCCGCGGACGGCGATCCCTGTCCGCCGCCCCCGGTGCTGCTTCCGGAACTTGACCCGCTTGGGTGCCAGCATCTCCTCAGCCCCTCGCCGGGACCGGCGCGCGAGGACGACGCAGGCGGTCCTGGGGCATCTCCCGCTGCTGTTTGGCCTGCAGCGCCTCTGGAAGCACCTCGCCGTGGTAGACCCAGCACTTGACCCCGATCAGCCCGTACGTTGTCTTGGCCTGGGTAAATCCGTAGTCGATGTCGGCTCGCAGGGTATTCAGTGGCATCCGCCCCTCGCGATACCATTCTCTGCGGGCGATTTCTGCCCCGCCTAGCCGGCCGGCGCACGCAATCTGGACCCCTTGGGCCCCCAGCCGCATGGTGGACTGGACGGTCTTCTTCATGGCCCGCCTGAATGCGATCCGACGCATCAACTGGGAAGCGATCTGTTCGGCGATCAACTGGGCGTCCAGCTCGGCCTTCCGAACCTCCAGGATGTCAAGCTGGATATGCTTTTTCGTCATGCCGGAGAGCGCGGCTTTCAGCTTCTCGACCTCAGAGCCTTTCTTCCCGATGATGATGCCGGGCCTCGCGGTATGAATGACGATCCGTATCTGATCGGCCTTCCGCTCGATATCGATGCCCGAGACACCGGCGTGATAGACCCGCTCTTTGATGAAGCGCCGAAGTTTGAGATCTTCATGGAGGGCGCCTGCATACCCCCTGGTGGCAAACCACCTGGACCTCCAGGTCTTGATGACGCCCAGCCGAAACCCTATCGGGTGAACCTTCTGCCCCATCTCACCTCCGTAACTCGCCGGTCACTCCGGCCCACGATCGGAAGATCATCCAGCCATCTGCGGAGCCCCGCCCACCTCACACCTCTTTCTCGTTCAGGACGATGGTGATGTGGCTGCTCCGCTTTTTGATCGGGGTCGCGCGACCCATGGCGCGTGGCCGGAACCGTTTCATGGTCGGGCCCTGGTTCACAAACGCCTCTTTCACGAAGAGACGGTCAACGTCTTTGGTTCCGTGGTTGTGCTGCGCGTTGGCTAACGCCGACTTGAGGATTTTTTCCACGACCCGGGCGGCATACTTGTTCGTAAACCTCACCGTGTTGAGGGCCTGGTTGATGTCACGACCTCGAATCAGGTCAACGACCAGCCTCGCCTTCCGAGGCGGAATCCGTATGAACCGGCCAACAGCGCGGCACTCCATGATCGACTCGACGTTCGCTATTTCAGTGCGGTGGAGCGCGCGGTATGCGCCCCGTGCCCGCGAAAGGTCCTTGTCGGAGAGAACTCCCCAAGCTTGTGCCCGACCATATTCTCGGTGATGTAAATCGGGATGAATTTCTTCCCATTGTGGATCGCGAGCGTGTGCCCGACGAATTCGGGAAGGATGATGGATCGCCGAGACCAGGTCTTGACGATCTTCTTATCGCCCCCCTCGTTCATCGCTTCGATCTTTTTCAGGAGCTTGGGCTCCACGTAGGGGCCCTTCTTTAATGACCGCGACACGCCGACCTCCCCATCGAGTTCCGAGTTCCGGGTTCCGGGTTCCAAGTTAACCGACCATTTCAACTGAAAACCTGGAACTGGGCACCTGGAACTTGGAACTTATTTTCTGCGCTTCACGATAAACCGATCAGAGGGGAGCCCTTTTTTCCGGGTCTTGCGTTCCACTTTGCCCCACGGACTGCAGGGATGGCGGCCGCCTGAAGTCTTCCCCTCGCCACCTCCCAGCGGGTGGTCGTGGGGGTTCATGGCCACGCCCCTGACCGACGGCCTGATCCCCAGCCAGCGAGACCGCCCGGCCTTCCCCAATGAGATGTTCTCGTGGTCCAGATTGCCCACTTGACCGATGACCGCCATACAGTCGAGGGAGATCCGGCGGACCTCCCCCGAGGGAAGCTTCACAAGACCGTACTCGCCCTCTTTCGCCAGGAACTGGACCCCGGAGCCCGCGCTTCTGGCCAACTGAGCTCCCTTGCCCACCTTTAACTCCAGGTTATGAAGCGTCATCCCGACCGGGATATTCCGCAGCGGCAGGGCATTTCCTACTTTGATCTCGGCGTCTGGACCGGACATCAGTTGCTCCCCGACTTGGAGGCCTACGGGCGCGACAATGTACCGTTTCTCCCCATCCGCATAGTGAAGGAGGGCGATCCTGGCGGAACGGTTCGGATCGTACTCGATCGAAGCCACCTTCGCCGGGACTCCCGCCTTGTCCCGCTTGAAATCGATCAGGCGATACATTCGCTTGTGTCCGCCGCCACGATGACGGGTGGTCACACGCCCGGCCGCGTTCCGCCCCCCGCTCTTGCGAAGGGGGCGTAGCAGCGCCCTCTCGGGGGCCGACTTGGTCAGATCGGAATAGTCCAGAACGCTTTGGAAGCGCCGGCCAGGCGAAGTAGGATTGTAGGCTCGGATCGGCACCTATACCCCCTCGAAAAATTCGATGCTGTCCCCCTCTTTCAGGGTGGCCACGGCCTTCTTCCAATCAGGGGTGCGACCGACGAAACGGCCGACCCTCTTCTCTTTGCCTCTGACCGAGAGGGTCCGCACCGCGAGGACCTTCACACGAAACAAGGATTCGATGGCACGCCTGATCTCGATCTTGTTGGCATCCCTGGCCACCTCAAAGAGGTAGTGATTGGCGTGATCCTTCAGCTCTGTCCCCTTCTCCGTGATCAGAGGGCGCCGGATGATCTCGTGAGGCTCTCTCATGGCTTCCATGCCTCTTCCGCCAGGGCCAGGGCGCCCCGAGTCATGATCAGGGTATCGTGCCTCAAGACATCATACACATTCAGCCCCTGCGCGGGCAGAAGTGTGACATCCCGCAGATTGCGGCAGGACCTGACGGCCGCCTCATTCTCTTGGAGTTGGTCGGCCACGATCAAGACCCGACCTTCCACTCCCAACCTTCCGAGCAGCGCCTTGAACTCCTTCGTGCTCGGCTGCTGCTGCGACAGGTTCTCCAGGACGATGAGCCGACCTGCTCGAACCTTCGCAGAGAGCGCGCCATGAAGCGCTGCCGCTCGAACCCGCCTCGGGGCCA
>Ga0209751_10003738_pt1 | contig 14724 bp, 10 predicted proteins | sample RifCSP13_1_FD_184019 | JGI IMG/M metagenome (GOLD analysis project Ga0209751, IMG submission 184019) | Soil microbial communities from Rifle, Colorado - Rifle CSP2_sed 13_1 (SPAdes) (version 2) | ecosystem: Environmental > Terrestrial > Deep subsurface > Rock core/Sediment | place: Rifle... | reverse complement strand
TTGGAATTATTTTTTATCACTAAACCAGAGGTTTATCGCCTTCTACAGGTTCTGAAACCTCGGTTGTTTCACCATCATTTATTCTCTGTAAAACTTCGGCAGCAGCAAGTTTGTGAAGGTATTCATTGTTATTTCCACATCTGTAAGAAAATGTACACCGTGGGCATCCCGCCTCATTTTTGCAGGGACACTCTTTCACTATGTGAAGACTACGCTCAAAGGCCCTTTCTAGCCTATCATAAAGTGCCTTGCTTGCCCCACTTCCCCCTATTGCAGAATCATAAACAAAGATGAGGCCTGATGTTCCAAGAGATATGCCGCCTAGGTCTTGTGAGACACCACCTGTTATCATATTGCTTCCTTCTATGATGACATGTTCTGTTGCATGATATGCGCTCGCTTCCACATATTCTTGGTTTTCTGCTTTCTTGATTTCATTTGTTGGTCTTGGAGCTTTGAAAACAATTCCCTTCGTGACAAAATCATAGTCTAATGGTCTTTCCAAAAGAACTCTTTGTCCTTGTGTGACTTCATAGCCAAGTTCAATGTTGACATAACCATAAACTCGCTTTTGTATGTGTAACTTGCAAAATGCAACTTCGACACCGTTTGCTTTTCTTTTTTCATAAATCGTTTCAATTGTTGGCCACTCTTCTGTAAGGGCTCTAGTATAATACGGATAATCTCTTGGAAGATATTCTAATCTAGCATACATTTTTTCAGGATATCCAAGCTCTCTTACTTTGTAACGTGTCCCTGCCAGAAAATAAACTGCTGATTCGTGCAACTCCTCAAGTGCAATTGGAAGGACACGTTCTCCTACTTTTTTTCCATTCAAAAATATGTCAATTGATTTTCCAATTCCTCTGATGCTGTAGTCATTTAATAAAGATTCAATCTGTGTATAATTTGGTACGTATCTGTTCTCAATTAAGACAAGATTTCCTGCAGCTACATGTCTTTCAATTATTTCTAAATGTTCTTTTAGTTCATGTTTTACAATTGGCTTGTCTGCTGCCATGGCAAGTATTTGGAACTCTTCCACAAAGGGATTTTTTGGATCGATGTAGCTCTTCTCTATGTCCTCAAAGTAGTCCTCTGGATGATTTTTGTAATATTGTGAGATTGGGTCATTTCCAAGCACCAAAAATGCATAGCCGTTCTGGCCCTTTCTTGCTGCTCTTCCTATTCGCTGTACTAGCCTGTTTACAGGAATCGTAGATGAAATTACTCCATCTACATCACCCACATCTATCCCAAGTTCAAGGGTTGGCGTTGCAGAAATTGCCATAAGCGAATCATTTTTGAATGCGTTTTCAACTGATCTTCGATAATTTGCCATAAGGCCTGCTCTGTGAACCTTGATGTCCACTTTTTGTTTTCTTGCCTGCATTGCCAAGAGCTCAGAGTTTAGATGCGAGTTGCTAAAGACAAGTGTCTTGTGTTTTTTTGACGTTAATCTTTTTACAATCTCTACCATCAAAGCGCGTTGGGTTCTAAGTGATGGAAAAAGCATACTAAAATCTGTCTTGCCTTTTTTTCCAGAACCTGATACCAATTTCATTTGTACGCCAAAGAGCTGTTCACAAAATGGTAACGCATTATCAAGTGTTGCAGAAGATGCGATGATTTGCATCGTTTGAGATATTCTTTTTAGTCTCTTGATGATGTAATGCACGTTTGATCCAAATATTCCAGAATAGACATGAGCTTCATCTACAACAAGAAATTTTATTGTATTTAGCAAAGTAGCAAACTTACTTCGATGCCACAAATGATAATGAATCACATCAAAATTTGTAATTATTATCTGTGGAGGATTTTCAAATATTTTTTGTCTGTCTGATGTTTTTACATCGCCGTCAAAGACAGCTACTCCTATTCCAAGTCTGTCTGCTATTTCTTTAATCTTTGGCAGCTGATCCTTTGAGAGAGACTTGGTTGGATAGACAAAAAGTGCCAAAATTCTACCTTTGGAATTTTCATCAAGAATTTTTTGTAAAATAGGCACAACAAACGCTTCTGTTTTGCCTGATGCTGTGGGCGCAGTAATAATAACATTATTTCCACGCATTATCTCAAGTATGGCATCTTCTTGGAATTTGTAAAACTGTTCAATTCCTTTTTCTTCTAATACTTTTGCAATGTTTTCATCCAAACCTGATTCCATGACTTTGCAACCCATCTGGGGGTCTGGTTCAGAAAGTGTCCTAAAATGTGAAACAAAGTGTTTTCTTGAAAACAAAATAGAACTTGTCAGTTCATCAAGTTTAGCATCTCCTATCATTTTTTTTATCTCATCTTCGCTTTGCACAATTCCGTCCTGTTCAAGTGCAGTCTGCATCTTTTTCCTAGTCAGTACTTTGCCATCATCAAACCTATTCAGAAAATCAAGATATGCTTCATCTGTGTTTTTCTTATAATCAACAATGTCTTCTAATCCACAACTAGAACATCCAAACATCATCTTCTGATTGAATGTTTTTTGCATTTCCATTCTTGATTTGCATTTAGGACAAGAGTACATTATATCATGACAGGTTTTATGATGGATTTAATTTTTGGTTGACTGGATTCTTATCACAGGTTAAACCTTTAAGCAACGAATCTGATTTTGACTTGTTGAAAGCGCTTGTTACCGGTGCAACAGGTTTTATTGGTTCCAAACTTGTCACAAAACTTGTTGATAGGGGAGTTTCAGTTACATGTCTAGTTCGTTCAGGAAGTATTTCAAATCCTACAGTAAAGACAGTAAATGGCGATCTCACATATCCTGATTTTATACTTCCTGATGAAAAATATGATATAGTGTACCATCTTGCTGCAGTCTGGCCAGGTGAAAAGGACAAGAAAAAAGCAAGAACGGTCAACTATGATGGCTCTGTAAATTTATTCTCAATAATAAAAGAAAAGGCAAAGTTTCTTGTGTATGTATCAGGCCTTGGGGTTTTTGGTGATCCTAAAAATATAGTTGATGAAAATTCTCCACTACAACCGCATACAGATTATTCCAAGACAAGGCTTGAAGCACAAAAGTTTCTCGACTCTAGCTGTAAAGAAAATGCAATAGAGTTTAGTGTTGCATATCTTGGAGATGTTTACGGGAATGGTGGTTGGTTCAAATCAATCATGGTTGACAGGCTAAAGAATGGAAGTTTCAAACTTCCCGGTGGAGGAGAGTATTATCGAAGCTTCATACATGTGGATGATGTTGTTTCTGCACTAGTTGGTATGGCAGAAAAAAATGTCATAAACCAATCACTTGTAGTAACAGATTCAAATCCAGTTGTTTTCAAAGATTTTGTTAATTTTGTTTGTGATGAGCTTGGAGTGAAACATCCTGGTTCAGTTCCTGCACTTTTGGCAAAAGCAGTAATGGGTGGAGATTTTGTAAAACTACTTACAACATCAGTAAAGACATCTAATGCAAAAATTGCAAAGCTTTGCGAATTTGAATATCCTTCCTACAAAGAAGGTGTACATTCTGTTATTTCAGAGATGAAGACCGGTTAGGTTATGTTTTAAACCTTTACTGTGTATGAAGTAACTAGCGCGGGATGTTGTATTTGGATTAACCTTAACAGAACCAAATTTCATAATGTCTATAAATATGATAAAGGAAATTCTATTGTGACAAAGAAGGAATCTGATTCTGAGGGAAAATCAATTACAGATAAATTTCGTTCATTAGCTGTTAAAACAAAATCCGCCAAAAAGTTGGTTTCTGAACAGTTTGATTATCATAAAAAAGAGTCCAGTGATATGAAAGAGATCTTTGAATCAGATAATCTCGTGTTTTATAAAACCGAAGAGTTGGTAGTGGTTCTTAGAAAATTAGGTGGGTTATACGAATTTTTAGAAGCGTTTCGTAAACTAACCAAAGAAGGATACACACTAGTTTGGGCAGAACCAACTAAACAACTTCCAGGAATAGCTAATGCTCTTTTTAACTTGGGCGCGTTTTATTATTTTCAAAACTTAAGTATTAAAAAAGAAGACAAGGATCCTTGAATTTGACTACTGGCATAACAATTGCACTAGTTTTTGGAATAATATTACTATTTTCATTTCAAAGCAACTTTGCAATTGCTCAGCAATCCACAGATTCAAACTTTGCAGCTAAAGGAAAAACAGCATATTCAAGCCATTTTCCAGGAATAATAATATGGACACAGATAAAGGGCGTAGACGGTACTTTTGTGTTTCATGGATTAGATAACGAACTAGTTGTGTTAAGAACAACTTTGACTCCATCAGGTGAATGTGATCAAGGTTTGTTGTGTTACGATAGTACTGTAAACAACGCAAAAAATAGTCAGGCAATTCAGGTTGGAGATACTTTCAAAATAACCATTGACTCAGCTACTAACACCGAAAACGTTTCTTTTCTTTCTGGTTTTCTTGAGAACGTAGATGTAAAAATTAGTCTAACAAAGATCAAAACAAAATCTAGCTCTGTCATAACTGAAACAGAAGCAGAAGAAAAGCGTCCTAACATACTTGTAGCTGTATTAGATGACACTGGTTTTGCAGATTTAGCTTTTACCGGAAGTGAGATTCCAACTCCAAATCTTGATTCATTGCGAAAAGAAGGAAAGCTATTTACAAATTTCCATACCTTGCCAACATGTTCGCCCACTCGTTCAGTGTTGATGACTGGGGTTGACAACCATCTTAATGGCTTTGGATCAATGTCGGAATTACTTGCAGATAATCAAAAAGGCAAACCAGGCTATGAGGGGTATCTTAATGACAATGTCGTTACTATTCCTCAATTGCTTCAAGACAACGGATATCACACATACATGACTGGCAAGTGGCATCTTGCGTATGGAAGTTCTGATCCAACACAAGATTGGGAAAAATGGATTGGATATGATCCTCACGCAAGAGGATTTGAGGAAACATTTATCGTTGAAATTCCTGGTAGCCACTTTACTAATTTAGGAGAAGCTCCAGATCATGTTCCAATAGCAACAAGAAACGGAGAACAGGCAGAATATCCACAAGAGTACATCGATGATGTCTTTACTGATTACATGATGCAATTTATGGACAAAAATCATGGCGACAAAAAGCCAATGTTCATGTATTTGTCCTTTTGGAACAACCACTGGCCAATTCAGGCACCACAAGAATATATCAAAAAATATGATGGGGTTTATGATATTGGCTGGGATAAAATAAGAGAACAGAGATTTGAAAAACAAAAGGAACTTGGGTTGATTCCTCAAGACATGGCTTTGCCGCCCCGAAATTCGCTGGTTCCTGCATGGGATTCGCTAAATGCAACACAGCAAAAACAAGAAGCAAAAAAGATGGAAATATTTGCAGCAATGCTTGACAGTTTAGATAATAATCTTGGTAGAGTTATCAGTCATCTCAAAGAGATTGGCGAATATGATAATACCATGATTCTAGTATTTGCTGACAATGGGGCAGAAGCTACAGATCCAACAAAACCGGTTAAACATGGTACAGATCCACTTGAATTTGAAAATTGGTTAGAAACAACCTGGGATAACAGTTTTGAGAATTGGGGCAACGGCAATTCGATAATTGGAATTGGTCCTGGTTGGGCACAGGTTGGCAGTACTCCACTATACAGAGAAAAAGGATTCGAAACTGAGGGTGGAACAAGGGTTCCTATGGTGATTAAAATGCCATATGACGACGAGGAAACTAGTACAAATGCATTCTCTCGAGTAATAGACGTCTCCTCAACCATTCTTGACTATGCTCAAGTAACACATCCAGGAACCACATACAATGGAAAACAAGTCCATCCTATAGAGGGAAAGTCATTGAGACCCATTCTTGAAAGTGATGTTCAAAGAATCTATGGTGAAGATGAACCAGTTGGTGCAGAGCTCTTTGGTAATTCTGCATTGTACAAAGGAGATTGGAAGGCACTCTATCTAGTTCCACCGTTTGGAGATGGAAAATGGAAGCTGTATAATTTAGCTGAAGATATTGGAGAACTAAATGACCTTTCTGAGGAACATCCAGACTTGCTTGAAAGCATGATAAAAGATTATGACGAATATGCAAAAAGAGTGGGGGTAGTTACTCCAGAAGGGCTTGAGATTCCCCTAGAGACAGATACAGGTTAGGCAACCACCAGCGATAAAAAAAGATCAAAACAAAATCTTAAGGTACATTAACAAAACAGTAAGGCACTTCATGGAGCTGATGAGTTTTTCTTTTCACAATTCTCATTGAATTCATCAATATCATGAAGGTATCCAAAATAAACTGCCGTTTTTACTACTTCTTCGTCAATTTCAGGATCTACTAGTGCATTAAGATATGCTGCAGTCCCGGATCTTGCAAGATGGTTTATACCCGTACCCTTTGCACTAATTGCTTCTTTTAACGTGATGTCAGGATCAAAATAATCTTTTCCAAAGATTACATCAAAGTCGTCGTTATAATCAACACCTACAATTTTCCACAATTCTAAATGATTCTCCCAGAAATCTGGAGAACACCCAAAAACAACACTTTTTTCTTTAGTTGACAGTGTTAATAATGAACCAAGCAATATCACTGAGATTATAAGCATTGTAAATAATGCTATTTTGATTATTTTCATTTTCTGAAATTTATGAGACGATTAATTTAAATACTAAGAAGTGATTTGTTGAAAATAATAATTGACAAAAATAAATTCATCAAAAAAACAAATTCTATGTTTTTCAACGATTGTTCTACTTTTCTTAATTGGAATTGCACCAGTCTTTCCCTTTGTTGATGCATCTGTTGATGCCGATACTACATGTAGAGAAGGAATGGTTCTTGTTTACCGTACAATAGCCAATGATTATGTTTGTCTGACTATGGACTCAGCCAAAAGTTGGCAGACACTTGGATTAGCTGAGATAGTTGGAAGCACAACAGAAGAAAAACCAAATGAATCGAATCCATCTCAGGTACAGCAGACGGATCAGCCAAACATTGTTGTAATAATGGCAGATGATGTTGGTTGGTTCAACATCGGGGCATATAATCAAGGCATCATGTCTGGCAAAACTCCTAACATAGACAAGATTGCAGCAGAAGGAATGCTGTTCACCGATTACTATGCTGACCCTAGCTGCACTGCTGGACGTGCGAGTTTCATCACAGGCGAATTGCCAATTCGTACAGGTCTTACTACTGTTGGACAAGCGGGATCTCCCATCGGTCTTCCTGCAGAAGCTCCAACCTTTGCTACTGTTTTGAAGTCGATGGGATACTCCACTGGACAGTTTGGCAAAAATCACTTGGGTGACTTAAATCAGTTCCTACCAACTGTGCATGGATTTGATGAATTCTTTGGTTTTCTATATCATCTTGATGCCATGGAGGATCCCTTCTGGCATTCATATCCACCAGACCAGAACATGATTATAGGTCCACGCAACATGATTCACAGCTGGGCAACTAATACAGATGACCTGACTGTCGATCCGCGTTGGGGAAAAATAGGAAAACAGATGATAACTGACGCCGGTCCGCTTCCACCAAAGCGTATGGAAACATTAGATGATGAAATTCTTGGAAACGCCATTAAATTTATGGACAAATCACAAAGCCAAAACAAACCATTCTTTGTCTGGCTTGCCCCATCACGTGTACACATATTCACGCACTTGAGCCCTTACTATGAAAAGACCATGACACCTGAGAATGGTTGGTATACAGAAGAGGCTGCCATGGCCGAACTTGATGATACAGTTGGGAAAGTAATGAACTACCTTAAAGACAAAGGTATAGACCAGAACACTATCGTAGTTTTCACTACTGATAACGGTGCTGAAGTCTTCACTTGGCCAGATGGCGGGATGACACCATTTAGGGGCGCAAAAGGCACTATTTATGAGGGTGGAATGCGTGTGCCGGCGATTGTGAGCTGGCCCGACCATGTTCCAGCTGGCAAAGTTGAAAACCAAATTATGTCAGGGCTTGACTGGTTCCCTACCTTTGTTGCAGCTGCTGGTAACCACAACATCGTTGAGGAGCTCAAGAATGGAACAAAGATAGGCGATACTACATACAAAGTTCATCTTGACGGATACAACCAGCTTGATCTTATAACAGGACAGGGTCCAACAAAACGCAATGTGATCTATTATTTTGCTGAATCTGAGTTTGGAGCAGTACGCATTGGTGACTACAAGTTCAGGTTTATCGAACAGCCCGGCGGTATTTTTGGAAGCAAAATCAAACCCAACGCCCCTTCCTTAACAAATCTTCGCCTTGATCCATTCGAACGTGCAGAATTTCCGGAAGGTAGCATGGGTTCACTTTTCTACGGTGATCAATTCTACTTCCACGAATTCTGGCGTTATGTACAAGCACAGAATCAAGTTGCAGAGCTTACCAAAACCTTTATCGATTTCCCACCAATGCAACATGGTGCGTCATTCAACCTTGATTCGGTTAAGGCACAGATTCAGCAGGCAAGGAACGCAGGAGACTGAGCAATATTTTCCATGTCGTAACTAGTTCTAACCTTTGGCTTGTGTACAAACATATACCACTTGAATATTTTTACGGATCGTAAAAACCGAGTTAATTACTATAAGTGAAAGAAAAAAATTTATTCCATTGCAATCGGCATAACTAACAACATAGCTGCTACAGTCGCAGAAAATGCTGCCATACCAATTACAAGACAGACTAGGTTTAATCGTTTAGAAGAAAATCTGGTCGTAATGCTGCCGATAAACAGTATTGAGGCATAAACTACAGTTAAAAGGGCGTAATTGTCTGAATTCTGGTTGGCCTGTTGAGCCTCTTCAATCTTTGACTCTGCCACATCAGTTTGCTTCTCTGCTCCTTCAGCGAAGGTTTTCTTGTACTCTGCCATGACAAATGGATGTGGAGGTGCGCTAGGATTCTCCAAAGGATTTGTCTCTAGCCAAGCTTGAACTGCAACCTTAAATTCTGGACGAAATCTTTCAAAATAAAATTTGGCAAGGTTCTGGTCCTCGTTATGGAGGGCATCAATGTATTCTATGAAGGTCATGACATCTATAGTACTATACTGCGCTTGCTGAAGAGTTAGTGCGGCAGCTTGTCGACTAGCCCTATTTGAATCAGCTAATCGAAAAGTCTGAATACCATTCCATAATGTGGACTGGTAGGCACTCCAAGCGGTAGAGATCACAATCAATGCCAACAGCATAGCTGTTAGTATCTCCATCCTATGATCATTCGATCCTGTTTTGTCACTCATTATCATCTTTTCCACTTTTTTTCTTATTCTCAAGACCTGCTGCCAATACAACTTCGTTGCCAAAACGTGCTTTGAGAGAATCAACTGTATCACTGTAGCCATCCTGTAAGAGACGTTTTATCGTGTTTGAAGAAAAATCAAAAATTTTATTTGAGATCGAATAATCATCGTGTTTTCTTTGTATTCTAATTATTTCACCCATGTTAAAAGCTCCCTCAACACCATCACGGTACTTTGTTGCTTTTACTCCCTCCAGTCGTTCTTGGACGGGTATTGGTCTGTCAAGTAGATCATCAATCATCTTCTGGGTTGCGCCATGATCCTTTGCCAACTGGATAAACTCTTTTACTAGTTGTGAATACATCTGCCAAGATAACAATATGGTCTCATCACTTTTGGATCTATCACCAAAAGATATATCGGAATTTCTATTCACTGAACCATCATGATCCCAAGGAACCTTGTCAACTCGTGCAGGGTGTAAATTTATTTGAAATATGTTAAGCTTTGGCACGGCATCCTTTACTTTCTTTCCAAAGTACCAATATTGCCGCTGAGCCACAACAACTTGCATTAATGGAGTATTAGCTAGGATGCCACCGTCCCAGAAATAGCGTGTCTCTTTTTTATAGCTCTTTGTTTGAGGATCATAACGCTCCGCTTCAATTTGACTATAATCAAAATTTATGGGCACTGCAGCACTCGCAATAACATGATCAGAGGTTATTCCTTGAGGATATTTTATAACGTGTTCAAATCCAATTACTTTTTGGTTCTCACTAGAACTCTTATCGTTATCCTTCTCTACAATTAATCTGCCATATCCTGATTCTCTACTACCACCTTCTTTTGCATAACTATCAAACACTACCGGCAAGCTTTCCATTACATCTACCGTAACCAAAAGCAATCTGGGTTGATTGTCCTCACGACTAGTAGCAATAGGAAACTTTGCAAATCTTTCAAGACTCTTTTTTAGCGGCTTATTGTCATACCGATACCATAAATTAAAAGGATCAAAGAATTTCTTATCTGGTTCTGCATGAGGCGGAGAAAAGACATTGGGTGCTCCTGTCATAGCAAATTCCTTTGATGAATAGTATCTCCTTGCCGTTTCTCCTTTAGCAACGTCAATGAAAAATTTGTTCCAATATTCCCACCATGACATCATGTAATCAGCGAATTTATCCGGAAGAGATTCTGTTGAAATGTAATTCCAAAAGTCAATTAGTCTTTCAGCTGATCCTTCCCATGTCTTTTTTTCTATCACATAACTTGTAAGAATTGCAGAATTTATTGCACCAATAGAAGTGCCTGCAATAATGTCAAATATCTGTCTCTCAGTACTTCCTTCTTTCTTGTCTCTATATTTTATGAATTGATATCCTACCTTGTAAGCCCCAACTTCATATGCTCCAAGTGAGCCTCCGCCTTGGAGAATCACTGCTCTTTCTGCTTTTGGGATTGATGCCATACCAAGAATCAGAGGTTAATTTGGATAAAAGGTTATTTCATGATTTTCAATTGCCACAATTGGAATACTAGTAATATGCATTAACACTTGGAATACTAGTAATATGCATTAACACTTGGAATACTAGTAATATGCATTAACACTTGGTGATGATGTGACAATGGATATTCAAAAATCTAAGAGGATAAGAACTATAAAATTTATCATAGGAGGAATTGCCGTTGGTTTCTCTGGATATCGTTTTCTTAATGTTGCTAACGCATCATCGATTGCCGTTATGTATCCAGGACTAGCTGTATTAGTAATTGGAATTGTTAACATACTTAAAGGAATTTTAAGCAAAGGCGATTCTAAACTAACAAGAACAATCGAGACAGGTATAGGAATTATTGCAATCGTTGTTGGACTCTTTCTTAAGGCATACATAGCCGATACATCAACCCAATTGACTTTGTTTATCTCCTTATTTCTCATTATTCAGAGTGTTGGATTTATTGCGACAGGAATTACTCAAAGTGATAAGTCAAAAGCAGCTAGAATTCCAAAAATCATAATCGGGGCTTCCATTATTGTAACTCTAACAGGATTGTTATTGGAATACAATAATTTGTCAGTAACAATGATAAATATTTTATTGTCAATCAATCTATTTACCAATGGAATGGACTTTATCACAAATGCAATCAGTCATAAAATAGTTAAAAGATCTTGATCATTAATGATTGATTTAATCAATCTATGACCAAGGACATGACAATGAAAACCAAACGTACGTGAACCATCATGGTCATATTTCAGACCCACTTTTCGAGAAAAACTATCTTTTGCGATCGTTTTAAAGATGGACTCGGCCGAATCTATTTTTATTCTAGAGTCGTATTTTCAGCCAAGTTTGTGACTAGAACTATTTCTTATTGTAGGAGTTAAACTGTCTCCAAGCACAATCTGAGCTATTCTTAGCCAAGTTGGAGATTTCTCAAGGCTAACTGACATACTTCTGCGAGGCTGTAGGTGGTAGATTAAAGTTTTTGGATTATCCAAGATGAGTTTTGAATTTAACTTTAGTGATAAAGAAATTAATCTTGCAAGAAAATTGGATCCTAAGATCTCATTCGAAGTAACCTTTATTTGAATAGATGGAATATCAAAACTAATTGTTATTATCATTGCTCACAAAACGCAATTATTTTAAATATGTGACATCGAAATGCTAAACCTGAAAAATCAAACTTTAACTATTTCAATGGGTACACTAGTTTTTGCATTGATTTTACTGTCTTCGTTTCAAAGCAACTTTGCAAATGCTGAGCAATCTACAGATTCAAACTTTGCAGGCAAAGGAAAAACAGCATATTCAAGTCATTTTCCAGGAATAATAATATGGACACAAGTAAAGGGCGTGGACGGTACTTTTGTGTTTCATGGATTAGATGACGAACTAGTTGTGTTAAGAACTACCTTGGTTCCATCAGTTGAATGTGATCAAGGTTTGTTGTGTTACGATGGTACTGTAAACAATGCAAAAAATAGTCAGGCAATTCAGGTTGGAGATACTTTCAAGCTAACTATTGATACGGATGCAAAGGATGCAAATATCTCTTTTCTTTCTGGTTTTCTTGAGAACGTGGATGTAAAAATTAGTCTAACAAAGATCAAAACAAAATCTAGCTCTTCTGTGATAACTGAAACAGAAGCAAAAAGCATAGCAGAACAAGCATTCATCTACGCTTATCCTATGCTGGAAAATTACAAAACCATGTATTTTTTTTCCATAAACAATAGTACCGATGAGTACAAGGCGCCATTTAATGTCATAACTAATGTAGCCCAGTTGTTCACACCAAAAGATACCACAGTTATTTCACCAAACAGCGACACCCTTTACTCAACAATTATTCTTGATCTTAGAACAGAGCCAATAGTAATTTCTGTACCAGATTTTAACGAGTCAAGATTCTATACGTTTCAGTTGATTGATATTTACACGCACAATTTCGGATATATCGGTACAAGAGAAACAGGAAGCAATGCAGGAAACTATCTTGTAGTTGGACCTGACTGGCATGGAGATACTCCAAAGGGAATAAACAAAGTAATTCAATCTGAGACAAATTTTGTTACAGTTGCAGGAAGAACACAAGTGTTTGGACCGGATGATATTAAAAATGTAATTGAAATTCAAAAACAGTACAAGGTTGTTCCCTTGAGCCAATTCCTTGGAACACAAGCACCTCCACCAGCTCCTTCTATTGACTTTCCTGTCTGGTCAGCCAATAAAACATACAGTACAGAGTTCATAAATTATCTTAATCTGTTTATGACTTGGGGACCGATTCATCCTTCTGAAAAGGAATTGTTTGCCAACTTTTCAAAAATCGGGATCGAACCTGGAAAACATGTTGATCTAACTGTCATGGATCCCAGCATTCATCAGGCAATCGAAGATGGTGTACAATCAGGCTATCAGAAAATAAAAGACAAAGTACCAAACCTAGGCAAACAGGTAAATGGATGGACTATGATTAATGCATTTGGTTCACGAGAGTTCTACAATCAAGATTATCTTCTTCGTGCAGCTGGGGCAATGTTTGGTATTTACGCGAATGATCTTGAAGAGGCTGCATACCCCTCAGCAGTAATTGATGAAAGTGGTGAACCACTTGATGCAAGCAAACACAACTATGTGATTAAATTCAAAGATGGGTTGCCGCCTGCAAAAGCATTCTGGTCAGTTACAATGTATGATGGTAAAACACAACTATTGATTGAAAATCCTATTGATAGATACCGCCTAGGCTCTACGTCTGAATTACAAAAGAACCAGGACGGATCAGTCGAAATATATATTCAACATGATACCCCCCAGGGACACGAATCAAACTGGCTTCCTGCTCCCAATGGACCATTTTACATGCTGATGCGTATCTACTTGCCAGAGCAGGCATTTCTTAATGGTACGTGGACACCACCTGCAGTAGAAAAAATTGAATAAAAAATGAAATACTTGCCTTTTCTGGTTTTATTTGTAATCACTCCATCTGTTTTTGTAGTGACTCATGTTTATTCCGAAGAGCAGGTTCCAGGCTCTGTTCTTGCGGTAGAATCAGATCCTTACTACTTTTCGGAAGGAGGATTTGGAATTGGAATTCTACAATTTTTTGATAGACCGATGGGCCCATATCTAGTTCCAGGAAAGACAACAGATCAATCATCACTTCAAGAAATATATCAAGCATATGTGGAGGAAGCCAAAGGCAGTTCCCAGGGTGTCCTAGTCGATGACGATAGTCGTGCAACCGTTTTTATAACAGATTTCTCTGGCGGGGATTTGACACAGATCTATAGATTTAACAGCTTTCAAAAATTCACACATATTGAAAAAACCAAAAGAGGTGATGTTCCATACTATTATGAAAATGTACAGTATGGTATAGAATTAGAGTCGCTTCCAAGTGAGGACAAAAAAATATTTTATGACAATCTGGTGGCTCCATCAATTAACCCTGGTAAAAAACCAGAGCCATTTGACATTGATCTTACTACAATGACAGGAGACGGGCATATGCTCCAAGTATGGCAGTACCAGGATTGCACTATAATTGCATACACACCATACTTGGATGAAAATCTTGCCAAACTAAAATTCATAGGCGCATTTGTTTCTGAAATCAGAGACAAAACAGAATTTAGCTGTAGCGGTTTTAGCCAGGACTTTGTACTAAAAGAACCTACTAGAAAAGTCGAGTCAACACTAGTTCCAGCTGTAACGGAAAAAGAAAACCGAGCTGACAGAATTATAGTCCAGTTTTCCGGAGGGGAGCTTACATCAACAAACACATTCTACTCATTTTCAAAGTTTGTGCCAATGGCCAGAGTCCCTCGTTCTGATTTTCCTATCTCCATACCTGGAAATGTAATAGGAGAACAACCAAGATTTGCACTTGAATCGCTTCCAACTAAAGACAAGGAAAGTTACTACCAGTTTCTAAGCAAATATGTCGGTCCTGAAAAGCGTCCAGAACCATTT
>Ga0209751_10003734_pt1 | contig 14743 bp, 10 predicted proteins | sample RifCSP13_1_FD_184019 | JGI IMG/M metagenome (GOLD analysis project Ga0209751, IMG submission 184019) | Soil microbial communities from Rifle, Colorado - Rifle CSP2_sed 13_1 (SPAdes) (version 2) | ecosystem: Environmental > Terrestrial > Deep subsurface > Rock core/Sediment | place: Rifle... | reverse complement strand
TAAAGTTTTTTTCAGGTGACGGTAAAAAACTGGCCGATGAAATTGAGCTTGCGATTGAAAAAGAACTCGATCAACCGTTCAAGGTGGTCAACTCTGATCAACTGGGCAAGGTCAGGCGCATGAACGATGCTCCCAGGCGCTATATTGAATTCTGCAAGACTCGCATTGAATCACGGTTAAATCTCGGTGGACTCAAACTGGTTATCGATTGTGCTCACGGAGCAACCTACCATATCGCACCGAATGTTTTTGAAGAACTTGGGGCAAATATCAGCACTATTGGTATCAATCCTGACGGGTTTAATATCAATCATGAAGTAGGTGCAACCCACCCGGAAAAATTAAGGCAACAGGTCGTAAACACAGGGGCAGATGCCGGCATAGCCTTCGATGGTGATGGTGACAGGCTGATTATGGTGGACCATAAAGGCGAGATCATCGATGGTGATGAAATACTCTTTATCATTGCCAGCGTAAAACCGACTGCACTCAATGGTGCAATAGTCGGAACAGTCATGAGCAACCTCGGACTTGAAGAAGCCGTACACGCATTAAACCTGGAATTTCTGCGTACCAGTGTGGGTGACCGGTACGTTATGGAAAAACTCTATCAGGATAATCTCATCCTGGGCGGAGAAACCTCAGGGCATATTATTAATTTGCACAAGACCACGACCGGTGACGGGATAGTCTCAGCGCTCCAGGTGCTTGAAGCGATGATCAGAAGTAGTAAAAAGCTGCATGAACTCAAAGCCGGTTTGATGAAATACCCGCAGAAGATGATTAACGTGAAAATGCACAGGCCTATTGATCCATTGCAACTGGACGGGATTCCGGATGTGATTGAGAGTGCCGAGCACCAACTCGGTGAGCATGGGCGTGTCCTGATCAGGTCTTCCGGGACTGAACCTGTCATCCGGGTCATGGTTGAAGGCCCGGATGAAGTACAGGTCAGTCAGATAGTCAGACAGCTTGCTGATGAAATAGAAACTGCTGTGGCTAGGGCTGCCTGAATAAAATCCGGATAACCTGATATATTATCAAACTCCATCAAAGATCGTGACCCTGTTACGTCCTGCATTTTTGCTCGCATACAGTGCCTGATCAGTTTTGCGCAGCAGATCTATCGTATTTCCGGCCTGTTGCGGGAAGCTGGCAATGCCGATACTGACGGTTGACCTGATTTGCTGACCGTCCTTATCAAACGCGGTATTTTCCACGGCCCGTCTTATGCGTTCGGCAGCTTCGATTGCATGTTGCTGATCAGTTTCAGTTAACAAGGCGATAAATTCATCACCCCCATATCTGGCCAGGGTATCTGACTCTCTCATACATTCCTGGATAGCAGTTGCCATGGCCTTGATCAGCCGATCGCCTGCTTCATGACCGTACTTGTCATTTATCTCCTTCAGATTATCCGCATCTATCATCAGCATGGAAAACACACGTTGATAGCGGATCGATTTTTTTATCTCCAGCGCCAGGATATTATTGAATGACCTGATATTATCAAGGCCGGTCAGATCATCTGTTTCGGAAAGATGTTTGAGCATTCTTCTTGCATATTGCAAGTCTGCTGACAGCATGGTTGTGAGATAGGCTACCAGCAGGTACGGAGAGAATAACGTCATCAGGCGCCCGAAGTTCTGTAATGAAAAAGTTATGTCCGCATACACCGGATGGCCCATATAAATATATACGGATGTGATCAGCACAAGGACCAACAGGGTCGTGAGCTTGCCCATGGTGAGGCCACTGGTAATGATGACCAGGAGATAAAGATTCAATAATGGGCTGTCTATCTTTCCCGTGTGCCAGAGTATCCATGTGATAAACGTTATCATTACCCAGATTTCAATGGCCAGTTTCCAGCGGGTTTCCCGCTTATAAAAATTCAGGTAACGGAAGGCCAGTACAAACCCGGCAAAGAACAGGCAGGATTTGATAATCAGCCATTGATCGACTGTGAAATTACCGGGGACAACGGTATAGAGTATGACCAGAATCAGCAATAACCATTCCAGTTCCGCGACACTGCGCGAAAAACCCTTGAGTTCAACGTGCTCGACATCCATCTGGCCGGCAACATCGATTTTCCCGAATATATTCATCAGGGATTGCCTAAAAGAATGTTTTTTATTTTTATCACGTTATATCCAGATAGCAGAATACAGAAGACCTAGAGATCACGCAAAAGCTCATTGATTCCGACCTTGCTGCGGGTTTTTTCGTCAACCTGTTTGACAATGACCGCGCAGTAAAGACTGTATTTACCGTCACTGGAGGGCAGGTTACCGGACACAACGACAGAACCGGGCGGGATTTTTCCAAAACTGATCTCCCCGGTTTCGCGGTTATAGATGCGTGTACTCTGGCCGATATACACGCCCATGGAAATCACGGAGCCTTCACCGACGATCACACCCTCGACAACTTCCGAGCGGGCACCAATAAAACAATTATCTTCAATAATGGTCGGGCTGGCCTGCAGTGGCTCAAGAACACCACCAATACCCACGCCACCGGAAAGGTGGACATTTTTCCCGATCTGCGCGCAGGAACCGACAGTCACCCAGGTATCCACCATGGTGCCTGAGTCGACATACGCACCAATATTTACAAAACTTGGCATCAATACCACATTAGGTGCGATATAACTGCCACGTCTGGCAGTGGCAGGTGGTACAACGCGGACGCCGAATTTTTCAAAATCTACTTTACCGCGCCCGGAATACTTGCTTGGCACTTTGTCGAAATAATTAGTGTAGCCACCATCTATTACCTTGTTTTGTTCCAGTACAAAAGAAAGCAATACTGCCTTTTTCAACCATTGATGCACAACCCATTTACCATCAATCTTTTCCGCAACACGCACCTTGCCCAGATCCAGGCCGGTTAATACCTGTTGTACGGCATCTTTTAATTCCCAACTGGCAGCCGCCAGGGTCAGATTTCTGATGTTTTCATATCCCTCATTAATGATGGCTTCAAACTTGTTCATTATTAATTTCCTGTTGATAGAGTATGTATTTGATCACGAATCCTGACAGCTGCCTCAACACATTCCTCCGGGGAGGCTACCAGGGCAATCCGCAGTCTGTTATTCCCCGGGTTTATACCATTGGCCGTGCGTGAGAGAAAACTGCCCGGCAGTACGGTGATATTTTGCTTGGAAAACAGTTGTTGTGTAAACGTCTGATCAGAGATTGGGACCTCAGGCCACAGATAAAACCCGGCTTCGGGGCGATATACGTTCATCACCGGGGCAAGAATCTCAAGCACTGCAGCAAATTTCTCACGGTATAATTTTCTGTTCTGGATGACGTGGATTTCATCCTGCCAGGCGGCAATGCTCGCCGCTTGTGTAAAACCCGGCATCACGCAACCGTGATAAGTACGGTATTTGAAAAAAGACTCAATCAACTCCTGATCACCGGCAACAAAACCGGAACGCAATCCGGGGACATTGGAACGTTTGGACAGGCTGTGAAATACGATACAACGGCGGTAATCATCGCGGCCTGCTTCAGCAGCAGCCTGAAGCAATCCGATTGGAGGATGGTCTTCATCAAGGTATATCTCGGAATAACATTCATCCGAGGCGATGATAAAATCATATTTGTCCGCAAGATCCATCAGTTTTGCAAGTGTCACATGATCCAGCACGGCGCCTGTAGGATTACCCGGTGTGCAGATATATATCAACTGACAATCGTTCCAGGTATCCGCTGTGACAGAGGAAAAATCCGGGATGAAATTATTTTCAGCAGTACAATTTACAAAAACAGGATGTGCCCCGGCGAGGAGGGCAGCGCCTTCATAGATCTGATAAAACGGATTGGGTGAAATCACAACCGGCCTGGATTTTCTATGATCAACAATGCATTGGGCAAAGGCGAACAAGGCCTCGCGGGTGCCATTCACCGGTAGAATATGTTTGTCCGGATGTATGCTGTTTTCAGTCAGTCTGAAGCGTTTACACAACCACCTGGTTATGGCCTCCCGCAATTTTTCCTGGCCACGGGTTTTCGGGTATGCAGCCGTTGATGGCAAATGCGCCTTGATTTCATCCAGTATGAAATCCGGCGTTTTGTGTTTGGGTTCACCGATGGATAGGTCTATGGCTGATTTATTTGCCGGAGGTGATAAACCCTGTTTGAGCCGGGCCAGCTTTTCAAACGGGTATGGTTGTAAAGAGGCAAGACCGGGATTCATCTTTTTAAATATTTTTTCAGTGAAACCGCTAGTATAGGCCATCTGCTTATGCCAACCAAAAAACCGCATGCGTTTTTTCCAGTTATCAGTTGTCTGATTGCAGCTACCTTATGGGGCCTGCTCTGGTATCCCTTGCGGCTCATGGAAGAGATGGGCGTATCGGGTCTCTGGGCCTCTGTGTTGATATACACTGCAACGTTAATACCCCTGTTACCAGTGCTCTGGATAAACCGTTCCGGAATCATGCAGCGACCGCTGGCCCTGCTCCTGATTGGTATTACGGCCGGCTGGGCGAATCTCGGGTTTATACTGGCCCTGCTTGAGGGCAATGTCGTCCGGGTGCTCTTGCTGTTTTATCTCTCACCCATCTGGACCGTGCTGCTGGGTAAACTCCTGTTAAAAGAACACTTATCAATCCTGGCATGGCTCTCGATTATGATGGCGATGTGTGGGGCCGTTATTATGCTGTGGCAGCCTGACACCGGCATTCTGCTTCCGACCAATGCAGCTGATATCCTGGCTATTACTGCCGGTTTTGCCTTTGCCTTTATGAATGTCATGGTCCGCAAGACCGGCGATATACCGATCGTGCTGAAAATGGGTCCGGCCTGCCTGGGCGTACTGTTCCTGGCGGCTATCGGAATTCTTGTCATGCAACCGCCTCCTCCCGTGTTGACCTCTGCGACACTGGGTTTTGCCATGGGTGTCGGATGTATCGGCATGCTTGCCATGACTTATACTGCCCAATATGGTGTAACGCATCTCCCGGTGCATCGATCAGCGGTTATATTTTTGTTTGAAATTGTGGTCGGTGCCGTATCAGCGGCCTTATTGACGAACGAAATTGTGACACTCAAGGAATGGGCAGGTGGGTTGCTGGTGGTGCTGGCAGCATGGATAACGGCGATGGAAACCTTGCAGCCGGTTGTTTCCTCGAAGAAGTCCTGAAGTTGAGGTATGCTGTGCAACCTTTTTATGTACAGGAAGTACGGTATGCCGCGGGCGCATGGATGCACAGGACGCCTACATGGATGTAGGCGGTAGAAAACGTCAGGAACAGGTTTTCGAGCGGCGATGTACAGGAAGTACTGGTCGAAAGTTGTGTCTATTTCGATATTTCCGCCTCCGTGGCGGTCGTGGCCGCAGGCGCAAGACGACATACAGGGATGTATTAGTGTCGCGTGAAGCACGATGCTGATAGCGACTGCGCGAGACGCCTACAGGGAAGTAGGTGGTACGATTCCATGGAAGGAATCGGTAGAGTCGAGTCTGGAACTAGAGACCGAGACAACGTCAGGAACAAGTTGTCGAGCGGCGATTGATTAATTGTTTTTCTGAAAGTGGAAATACCCGGTGAAAAAGAAAATTCTGATACTGCCCGGTGATGGTATCGGTCCCGAGATCGTTACCGAAGCTGAAAAGATACTGAATGCGTTATCTCAAAGACATGATCTCGAGATCGAAATCGAACATGGTCTGATTGGTGGCAGTGCTGTGGATGCTGCGGGTTCGCCTTTGCCTGCTGAAACTTTGGAAAAAGCAAAAGTCAGTGATGCAATACTACTCGGCGCAGTCGGTGGCCCGAAATGGGAAAACATTGAACGGGCCCTCAGGCCTGAACGTGGCTTACTTGCAATCCGCTCCGCTTTGGGTTTGTATGCGAATCTCCGGCCTGCATTGCTTTACCAGGAACTGGCAGATGCTTCGACATTAAAACCGGAGATTGTCTCCAATCTGGACATTATGATCGTACGTGAACTGATTGGGGGTATTTATTTTGGTCAACCACGCGGGATCAGAGTAAGGGAAGATGGTCAGAGAGAAGGATTTAACACACTGGTCTACTCTGAATCCGAGATTGAACGGATTGCACGTGTAGCATTTACTATTGCTCAAAAACGCGACCGCAAGGTGTGTTCTGTCGACAAAGCGAACGTGCTTGAAGCGACGGAACTCTGGCGGGAAGTAGTGACAAAAGTGGCTGCAGATTACCCGAATGTCTCACTTCAGCACATGTACGTAGATAACGCCGCGATGCAACTGGTGCGGCAGCCGAAGCAGTTTGATGTCATTGTTACCACGAACATGTTTGGCGATATTCTGTCTGATCTGGCCTCCATGCTGACCGGTTCAATAGGCATGTTACCTTCTGCCTCGATCAATGAGACTGGCCAGGGGATCTATGAACCCATACATGGTTCTGCCCCGGATATTACCGGACAGAACAAGGCCAACCCGCTTGCTACTATTTTGTCTGCAGCGATGATGTTGCGTTATTCGCTCGATCAGCCGGAACAAGCGGCACGTATTGAAACTGCGGTGAAACGGGTATTGGCAGACGGCGTAAGAACAGCAGATATCGCTACACCAGGGATGCGCAGTGTCTCGACCTCCGGGATGGGTGATGCGGTTCTATCTGCACTCGATTAGTGACTGGTGACTGGTGATTGGTGATTAGTAAAACCAAACTATCACTATTCACCAATCACATTTATTTGGAATTATTTAACAGAGTGGTGAGGAGTTAATGAGTAAAAAATTCAATGTAGCAGTGGCTGGCGCCACCGGTGCCGTGGGTAAAACCATGTTATCCATACTGGCGCAACGGGAATTTCCTGTAGACAAAATCTATGCCCTGGCCAGCAGCCGGTCTGTGGGCAAGACCGTACAATTTGGTAACAAGGAGATCGTTGTCGAAGAACTTGAATCCTTTGATTTCAAGGATGTCCATATTGGCCTGTTTTCGGCCGGCGCCTCGGTGTCTGATATTCATGCCCCGCGTGCTGCAGCGGCCGGTTGTATTGTGGTCGACAATACTTCACGTTTCCGTTATGACGCTGATATCCCGCTGGTCGTGTCCGAGGTCAATCCACATGCAATCGCGCAATACAAAAACAGAGGCATTATCGCCAATCCGAACTGTTCCACCATGCAGTTGGTTGTGGCATTAAAACCGATTTACGATGCGGTGGGCATAGAGCGTATTAATGTTTGTACTTATCAGGCCGTGTCCGGCACCGGTATGAAGGCCATCGACGAACTGGCCCGGCAGACAGAGGCACTGCTGAATGGCAAACCGGTTGAGATAAAGGTTTATCCTAAACAGATCGCCTTTAATGTTTTGCCCCACATTGATGCTTTTCAGGATAATGGTTATACCAAGGAAGAGATGAAAATGGTGTGGGAGACACGCAAGATCCTTGAAGACGATACTATTCTGGTCAACCCTACGGCGGTGAGGGTTCCGGTGTTCTATGGCCATTCGGAGGCCGTGCACATCGAAACCAGGGACAAACTGGGCGCTGATCAGGCCAGAAAATTGCTTGAAAAGGCCAGCGGGGTGACTGTAGTTGACGAGCGTGACAATGGTGGATATCCGACAGCAGTGACCGAGGCCGCGGGACAGGATCCGGTCTTTGTTGGCCGGATCCGTGAAGATATCTCTCATCCCAGGGGCCTTAACCTGTGGGTGGTGTCCGATAATGTCCGTAAAGGGGCCGCATTAAATAGTGTTCAAATCGCTGAAATTTTGGTAAAAGACTACTTATAAACTATAGTTAAAGAGATATTGTAAAGAACATTCGCAGGTTTTTAATATAACCCGAATGGTGTGGTTTGGCCCAAAACTGGCCGAACTTTAATGCATGGCCATCAATTGAGTCGGGATATACCTGAAGCAATATTTATAGTGGTGCAATTTCTAACTAATTGAAAATTAAAGTTTTACGGATGCAACATGAATAAAAAACTGTTGATTATAATTTTTGGGATGCTTTTATTTGCTGTCCACCCGGCAGCCTATGCCTTGGGTGTTTCAGAAATAAAGCTTAATTCGTCGTTAAATCAATCACTTGATGCAACAGTCGATATCCTCTCTGCCACGCTTGAGGAGTTGAATAGTTTGAATGTTTCCGTATCCAGATTGTCCGGACAGACTGCTGGTATGTATCACTGGCCAGAGTTAAAGATCGAACTTGTGCGTGTAGAAGACGGTAAAAGCTATCTGAAGTTAACCAGCAAGGATTCAGTCCGTGAACCTGTTCTGAATTTTTTACTGGAACTGAAATGGGCTACAGGCCACATAAAGCGTGAATATTCTTTGTTAATTAATCCGCAGTTATAAGAGTAGACGTTTCGGCCGGGGATTTAAGGAATGAGATTGAGACTGCAGTTATTTTTACTGATTACATTTGCACCTGCGCTGGTACACGCTTTGGGTCTGGGTAAGCTGGATCTTGACTCTGCCCTTAATGAACCCTTTGATGCCCGGATTGAACTGCTTTCACCCACAATAGAAGAACTTGACAGCCTGAATGTAAGACTGGCTGATGAGGCTGCATTCAGTCGTGCCGGTATCCCCAGATTAAATATCCTCAGAGTTCTGAATTTTGTTGTAAAAGAGACGGAATCAGGCGCTGATGTTATCCGTATCTACAGTAATGAGCCCATTCGTGAACCCTTCCTGAATTTCCTGCTGGAAGTGAGTTGGTCTAACGGCCGCCTGTACCGTGAATATACCGTGTTACTGGATCCACCTATTTATGCCAGCCCCGAAAAACAGAAAAGACTGGCACCGTCTGCTCCGGTAGAAAGCACAACCGGCGTTATTGTCAGGGATATTGAAGACAATCAGGTAGTTTATGCACCTGAATATAAACCAGGCAGAAGTGTTCCGTCTGCCGCGCCGACAGTATTCAGGCCCATCGCCTACGGTGGTGGGGATTATGGCCCCACTGTGACCGGAGATACCCTTTGGTCTATTGCCAGCGCAATGCGTCCGGACAGCTCTGTGAGTGTGCAGCAGATGATGTTTGCCCTGCTGCGGGCAAACCCCGAGGCCTTTATTAATGGCAATATCAATGGACTAAAACGTGGACATATCCTGAATTTACCGGACTCATCCGAGCTACGTTCACTTACAAGGGATGAGGCATTTGCACAAGCCCAACAGCAAAACAGATTATGGGAAGAGGCACGTGGAGCCCTGGCAACAGCTGTCACACCCAGACCAGAAACGGTGATTAGCGAGGAGCCTGCAATTCCGGAAACCACGGTCACTCCTGAAATTGCCCCGGTTGTTGTTCCTCCGGAAGGAGAACCGGAACTGCGCCTGGTCGCTCCGGCTGAAGCAGGTGAAGGTATAGCAGGAGTGACTGAGCCCAGTAGTGAACAACTCGCAAACGATCTGGCGCTGGTGAGTGAATCGCTTGAAGCGCTGACACTGGAAAACGCCGAACTCAAGGACAAACTTTCCGAAACAGAGGCCATCATTGATGACCTGAAGCGTCTGATTGTACTCAAGGAAAGTGAACTGGCGGCCCTGCAACAACAGATAGCGGCTGAAGAAGCAGCGAAAGCTGCTGCTGCAGAGGAACAGGCAGCAGTGGCAAAGGCACCAGAACCGGAAGAACCTGTGCAAGTAGCAGAAGTTGAAGAAGCACCTGTGGAAGAGCAGGAAGAGGAGACAGCTGTTGCTGGAGAGGCCGTTGAAACTGCGGTAGATACCGCTGCCACTTCATTTATCCCTCCTGCCCTGATGGGAATTATCGACATTATCAGGAGCAATCTCACCTATGTGGGCGCGGTTCTGGGAGGATTGCTACTGGTTATCCTGGGTATGGTTGTTGTCAAACGCCGTCAGAGTGAGACTGCAATAGAGATCCCGCAAAGTGCTTTCCCTGATTTCGATAATCTTGCAGATCAGCCAAAGGATTTCCATGCGGAAGATGCAACCGATCTCGGCACGGCGCTGGTTGATTCCGAAGCCATTACCATACTCCCCGGTTCAGAAGATGAAACAAGTGAGCTGGAATTTGAAAAACAGGATGCTACGCAGATTGTATCACCGCCGGTAGAAAAAAAGACGCCAGTCCCAACCCCAGCCTCAGCCCCAGCACCTGAAGAGGAAGAAGATCCAATTACTGAGGTCAATTATTTCCTGGCTTATGAGCAATATGATCAGGCCGAAGAACTGGTCAGGAAAGTCATCGCAAAAGATCCTGATAATCTTGAAAATCATACCAAGTTACTCGAAGTATATTATGCAGCCAATAACAAAAAGGGATATGAGCAGGCTGCACGTGTTCTGCACGACAAGGTTCATGGGAAGGGGGACTACTGGAGTATGGCGGTAGCCATGTGGCAGGAAATTTCTCCAAACCGCGCATTATTTGCGGCATCAGCAGGTGATGAAGAAGACAAGGCTACAGTGACCAGTGGCGGAGGCATAGTCAATATTACCGGTGATGAAAGTGCCCCCGACTCAGGTCTGGATTTCGATCTGGATATGACCTCCGGTGCTGAAGAAGTTCCGGATATGGTTGCAGCGGATGAAAGTGAAGATGGAGACATACTGGATGTAACTGCTGCAATCGATATGGACGAAGAAGAAGTACTTGATGTGACTGAAGCGGCTGATATTGAAAGTGCCGGGGATGGCGTAGCCCCGGCAGAATCCAAATCCGCAGATGATAACTCGCTCGATTTCTCATTTGACCTGGAAGAAGACAAAAAGCCGGAAGAACCCGCTGCGGACGCGCTGGACATCTCACAGGATGTGTCGCAGGCAGAAGGTGAAGTTGCAGCGGCCGATGACAACGCACTGGATTTCTCATTTGACCTGGAAGAAGAGAAAAAGCCGGAAGAACCCGCGGCGGACGCGCTGGACATCTCACAGGATGTCCTACAGGCAGCAGAAGATGAGGAAGCAGCGGCGGCAGAAGATAACGCACTGGATTTCTCATTTGACCTGGAAGAAGACAAAAAGCCGGAAGAACCCGCTGCGGACGCGTTGGACATCTCACAGGATGTGTCGCAGGCAGAAGGTGAAGTTGCAGCGGCCGATGACAACGCACTGGATTTCTCGTTTGACCTGGAGCAAGACGAAAAGAAGCATGAAGCTGCACCCGATGTTCTGGATACGTCATTTAATGTCACTGATGATGAAAAAACCGGAAAGGCCGATCTTCTTGATGTCACTTCAGGCATCAGTTTTGATAATGGAGATGAATCCCCGAAGATTGAAACCGGTACAAATGAGCAGTCCGGCGATGATTTGCTTGATGTGACAAAGACCAGGAACTTTGAACCGGATAGTGATGCAGATCTTCTTGATGTAACCGCTGCAGCGGGTGACAGTATGGATGCGGATGAGTTGCTCGATAATACCAAAGCCGGTGCAGTAAGAGAAGCAGATGATAATCTGCTTGATTTTGAGTTGTCACCGGATGATGGCGGTGAGAATGATGTGAATGAGCAAGATCTGACCTTTGCAGGTATTGATATTACGTCAGGTGATGACAGCTCTGACCTCGGGATTGATTTTAATTTTGATAAAGAAACTGAATCTGCTGAAGCGCCCGATGCACAGCCTGATATCGATATGGAAGGTACCATGCAGTTACCAAAGCGTGCTGCGCTGGATACAGATATAGAGATAGAGGACGAAGCACCATCAGGGGATGAATTTGAACTCGTGATAGACGAAGAAGAAGATGACGCTGATCATACTATTATGGTTCCACGTTCTGCCGGTACTGCCCAGCAATCAGAAGAAGATGAAATTGCCAGTCAACTGGATTTGGCCAAGGCCTATGTTGAACTTGGAGATTCAGACAATGCAAAGACCATACTGAATGAAATCATAGCTGTTGGCAATGATGAACAACGTCAGCAAGCCCAGGAGTTACTGGGTCAGATATAATTCTGTCAATATCCACATCTTGTTACATCGATAACAAAGCTCAACATCATTTTTTCAACCATCACCAGCGGGTTACGCAAAGGTGTTTTCATTCTGCCGGGTGTTCATATATGAAAATTGTCCTGGGTCTGGAATACTCTGGTACACAATATTCAGGCTGGCAACGGCAGAAACATGCCAGATCAATTCAACAATATGTTGAAGATGCATTGTCCCGGGTTGCGGATCAGACCGTGAAAGTCCAATGCGCCGGACGCACGGACACCGGTGTGCACGCCCTGCATCAGGTTGCACACTTTGAAACGGATGCGGTACGTGAAATGCGTTCCTGGGTGCTGGGTGGTAATGTGAACCTTCCGCAGGATATCAGCATCCTGTGGGTGAGACCCGCCGCTGATGATTTTCATGCCCGCTACTCGGCTACGGGCCGCAGCTATCGTTATATTATTCTGAACCGATCTGCGCGGCCGGGCATATACAATCACAGAGTGACCTGGGAGTGCCGGTCGCTGGATGAACACAAAATGCAGCAGAGTGCGGATTGTCTTGTAGGGGAACATGATTTCACCTCATACCGCGCGGTTGATTGTCAGTCCAATAGTCCAGTGCGAAGAGTGCGGCGGCTGGATGTGAACAGAATAGGTGACACAGTGATTATTAATATAGAGGCCAATGCCTTTCTGCATCATATGGTCAGGAATATTGCGGGCGTTCTGATGGAAATCGGCATGGGCAAGGCGCCCGTAGAATGGTCGCAGCAGGTATTGGATGCCAGGGACAGGACGGTGGGGGGCGTCACAGCAGCACCGGACGGTTTATATCTTATGAATGTAACCTATCCGGAAAAATTCAATATTCCCGTACTGGCGGAATTTAACCTTTTGGCGGTTACACAGTAATCGCATCAAATCTGGTAAAATTATTTTTTGATTCAACAGGTTTATCCGGTGAAGAAGTTATCTGAAAGTCCTGAATATGCAAGGGTAAGGGTGAAGATCTGCGGTATTACCCGTCCGCAGGATGCCCTGGCAGCCGCACATCTGGGGGTTGATGCCGTCGGTCTGGTGTTTTATCCGGCAAGTCCACGGGCTGTCACGATCCAGGCAGCTTGCGCAATTGTTGATGTTTTACCCCCGTTTGTATGCAAGGTGGGTTTATTCGTTAATGCAGCACCTGATGAAATCACCAGGGTACTGGAAACCGTTGCTCTGGATGTCCTCCAGTTCCATGGAGATGAGGAACCGGAGCTATGCTCATATCACTCGAAACCATTTATCAAGGCAGTCAGAATGCAGGATAATGTGAATCTGAATGCTGCCGCAATCCGTTATGCTGATGCCTCTGCATTATTGCTGGATACCTATGTTGAAGGTTTGCACGGCGGGACCGGCCATGCATTTGACTGGTCCAGAATACCGGCACATACCGGCAAACCGTTGATTCTGGCAGGTGGCCTTACTCCGGCAAATGTTGCTGTCGCAATTGAGCAGACCAAACCGTATGCGGTGGATGTCAGCGGTGGTGTAGAATCAGCCAAAGGTATCAAGGACGCAGGAAAAATCGCGGAATTTATTCGAGAGGTCAGAAATGCAAAAATCCGGTCCGGTTAAAGCCGTGGAAGTCACGGCGAATGAAGAAATGAAACTGCCTGATGCCAGAGGCCATTTTGGACCCTATGGTGGACGGTTTGTCGCAGAGACATTAATGGGCCCGCTTGAAGAATTGACCCGTGCATATGAACGTTATCTCAAGGACCCGGAATTTCTTGCCGAACTGGACAGCGAATTAAAACACTACGTTGGCCGGCCTTCACCTCTTTATCTTGCGAAACGCTGGTCGGAAAGACTGGGTGGCGCACAGATCTATCTTAAACGGGAGGACCTTAATCATACCGGCGCGCACAAGATAAACAACACTGTGGGTCAGGCCCTGCTGGCACACCGTATGGGCAAAACCCGGATCATTGCAGAGACTGGCGCTGGCCAGCATGGTGTTGCCAGTGCCACTGTTGCGGCCAAACTGGGACTTGAATGTGTTGTTTACATGGGTTCAGAAGACATCAAACGGCAATCCGTCAATGTGTTCAGGATGAAATTGCTGGGCGCGAGAGTTGTTGCAGTCGAGGCCGGATCGAAAACCCTGAAAGATGCCTTGAATGAAGCCATGCGTGACTGGGTCACGAATGTAGATGATACATTTTATATTATCGGTACTGTTGCCGGTCCACACCCCTACCCGGCGATGGTGCGTGATTTCCAGGTGGTTATAGGACGTGAGACCAGGCAGCAATGCCTCGATATGACTGGCCATCTGCCTGATGCGCTGGTGGCCTGTGTGGGCGGCGGGTCCAATGCCATCGGACTTTTTTATCCTTTTATAAAAGACAGCAATGTCCGGATGTACGGGGTTGAGGCAGGTGGTGACGGTATAGAAACCGGCCGTCATGCTGCCCCATTGAATGCCGGGAGTCCTGGGGTATTACATGGTAACCGGACTTACCTGATGGAAGATAAAAATGGTCAAATTATAGATACACACTCGATATCCGCAGGGCTGGATTATCCCGGTGTGGGCCCCGAACATGCCTGGCTGAAGGATACCGGCCGTGCCCGGTATGTAGCGATAAATGATGATGAAGCGCTGGCCGCTTTTCATAACCTGACCCGTACCGAAGGTATCATGCCGGCGCTGGAATCCAGTCATGCCCTGGCCTATACAGAAAAACTTGCGCCGCAAATGTCCAGAGATGAGATTATTGTAGTCAATCTTTCCGGACGTGGTGACAAGGACATACAGACCGTTGCGGTGCGTGAAGGAATCAGTTTG
>Ga0209751_10003733_pt1 | contig 14746 bp, 18 predicted proteins | sample RifCSP13_1_FD_184019 | JGI IMG/M metagenome (GOLD analysis project Ga0209751, IMG submission 184019) | Soil microbial communities from Rifle, Colorado - Rifle CSP2_sed 13_1 (SPAdes) (version 2) | ecosystem: Environmental > Terrestrial > Deep subsurface > Rock core/Sediment | place: Rifle... | reverse complement strand
CAGGACAGGTCTTGTGCGAGGTAATTAATGCGGCTGTTCCTATTTTATTGCACGAATAAATTCGTGCCTACAATCCACTATTTGAGATTCCTCACTCCTCCTTCGCCAGACTCTTCAGTATGTTCAGAGCTTTGGCTCAGGACATGGTTCGGAATGACAGTTAGTGTCAGATTGCTTCGCCACTTACCTCCTCCCATGACAATCAGGTGCGGGACAGGAATGTTCCGTCTACCCTTATTGCAAGTAATCGGCAACGAGCAAGACTCCCCCCGATTTAATCTGGGGCTACCCGGTGATGTTGATGCACTGAAATCGGAGCGGGAAATGTGGATGAGTAAAAAATTGACAATAAAATATAACTAGGGTTAGATTTTTCCATTGTGAGTCAAGAGAGGGACAGGCTAAAACTTCTTCTCAAAGAAAATTCTATCCTTGTTGGTAAATTCAAGCTTTCCTCAGGAAAAGAAAGCAATTATTACATAGATGCTAGGCTAACGACCCTTCATCCCGAAGGGGTTTATCTTGCAGGAAAGATTTTTCTTGATGTTATTAGCAGGGATTCTGAAATCCAAGCCGTAGGCGGACCTACTATGGGGGCAGACCCTATTGTTGGCTCTATTCTTGCCCTGGTAGGGGCAGGTTTTAAACCTGCCCCTACACTTCGTGGTTTTCTAGTGAGAAAGGAGGAGAAACAGCACGGAACTGGCAAACTGATTGAGGGGAATTTAAGGTCTGGAGACAAAGTAGCAATCGTTGAAGACGTTGCAACTACTGGTGGGTCAATTCTAAAAGCAATTGATGCCGTGGAGGGTGCAGGTGCAGTTGTGAGAAAAGTCCTGGTGATAGTAGATAGAGAGGAAGGAGCCAGGAGAACACTCGAAGATAGAGGGTATGAGTTTTTCTCAATATTTACAATTGGAGAGTTGCTATAACATTATTTTTAAGATTTTTAGCAGAGTTTGTTAAGCATAACTTAGTTAAGATATTGCGGTGAAATAATAGTAGCAAGAGATGAAGTGGATTACACGTGAGCGAGTGAAGGTGGACCGGGTAGCATGTCCCTGGCTCATTAGGAAGTTTGTTGATCCAAACGCAGAGTTCCTGTTTGTCCCGAAAGAGTTGGTCCTGGAAGTGGCCGAACGTGAAGGAGCTATTCCGTTCGATGTTCCTGGGGTGGAATTGGGACATCATGAAGGAAAATGCAGTTTTGAGGCCATCGTATCAAAATACCGAATTAAGGATCCTGCCATTCACCTATTGGCTAAGATCGTACATGGGGCAGACGTCGCACAAGACTTGTACGGCCTGCTAGAAGCTCCTGGATTGAAAGCCATCGCTGAGGGCTTTCAGTATCTGGGCCTAAATGATGATCATGAGATTTTGGAAAGGGAACTTATTGTTTACGATGCTCTCTATGCCTACTGTCAGCAAAAGGTGAAGGGAGAGAAAGAGTAGCGGCTCATTTCACTTCGCCCAAACGCTTCACACTTCGCAAAGCTCGTGGACAGTTGGCGATTTATCAAAAGGTAGTTTATTGTATATATTTATTTCTCAATAATTAATAGGTGTTAATCCTCAGACATGAAACTTGCAACCCGAGACATCGTAAGGGAAATAGATAGGATTTCAATAGAGGAATATGGAATACAAGGGCTTATTCTGATGGAAAACGCAGGCCGTGCTGTGGCAGAGGTCGTCCTTGACGAATTTCCCAAGGTAAAAAGGGTTGCAATCTTTGCTGGGGGCGGAAATAACGGGGGAGATGGATTTGTTGTAGGAAGACATCTTATGAATAAAGGCTTAGATGTAAACACATATCTAACGGTAGACCCTAAAAAATACAAAGGAGATGCGCTTATTAATTTTCAAGCCCTCAGTAAAATCGGAGGGGAAATAATAAGACTTAATAATGGATTTGCAGGTTATAAAGGTGCGGACCTCATTGTAGATGCGCTTTTTGGAACAGGTCTTGATAGAGAGGTTGATGGTTTTTATAGGGAGGTAATTGATTATATAAATTCTCAGGCTGTTCCTCGTGTAGCGGTAGATATACCTTCAGGGCTTGATTCTGATACAGGGTTTCCACTCGGTGTTTCAGTAAAGGCCGATGTTACTGTAACATTTGTTCTTCCAAAAATCGGACTTGCCATATATCCGGGAATTAACTACGCAGGGAAGGTCTATGTGGTGGATATCACAACTCCTAAGTTCCTTGAAGAGGATATTCCCTTTGAGCTTATAACATACGAAACTGTTAGTGGAATCTTCAAACCACGTCATCCAAACACTCATAAAGGAACATACGGCCATCTTTTTATACTTGCCGGTTCTCCTGGAAAAACTGGTGCTGCCACACTTGCAGCGCTTGGCGGTCTAAGGGTGGGGACAGGGCTTGTTACAATTGGTATCCCTAAAAGTTTAAATCCGATCATGGAGGAAAAAACAACAGAGGCTATGACTGAGCCTCTTCCTGAAACTGAAAATACTACTCTGGGAAAAGTATCCATCGAAGCGGCAAAAAGGATAATTTCAGCAAGAAAAACAGCGCTTGCAATTGGGCCTGGTATTTCTACTGCAGCCGAAACTGGAGAGTTTTTCTTTGAGATTCTTAGAAGCTCATCTCTACCAATGGTTGTTGATGCAGATGGTATTACACTCCTTGCGCAAAACTTAAATATCTTAAAGAAACTCAAGGCTCCTCTTGTTCTCACTCCCCATCCCGGTGAGATGTCTCGTTTAATAGGAAAAACAGGAGACGAGATCCAGAAAAGCCGTATCAGCGTTGCTAGGGATTTTTCATCTATGTATAATGTCTACACTGTACTTAAGGGTGCAAGAACGGTGATTTCGACTCCAGATGGCAGAGTATTTATAAATCCTACAGGCAATCCTGGAATGGCTTCAGGTGGTATGGGGGATGTGCTCACTGGTGTTATAGGTGGCTTTTTAGCGCAAGGATATGATCCTGCCGATGCGTGCATTTTGGGGGTTTTTGCTCATGGATTAGCCGGAGATATTATTGCACGAAAAAAGGGAGAAGCCGGAATAATTGCAAGCGACATTGCCGAAATTTTACCAGAAACTCTTAGAGAAATTCTAAATGGAAAGAAGGAAGAATTTTTCTATAGGATTAGTTAGTCGTAAAAAAGATTTTTATGATTTTGTTATGAAACAAGGCATATTTGGTGTAAGGTGGTCACGAGCAAGACTCGTGAGCTACCCAATAGAGGGGATTAAAACAAAAAACCGGGTAGTCCACCAGTCTTGCTGGTGGACTTAAGTTATGAATGCTATCAATGCAGTGTTAAACAGAAAATTGGTATTGAATAGTTTTTACATTCTTTTATCAAAAGAAGCGGATACAATTAAAGTTGGAGAGGTACTTGGAAGGTCGCTTAAACCTGGTGCTATTGTTGCTCTTAAAGGTGAGCTAGGGGCTGGAAAAACGGTTTTGGTAAAAGGTATTGCAAAAGGCCTAGATGTAAATGGGGAACCTAATAGTCCGACATTCGTCATTATGAACGCTTATGAAGGAAGAGTTCCTCTTTATCATTTCGACTTCTATAGAGTTTCCGGCGTGATTGAGCTTCAAGGAATTGGATATGAGGATTATTTCTATGACGATGGAGTTACGGTTGTTGAATGGGCTGATCGAGTGGAGGGGGTTTTTCCTGAAAGCGCGATATGGATAGAGATCAAAATTCCGGGGAAAAGGAATACAAATTCAAATGTACGTGAGATTAATGTCGAAGGAGAGGAAAAGTGGCTCTCATTGTTCAGAAGTATGGTGGAACGAGTCTTGCCAATTTAGACAAGATAAGACAGGTTGCTGAGCATATTATTAGAACTAAGAAAAAAGGAGACGATGTGTTGGTAGTTTCCTCTGCTATGGCTGGGGAAACTGACCGTCTTATTAGGCTTTCTCGCTCGATCATTGATCCTCCTGATGAAAGGGAGCTAGATGTAGTTACATCAAGCGGTGAGCAGGTATCCTCAGGGCTTCTTGCCATGATGATCAAATCCTTAGGCTACGATGCAGTCTCTTTTCAAGGGCATCAGGTGAGGATTATTACTGACAATGCCTACTCAAAAGCAAGAATAGTGAAGATAGATGATGAAAAAATAAAAAAGGCCCTTTTAAACGGAAAGATCGTTGTTGTAGCTGGATTCCAGGGGGTTGATGAAGAGGGAAACGTTACTACTCTCGGTCGTGGCGGATCTGATCTCACGGCTGTTTCTCTAGCGGCTGTGCTGAAGGCCGATGCATGTGAACTCTATAAGGATGACGTAGATGGAGTTTACACGACTGATCCAGGGATATGCAGGAATGCTAGAAAACTTAAAAAGATCTCGTACGATGAGATGCTTGAGATGGCGAGTCTTGGTTCAAAGGTGCTTCAGGCAAGAGCGGTTGAATTCGCAAAGAAATTTAGTGTTCCAATCCATGTGCGCCCTACTGCGAGACCAGAGGCAGAGGGGACATGGGTTGTAGAAGAGGAGGAAGCTATGGCTGAGATGGAGGATATTGTTATATCTGGAGTGACATACGATAAGAATCAAGCGAAGATTACGATTATGCAGGTGCCGGACCGACCCGGGATTGCAGCAAAGCTTTTTACCCCCATAGGCAACGAAGGAATCGTTGTTGATATGATCGTGCAGAATGTAAGCACCGAAGGCTATACGGATATGACATTTACGGTTCCGAGAACGGATTTTAAAAAGGCGCTAAGGATCACTGGAGAGGTGGCAAAGGAACTAAGCGCAAAGGGTGTAACCTCTAATAATCATATTGCTATGGTTTCACTTGTTGGCGTAGGTATGAAAACACATTCGGGTATTGCATCCCGGATGTTTTCTGCCCTTGCCCGTGAGGGAATAAACATTATTATGATAAGCACTTCTGAGATAAAGGTTTCATGTGTGATTGATGAGAAATACACAGAGCTTGCGGTACGCACGCTTCACGATGCCTTTAATTTGGGAGAGTAAGTATTTAGCCACGGAGGGCACAGAGAACATCGAGAAGAGAAAAAATTTTTTGTTTTATCATTAAATCCTCAGTGACCTCTGTGTTCTCTGTGGCTGAATTTTTGCTTGGGAGAAGAGAAATGATAGAAAAGGTAGTAAAGATCTACGATGTGACGCTAAGGGATGGAACTCAAGGCGAGAACATCGCATTTTCGATTCAGGACAAACTCCGCATCGCTTCAAAGCTTGACGAGCTCGGAATCCATTATATAGAGGGTGGGTGGCCAGGTTCTAATGAAAGGGATGAAGGGTTTTTTAAAGAGGCAAAGAAACTGAGGTTAAATAAATCTAAGATTGCAGCCTTTGGAAGCACGAGAAGGGTTGATAAGAAATGCGACGAAGATGGGAATATTCAATCTCTACTTGATTCTGAAACCCCTGTTGTAACAATCGTTGGAAAGAGCTGGGATTTCCATGTAAAAGAGGCACTAAAGATATCGCTCGAAGAGAATTTGGGTATTATCCACGACTCGATTTCATATCTGAAAAAAAGGGTAGATGAAGTCTTCTTTGATGCTGAGCACTTTTTCGACGGGTACAAAAGAAATCCAGAATACGCCCTAAAAGCACTTAAGGCAGCCTTTGATGCTGGAGCGGATTCACTCGTTCTTTGCGATACAAACGGGGGGACACTTCCTTGGGAGATTGAATCTATATTAAGAGAGGTGATTTCAAAGCTCCAAAATCCTCCTCTTGGGATTCATACTCATAATGATGGGGAAGTAGGTGTTGCGAATACGCTTTATGCCGTGAGGCTTGGAGTAGGTCAGGTTCAGGGAACTATGAATGGATACGGTGAGAGATGCGGAAACGCCAACCTATGTTCAATCATACCGAATCTCAAACTAAAACTAGGGATAAATTGCATTGACGATGATGAACTTAGAAAATTATACGAGGTTTCCCATTTCATCCACGAGCTAACAAACCTTCCTCCAATCAAGAAGCTTCCTTTCATTGGAGAAAGCGCATTTGCCCACAAGGGAGGATTGCATGTAAGTGCTGTAATGAAAAAATCTGAAACCTATGAGCATATAAACCCGGAGATTGTAGGAAATAGAAGGCGTGTTCTTGTCTCAGACCTCTCAGGGAAAAGTAACATTATCTATAAAGCCAAAGAGCTTGGGATTGATCTTGACCCTAGCGATAAAAAGGTACAAAAGATTCTTAACGAACTCAAGAAACTCGAAAATCAAGGATACGAATTCGAAGGCGCCGATGCCTCATTTGAGCTCCTTATAAGAAAAACACTCGGACAGTATAGGAAGCACTTTGAACTCAAGGGCGCTACAATAATTGTTGAAAAACATAGAGACGATGAAGAGCCGATTTCTGAGGCTACTGTTATTGTGGAAGTAGACGGTGTACTTGAGCACACTGCTGCAAGCGGAAACGGTCCGGTCAATGCACTTGACAACGCACTACGTAAAGCGCTTGAAAAATTCTACCCGGCTCTCAAGGAAGTTAAACTCAAAGACTATAGAGTCCGTGTTGTTTCAACTGGAAAGGGAACAGATGCCGTGGTTAGGGTTCTTATCGAATCAGGAGACGGCGAAAACGACTGGGGCACAGTCGGTGTTTCTGAAAACATCGTAGAAGCAAGCTGGAAGGCTCTTGTTGATAGCATTGATTACAAGTTGCTAAAGGACGAAGCGAAGAGAGCGGAGAAGGCTAGGGGATAAGTGCCTACCAAAGTAGAGAAATAAAAAACCTAGCCAATCACTATTTGCTTTTCTCTTAAATCTAAAAAGCTGATTATTCAATTAACTGTTGATCAATGTCTTATAACGGCAGGTAACGTATTTGGCCTTCCCATTCGCCATCAAAACTGCATTCTACCAACAACAAAATATCTTCGATAGCACGACCAATAGAAACAGCACGGGTGACTTCAAATACTCCGGGCATTTGTTGTCCTGCCTGAACACGCTCATAGGCATATCGTGTGATGGTCGTTACATCGTGAGTAAGCAACACACGATTTTCCCGCGCAGCCCATTTAAGCACCGTTGAGTCATCTGCCCCAGAAAGACCTATGTCCTGAATACGGACTATATCCAGTTCTGGTTTCCGGCGCAACAGGCCGCGTACAATGTCATTATTGAAGTTTTCATCAACGGCTAGCCGCAGCATATCTTACAATCTTCTACTTGGTACGACGAGCCAACAGACGGTTGCGCACGCCGCGCGGGTCAAACCGAGATTCATTTTGGCTACGCACCTCACTGGCCTGCTGTTGTCGCTGGCGCAAATACGCTTCGACCTCTGGACGTCGCCGTAGATAGTAGCCAATCACGGCATATACATCGGCCAGAAGCAAGGACGGATACTGCTGAACAATCTCCTCAGCAGTTGCACCTTCATCAAAGGCAGCTACAATTGTGTCAAGCGTCACGCGTGTTCCACCAACTCGCACGACGCCATCAGCATCTATTTCCAGCGGGATCGGCTCGGTTGCAATCAAAAAACTCATGGTATTCACCTCTACACTGTCATTATAACATGACTTGGAAGGTCCTTGCACCTTCGCAAGGCGCTTGGGAAACTCTACCCCGCGCTCAAGGAAGTTAAACTTAAGGACTATAGAGTCCGTGTTGTTTCAACGGGAAAGGGAACAGATGCCGTGGTTAGGGTTCTTATCGAGTCAGGATACGGCGAAAACGACTGGGGCACAGTCGGTGTTTCAGAAAACATCGTAGAAGCAAGCTGGAAGGCTCTTGTTGATAGCATTGATTACAAGTTGCTAAAGGACGAAGCGAAGAGGGTGGAGAAGGCTAGGGGATGAGTACCAAATCTTTTCCACTAATATTTCGTTAAAGACATAGACCGTCTCAGTAATTATTACATCTGACAAATCTGTCAAACGGCTGCTTCTAACCGTTGCTCATTTTGAATGATAATTTTTGGATTGGGATTCTTTAGAGGAATAGGCAACCCTTTTTCTTTCAATAAATTTATATGTTCTAGCATTCCCCACCTTGCCTTATATAGACAATCCTCGATAGAATGGCCTATACCTGTAAAACCTTCTAAATCTGGAGAGTAAAATCCAAAATAGTCAGGCTCCTCTGTCGCTTCAATTATTAACGAGTATTCCAACTCAATCATTTCTTGCCTCCTTCAACGTAGTGATTTCTTTATACCTGCTGCCTTCAATATTGCATAACAGGTTCCTGTGGGAGCTTCCTTCGCTCCATGGTAATCTACACGAATCAACCTGTCCCATCCAGATTTTCCATAGTAGCGAATAGAACCTTTTTCTTTTACAATTTTAAATCCATTACTCTCTAATAATCTCACCAGTTCGCTGAATTTCACTTATCTAATTCACTTATTAATTATATCCATTTCCAATAGAAGAGTCATATATTTTCTCTTCAACCATCCATTTCTAAGATGGAGAAACTAATGGTTATAGCACTTCCTGTTAGGCTATGTCCTAGAAGGACAAAATTTCCAAATCCCTTTTCCTCACAAAATCCTTATCAATTCCAACCACTCTCAATGCTTGATATTTAGATGTATTGTAATTATGAGCTTAAACAAAACAAGCTTATACTCATACCGTAATTGATATCTCTGTATACAACTCTATTAGCAATAATAGCAATACCGATATTTGGGAAGCCCCGTGTACTAGCTTAAATGAAGTGAATTTCTCTCATATATCTGATAAGCCTCCTTTCCGGTTAAATTAAAGGATTATAGAGTGCGTGTGATTTCAATCGGAAAGGGAACAGATGCAGTGGTTAGAGTGCTAATAGAATCCGGGGACGGCGAAAATGACTGGGGCACAGTGGGTGTTTCAGAAAACATCGTTGAAGCAAGCTGGAAGGCTCTTGTTGATAGTATTGATTATAAGTTGTTAAAGGATGAGGCAAAGAGAGTAGAGAAGGCTATGGGATAAGTATAAGTACCGCAACCTCGGTTTGTTTTTTCTTAAACCTGAAAAAAGCCAATTAGGGATATATTTGCGGCTAACGTTTGCAAAATAACGCAACAGTTTTGTGAACTACAAATTGTCATTCCTGTGAACAAAACTGTTGAGCGAGCTTCTACTACGCCCTCATCCAGCATCGTTATTTTGCTTGTTAATTGCCGTTTTGCCGAACCAGTAATTTTGTGAGTTCATTTATTGCAAGCCACGGTCGACGCCGATGAAGCATACGGTGACAGTTTGAACAGACAAGAGCAATATCCTGAATCCGAGTTACAGAGTCCTCATCAAGTTCGGAGACAGGCATTGTATGATGTGCTTCAATGTAACCTTCACCTACTCGCCCGTAGCTCTTATTGAAATCGAAACCGCAAACTTGACAGAAGAGTCGGCCAAATTTCTTGAGTGCTTGAGACTTCGCCTGCCTGATGAGAGATGCACTTCGTTCTCGTTTACGATGTAGAACATAGGCAGCACGCCCTTCTGGAAACTCAGCAGCGTCTGGCTCTCCTGTAGATTCCAGGGCACCTTCGATTCCGAAATATAATTCAGAGAGTCGCCGTGCCTGCTCTTTACTTAGCTCGAAGTTTGTAGCGTTAGCAAAGCGCAAAATGGAGAGCTTCGAGAGCACAGGGTCGCTCTTTAGAAACTCACGAGAGATTTTTGGTGGTTCGAGTTGTATGGAATCCATCGAGATTCTAACTCGTAGCTTTGCTTCACCACGTTTCTTCTCAAAGAAGTATCGTTTAAGCTCTTCGGAGGTGTAAACTTCAGGAGTGCCAATGAGAATTCCGTGACCAATGATGCCACCATCACTGTGTGCTCGACTAATTGAACGCCAAAGGTATGCTTCATCGCCAACATTAATCTTGGGAACGAACTGTTTCTGATTGACTGCCCACCAGATGATCTTGTGATCGGTGAGGTAAGCATCAATATCAAATATGTTTGGGTTCCCTTGAAATATCCAACTTGCCAAATCTATATCTCCTTTGAGGCAAAATGGCAACTAACTACTAATAATCGCATTACTGCGGTTATCCCTCCAAGTGAGTATATTATCCGCAATATCGCGGTTATTTATTGCTATAGTTAAAACCAATCCTTCGACAAAGCTCAGGACAGGCTTACTTTCTGTTTTCCCCACCTCCCCCCTTCTTCAAATAATGAAAAAGTAGGCTCATTATTCTTTAAAAATTCAATCCAGACGGAGGTATCAGCTATTATCATTTAGTCTTTTGCCTATTAATTAACCTGATCTTATCAGCAGAAAAATCTTTTTTGAATTTCAGAGGGTATTTTTTAATTGTTAGGTTTAATTCCTTAATCTTTTGTAATGCAATCCAGTCCTTTAAGGCGATGAACATGGATTCAGTTATATTCTTACCTTTGGAATAATGTTTTACCTCGTCAATCAAATCATCTGATAAAATCACTGTTATTTTCATACGAACTATTATACGATTTGCGATCGTATTATCAACAAACTTACTTGTTCTGAAGTTAGCTAAACTTCTTTAATGCAGACAGCATTCTCCTCACAGTAATTTCAGTATAATTTGGTTGCTAATCAAAGCTCCTCTTCCCTTGTTATATTTCCAAACTCATCAATGTAGCGAACGTGCAGGTTTGAGTCTTCCAGATAGAAGAGAGGCATTTTGGTGAATAGAGTAAACCATATGTACAGTGTTAGAGTCTTTTGTTTAAATTCATCTATATTGAGCTATTATTCATCTGGCGTTTGCGCACTTCTTTTTCTAGCAGCCCCAATCATTGAAGCGCCGTTTGGAAAAATCCGAAATAGAAAATAATCTAATAACATCATCCTTTCCCCCAATCGAGATAATTGCCCTCGCATGAGTGCAGTACATACAAATGAAAAAAAGTGTGACCGAAATCGAAAAATAATCTTATCAAACCCGTGCTTTTCTAATTTTCCCAGTATTTCTTTGCTCGTTAATCTTCGTAAATGAGTAGGATCTTCCCATTTCCATCGTCTGTACCCTTCGTTTGTTTCTTCAACCTGCTTGGTTATCACATTAAATATGTGCTCAATTGAAAATCTATTGCCACAAGGTGTAGTCCATATAAAGGTTCCCTCAGGTTTTAATAGGCGATGAATGTCATTCAAATAGGAGTCAAGATTAGCAACATGCTCCATTACTTCAACGCTTATTACAATATCAAAAGATGTATCAGGAAAAGGCATGTAATCGTTTTTGATTTGAACACAATTTGATTCGTATTCGGGGTAATTCTCTACTAACTTTTTAAGGGCAACTGAACTAATATCGCAGAAGTACAAGTTGGCTTTAGGGAAAACTTTTCTCCAAAGCTCTACGTGTAGTCCTCTTCCCGCGCCATAGTCTAGAACAGTTCGAATATTATCTATTTTCAGAACTCGTTTTATAAAATGTTCGAGTGCCGCCCAACGAGCGATCTCGTATCCAACTAGATTCTTGCGGTAGCCTCCTGAGTAACGCTGATCATAAACTTCTGTCAGTTTATCCGTCATTTTGTATATCCCAAAGAAGTTTCAAAGCTATGGAGTTTTGCGAATATCTTTAATTAAAGTGACAACCAACTTACTTTCTTTTTACCTTATCATCTTTCAACACTAACATGAGGTTTTTTAATGATGCCTAAACCTTTTTCATAAGGATCCTACACTATTGTTACTAATCAAAGGTCCTCTTCCCAAGGGATATTTCCAAATTCATCAATGTAGCGAACGTGGAGGTTTGAACCTTCTAGATTTAGAAGGGCAAAGCCAAACAATCCCCACCCAGATCTTTGCGGGTGCTCTCGTTCATCTACCCATTCTATGGGGATGTTCGTTTGACGTTCTGCATGTGCTTTGTAAGGAACTCCACCATGTCCCAGGCAGCGCGCTTTAATATTCATATAAGGTTTATAGACAATACATCTATGCTCGTGTCCCCAGAACCAGGCATAGATTTTTCCTTCATCTAATAGCATATCGAGCCAGGCTACAAGATTCTCTCCATCGCTTTCATAAGCTGAAAAAAGTTGATGGTGAGAAAGTAATATTGTCTTTCCATTATAATTTTTTACCTTGTGACGCAACCACTCAAACTGCTCTCGGTTTAGGTTATGGTCTACGTATCCAGTGTCAAGCCCTATTAATTGCCAGTTATTGTTCCTAAGACAAAAATAGCTTGCAGGCTGTTTAAACTTCTTAAGCGTAATTTTAAAGTACCCGTGGCCGCCGCTATACATTTCGTGGTTTGAATTAAGCGCCCAGGAGCGTCCCACGTTCTTAGGCCAGTTGGCTAAAAATCGCTCTGTGATTTCTTCCTCAGTTCCAGAATAGTAAACATCTCCAAGGTGAATTGCGTGATGTGGGGTATGTTTTTCAATCTCTCTAGCAACAGCTAGTGCCCTTTTAATTCCCGTGCCCCAGTCGCCAACAAGTGCAATAGAACAATTGTCCTCTAGCGGAAACATAAAGTCTGTTGGTTTTTTATGAGACCTGAAACGAGCGAATCCTCGTCCTAACCGCACCCATAGTTTTTCCCAGACTACACTTACCCAGCCTGGATCAGTTGATTCAAATGATCCTGCTGGTGCACGTGTCGTACGGTGACGTAATCTGCGTTTAGTTTGGAGCTCAGTTAAGTAGGAATCAAGTGCGGATTGGAATAATGAAAAGGTGCGGTCTCTAGGCAGAAATACCTCGTCTTCGGGGGTTATTTCTCGTCTTCGTCGAGTGGTTTCTGCAAGTTTAGCAGTTTCGAACCAATCTAAGGCACGCTGCATCTTTGCAACAAGCTGGTCACGCTCATATGAGTGACGCCGACGCTGCTTTTCGGTTTGTGACCTGAGAACACTCCTGCGGACAGACGGGGGTTCTTGCTGTATGACCTTTAAAGTATCCTTAAATGCTTTTAATACAAAATTCCTTTCTAGAACCTTATCGTGCATTATTAATCTCCTTGGTTTTAAGGTGTTATTGCATAATCTAACTCACGTTTAATACCTAACTTATACTTATCACTAACCACAACCCCTTGTCAACAACATTCTCCCAGCAACTTGCTATTATGGTAAAGTTCTAGCGAACATATCTGCTTTATATCTGTTTACAACTAAGTAACGATAGGTCAAAATATACTAAGATATGAAATTGAAAGTAGGGATTTTAGGAGCAACTGGTTATACAGGGGTTGAATTAATTAGGTATCTTGTTAACCACTCTGGAGTTGAAATAGCCTGGCTTACGTCAGAGAAGTTTGCTGGCAAGAAAATATCAGATGTTTTTCCTCAGTTACGCAAGTTCTTAGATTTAGAATGTGTAAATATCGCTAAACTCGCAAGCTTAAGCAAGGTTGATGTAGCCTTTTCATGCCTTCCTCATGGTTCTTCAATGCACTTTGTTGCAAAACTTCTTCAAAAGGGAACACGTGTGATTGATTTTAGCTCTGATTTTAGAATTAAGGATGTAGGTATTTATGAAAGCTGGTATAAGGTTAAACACGCTTACAAGGATCTTCTAGGAGAAGCAGTGTATGGTCTTCCTGAGATTTATAGAGAAAAAATAAGAGACGCAAAACTCGTTGCAAATCCAGGCTGCTTTTCAACCAGTGTTATTCTAGGATTAGCTCCTTTATGCTCAAATGGTTTGTTAAAAGATCGTTCGGTAATTATTGTAGATTCAAAAGCTGGAATTACGGGTGCTGGAAGAGCACCGTCACTTGAGCTTCATTATTCCGAATGCAATGAATCTGTATCGTCTTACGGGGTTGAAGGACATCGCCAGAAACCTGAGATGGAACAGGAGCTGTCAAATTTAGTGGAATCACCAACTAATGTCACATTTGTTCCTCATACAGTTCCAATAAGCCGTGGAATTTTAACAACCATGTATACCATATTCAAAGAAAAAAAGATTGAAGATGGTATTTTTGATCTGTATAAGCAGTTCTATATCCGCGATTCATTTGTAAGAATTTATGAAGACGATGAGCTACCCGCCGTAAAAAACGTAAGGTTTTCTAATTTTTGTGATATCGGGGTTGGTTTTCAAGGTGATGTCTTAATATCTGTTGTTGCGCTTGATAATCTTGGAAAAGGGGCATCAGGTCAGGCAGTTCAAAACATGAATATCATGTTTGATTTTCCAGAGGAAGAAGGTTTAAAATCCCCCGTAATATTCCCTTAAATAAGTACATAGGAAATGACAACTATTCCAGATGTATTCTTATCAACTGTAAATAGATATAGGGATAAAACCGCTGTTGTAGAAGGAGATCGAAGAGTTACATATGGGACCCTGGATTTGATGGTAAGAAGCCTTGCTTCTTTCCTCATCTCAAGGGGGATAGGGCATGACGATAAAGTAGCAATACTTTTACCTAACTCGCTTGAATTTGTTACGAGCTTTTTTAGTGTTGCAAGCCTCGGTGCGGTTACACTTCCTTTAAACGTTGCATACAAGGCAGAGGAGATCAGATTCTATGTTTCAGATTCCCGAGTAAAGCTATTAATTACTGAAGAAAGCCTAAAATCAATTGCAGAAAAGGGTACAGACGGTTTAGGTATATCAATTATTGTAGTTAGAGGAGATAAAAAAGACTGGTCATATTTAGATAGTAACAAGCATCCTTACATCAAAGTCTTGATACAGCCAAGTGATGATGCCCTTTATCTCTATTCAACAGGTTCTACAGGAAGGCCGAAGCGAGTAGCAAGAACCCATTATAACATTACTTCTCTTGCTGATAATCATACTGAGACAGTTGGATTGACTGAGAATGA
>Ga0209751_10003732_pt1 | contig 14746 bp, 15 predicted proteins | sample RifCSP13_1_FD_184019 | JGI IMG/M metagenome (GOLD analysis project Ga0209751, IMG submission 184019) | Soil microbial communities from Rifle, Colorado - Rifle CSP2_sed 13_1 (SPAdes) (version 2) | ecosystem: Environmental > Terrestrial > Deep subsurface > Rock core/Sediment | place: Rifle... | reverse complement strand
CGACGCCGAGGTGCTCGAGCAGCTCGCGCACATACCCGGCGTGGGACCCGAGGCTGAGGTCGGCGGACGCGGGAGACTCCGACCCTCCGGACCCGAGCAGGTCCACCGCGAGCACCCGCGTCCAGGGTGCGAGCATCGGCACGAGGTTCCGCCACACGTGCGAGGACGTGAACCCGCCCGAGAGCAGGACGACCGCAGGGTTCTCCTCGTCGCCGGCCTCTACGACAGCCAGCTCGCCGCCCGAGACGCGGACCCGCCTCATCGGTCCGCCCGGGCGATGGCGTCGACCACGCGGACGGCACGCACGGTGGTCTTCACGTCGTGCACCCGGACGGCGTGGACGCCGCGAGTGACCATCCACACGACGGCCCCTGCGGTGCCCTCGTCGCGCTGGTCCTCGGGCAGGTCCAGGATCGCGCCGATGAAGCGCTTGCGCGAGGGGCCCACGAGCAGCGGACGGCCGAGGTCGAGCAACGCGTCGACGTGGTGGATCAGCGTGAGGTTGTGGTCCAGATCCTTGCCGAACCCGATCCCGGGGTCGATCGCCAGGCGCTCGGGGTCGATGCCGGCGAACACGGCCGCCTCGACCCGCTCACGCAGGTACCCGTGCACCTCGGCCACGACATCGTCGTAGTGCGGCGCCTCCTGCATCGTCTTGGGCTCGCCCCGCATGTGCATCAGGACGAGGGCGGCATCGCGTTCGCGCGCGAGCTCGAACATAGCCGGGTCGGCGCCGCCCGAGACGTCGTTCACGATCGTGGCGCCGGCCTCGAGCGCGGCCGCGGCCACCTCCGCCTTGCGCGTATCCACCGAGACCGCGACGCCCGGCGCCTCCTCGAGGATGCGCGAGATGACGGGCGCGACCCGGTCGATCTCCTCCGAGACGCTCACCGGGTCCGAGCCCGGCCGGGTGGATTCGCCGCCCACGTCGATCACGTCCGCACCGTCGGAGGCCATCTGGACGGCGTGCCGCGTCGCGTAGACCGGCGTGAAGAACCGGCCGCCGTCGGAGAAGGAGTCCGGCGTGACGTTCAGGATGCCCATGACGAGCGTGCGCTCGGAGCAGTCGAACGCACGATCGCCGATCCGCCAGACGGGGCCGCCCACGCGGCCCATCGTACGGCGCAGAGGGAACCCGCGAGGTGCCCCACACCGGAGGCTTCGGACTAGGCTGCGTTCCCGAGGAGGTGAGGACGACTGATCTGCTCATCCTGCGGCACCGAGAACCGCGCGGGCCGGAAGTTCTGCTCGAGGCAGCAGAACGCGAACCGGGACGGATCGAGCTCCGGCCAACCCTCGAGGACCTCCCCCGTGACGGGGTCGAATCGCGCGAACCCATCCTCCCCCGCGGCCCAGACCTGTCCGCGCCACAGGACCGGGCCTCCCTCCGAGTACCTGAAGGGGATCTCGGCCGGGATCAGCCCGTTCGTGCCCGGGTCGATCGACGTCAGGTGCCCACAGACGTTCACGGCCTTGTCGCCGCCTTCGTAGACGACGAGGCGTCCGTCCGCGGCGACGATCGTGTGCGCCCAGCTCGTCGTCAGCGGGATCCTCGCCAGAACCTCGCCCGTATCGGGATCGACGCGGACCACCTCCATGGAGTGGTCCACCATCTCGTCCCCGAAGACCAGTACCCAGAGCTGGCCGTCGAGGAGGGTGAGGTCCGCGCCGAACTCGCCTCCGAGCTCGAAGGTGTCGACCACCTCGTTCGTCCACGCGTCGATCCGTATCACCGCCGCGTCGACACCGCCGACCTCCCACGTCGGGATGACCTCGACGGGGATGTCGGCCTGGACCTCGTGCGACTCTGGGTCGATCCGAACGATCCTGCCTGCCCTGGTCCGTCCCGTCAGCGTTCGAGACCGCGACCCAGATGCTTCCCTCGCCGTAGACGACCGAGCGGACGTCGACGCCGACCTTGAACGTCTCGACCAGCTCGGCGCTCGTCGGCGCCGGGGGCAGCTCAGGCGACGGCAGCGATCCGACCGTCCCGAGGGGCGCCATCACCAACTGCCAGGACAAGTCCCAACCCATCGCCATACCGCCGAACGTGAGCCGGCTCTCCTCGGTCCCGTCCGGCCGGATCGTGTACACGTCGAACGTCCCAGTGTTGTCACCACCACCGGTGACGTTGCTGGCCGTAAACGCGAGCCTGCTCCCGTCGGGCGCCCAGACCGCCGGGCCGTCGTCACGCTCGACGGGAGTGAGCCTGGCGAGACCACTGCCGTCGGCATTCACGATCCACACGTCCCACTGCTGGCCGTCGTTTGCGACGAATGAGACCCTCGCACCGTCCGGCGACCAAGCGGCCTGCTCGGCGGTCCCCAGGTCGGTAAGCGTCCTCTCATCGGATCCGTCCACGTTCACGACATGGATCTCTTCGTTGCCCTCGCGTTGGCTCGAGAACGCGATCAGCGAGCCATCGGGAGACCACGACACCCCGCCATCCCACCCGGAGGACGTAATGAGCGGAACGGCACCTTCTCCCTCGAGTCCGACCGTGTAGATGTCAGCGGTCCCGGGATCCACGTCGCGAACTGGCCATCGCTCGAACGCGATCCGCGTGCCGTCAGGAGACCACTGCGGACGGTGCTCGGTGAGGGGACTCTCCACCAGAGGGCGCAACCCGGTCCCGTCCGAGTTCACGACGAAGATGTCGAGGTCGTTCTCCTTCTGGAACGCGGTGAATGCGAGCATCGAACCGTCCGGCGACCAGCTGAACTCGCTCACGCTCATCGAGCCGGTGACGTTGGTCAGGCCGGATCCGTCCGCGTTCACGATGTAGAGCGCGTAGTCGCCTCTCGTCCAACCGCGGAACGCTAGCTTCGAGCCGTTCGGCGACCAGTGAACATCGAGCGCGTCCTCACCTCTGATCCCCGCGAGCCGCCGTAGCCCGCTTCCATCCGGTGACACCACGAAGATGCCACCGCCACCTGAGAAGGCCACCAAGCCGTTCGACACTCTCGTCGCGGGCTTGACCGGGGACGGGTCCTTCCGGAAGGCGATCACCACCGCCCCCAAGCCGAACGCGGCAACGAGAAGAGCCACGGCTGCCACCGAGGCACGTCGCACAAGCGGCGGGCCTTCGATCGGTCTTCGCATCTCGCGAACCTCGATGTCCGCCCACAGGTCCGGCACCTGAACCCTCGAGAGCGACCCGAAGCGGTCGTCCAGGTCAGCCATCCGCATCCGCCTCCTCGAGCAGCTCGCGGAGCCGCCTGCGGCCACGCATCAGGTGGACCTTCACGGCCGCGGGGGTCGACCCGAGGATCGCGGCGACCTCGCGAACCGGATAACCCGCAGCGTGATGCAGCACGACGGCGCTCCTCTGCCGAGGCGACAGGTGCGCGAGCGCCGCCACGAGCTCGCGGGCCGGCTCCTCCATCTCGTAGGAGCCCTCGACAAGGACATGGTCCTCCCGACGGCGGGCCTTGAGCTCACCGCCGGCGATCCGGAACACAGTCCGCCAGAGCCAGCGCTCCGGCTCACGGATCGCCTCTCCCCTGCGCAGTGCCTGCGCGAACGTCTCGGCCACGGCGTCGCTCGCCACCTCCGGATCGCCGGCGAACGCCAGGACCGCGGTCCACATCCTCGCGCCCTGCGCTCGATAGAGGCGCTCGAGAAGCTCTCTGCGCTCGACGCCCGCCGGCGCACGATCCACACTCACCATCCAAGGAGGAAAGACCGGCCGTTCGGTGAACACGGTTCCCGAACTACTTGCCGATGAGGCTGATCGCCTCCTGGCGCGTCTTCTCGTCCGAACGGAAGCGGCCTCGGACTGCCGAGGTCACCGTCAGCGAGCCCGGCTTCTTCACACCGCGCATCGTCATACACAGGTGCTCGGCCTCGATGACCACGAAGACGCCCCGGGGCTCCAGCGCCTTCTCGATCGCGTCGGCCACCTGGGTCGTTAGGCGCTCCTGGACCTGCAGGCGCTTGGCGCAGACGTCCACTACCCGCGCGATCTTCGACAACCCGGTGATGCGGCCGTCCTTGCTCGGGATGTAGGCGACGTGTGCCTTCCCGTTGAACGGCAGCATGTGGTGCTCGCACAGGGCGGTGAGGGGGATGTCCTTCACCATGATCATCTCGTCGTGGTCGGCCCCCTTCACGGCGCTGATAACGTCCGCGGGGTCCTTGCCGATGCCCGCGAAGATCTCCTCGTACATGTCCGCCACGCGGCGCGGCGTGTCGACCACGCCCTCGCGGTCGGGGTCGTCGCCGATCCCCTCGATGATCATCCGAACGGCCTGCTCGATCTTCGCGCGGTCCACGGGGCTAGCCTCCCACCAGGTCGTCCAGGATCTCGGGCAGCTTCGACAGGTCGGTGAGCTCGGCCGCGCGCGGGAGCTCGGATGTCTCGTGCAGGCGGTTGATCCACACAGATCTGAGCCCGAGCTCGGCGGCGGGCGCGATGTCGTGGAACAGCGACGCCGCTACGTGGATGTGATGCTCGCGCTCGGCGCCGGTCCGCTCGAAGAACCGCTCCCAATGCCCGTGCGCCGGTTTGTACGATCCGGCCTCCGCAGCGGTGATCCGCAGGTCGACCGGCACGCCGATCTCCTCGAGCGAGGCGTCGAGCAGGTCGGGGTCGGTGTTCGACAGGATCGCGATGCGCCAGCCGCGTCCGCGCAGCTCGGTGAGCGCGCTCGGGACCTCGGGGAACGGCGGCCACGACGGCAGCGAGTCGCCCAGCGCCTGGCGGTCGTCTTCGTAAAGCTCGAGGCCCTCACGGTGGGCGACGCGCTCGAGCGACTCGGCCAGCACCTGGCGGTAGGTGACCGAGCGCCCGTGCTGGACCTCGGGCTCGACCTGGTGGTACGCGGCGAGCAGCAGCTCGGCGTCGTGCTCGGGCCAGATGTCACGCAGCGTGGCGCGGATACCACCCATCCAGTCGATGAGCGTGCCGTAGCAGTCGAAGCTCGCCCAGCGCTCCCCGGCCGTCATGCGGGCTACCCGACGGGGTTCGGGGGGAGCGTCCCGGGGGTCGGCGGTCCGTTTGTCCGGATCGCGCGCCGCGAGACCGCGAGACCTGCGCCCCGCACCGCCTTGTCGCGCTGTTCGCGCTTGGGGATCTCGGCGAGGAACGCCTCGACGTCCTCGCGTTCCATCGTCTCGCGCTCGACGAGCATCGTGGCGAGCCGGTCGAGGTGGTCGCGGTTGTCCTGCAAGATGTCGAGCGCCTCGTCGTGGGCCTCGTCGATCAGGCGGCGGATCTCGTTGTCGATCTCGAACGCCACCTGGTCCGAGTAGTCCGGCTGCGCGGTGTAGTCGCGGCCCAGGAACACCTCGTGCTGCTTCTGCCCGAGCGTGAGCGGGCCGATCACGTCGCTCATCCCGTACTCGGTCACCATCTGCTTGGCGACCTTGGTCGCGCGCTCGATGTCGTTTGCGGCGCCCGTGGTGATGTCGCCGACGATGAGCTCCTCGGCCACGCGACCGCCGAGCAGCATCGCGAGCTCGTCGGCGAGCTCCTCACGCGTCATGAGGAACTTGTCCTCCTCGGGCAGCGTGAGCGTGTAGCCGAGGGCGCGGCCGCGCGGGATCACGCTGATCTTGTGGACCGGGTCGGTGTTGGGCAGCACGTGGGCGACGAGCGCATGCCCGCCCTCGTGGTAGGCGATCACCCGCTTCTCGCGCTCGCTCATCACCCGGCTCTTGCGCTCTGGGCCCGCCATCACGCGGTCGATGGCCTCCTCGACCTCCTTCATCGAGATCGACTTCTTGCCCCAGCGCGCGGCGAGCAGCGCGGCCTCGTTGATCAGGTTCGCAAGGTCGGCGCCCGTGAAGCCCGGCGTGCGCCGGGCGATCGTGTCCAGCTCCACGCTCTCGTCGAAGGGCTTGCCCTTGGCGTGCACCTTCAGGATCCCCTTGCGGCCTTCGAGGTCCGGACGGTCCACGGTGATGTGCCGGTCGAACCGGCCCGGGCGAAGCAGCGCCGGGTCCAAGATGTCGGGGCGGTTCGTCGCGGCGATGAGGATCACCGCGGTGCGCTGGTCGAACCCGTCCATCTCCACCAGCAGCTGGTTCAGCGTCTGCTCGCGCTCGTCGTGCCCGCCGCCCAGGCCCGCGCCGCGGTGGCGACCCACCGCGTCGATCTCGTCGATGAACACGATGGCCGGCGCGGTCTGCTTGGCCTGCTCGAACAGGTCGCGCACACGTGAGGCGCCGACGCCGACGAACATCTCGACGAAGTCCGACCCGCTGATCGAGAAGAACGGCACGCCCGCCTCGCCGGCGACAGCGCGAGCGAGCAGCGTCTTGCCCGAGCCCGGGGGCCCGAACAGCAACACCCCCTTGGGGATCTTCGCCCCCATCGCCTGGAACTTGGCGGGGTTCGCGAGGTACTCCTTGACCTCCTGCAGCTCCTCGATCGCCTCGTCCACACCGGCGACGTCGGCGAACGTGGTCTTCGGCTGGTCCTTCGTGACCTGCTTGGCGCGGGCCTTGCCGAACTGCATGACGCGGCCGCCCCCACCCTGGGACTGGTTCATGATGAAGATGAACGCGCCGACGATCAGGATCACCGGGATCAGCTGGAACAGGAACCCCACGAGGGCCGAGCCCCTCTGGGGATCCACGGAGACCTGGACCCCGGCCTCGCGGAGCTCGGCGACGAGCGCCTCCTCCGTGTTGGCAACATAGGCGGTCTCGTATACCTCCCCGTTGCTGAGCTCGCCACGGATCACCCCGTCACCGAGCAGGAACTTGGCGGTCTCCACCTCGCCCGCGTCGACCTTCGCCTGGAACTCGGTGAGCGTGAGGTCGGTCGGAGCGGCCGTCCGGTTGGCGAACAGCAGGAAGAGCCAGATGCCCGCCAGGACGACGAGGACGTACGCCGCGGGGCCACGGAAGAGGCGCTTGTACGGCGACCCGGAGTCGGCGGCCAGGGGTGGAACTCCTTTCCCTTGATGACCTGCGGAGATGCTTCGGGGCCCGCGCGTCCCACGACGCCCCGAGCCCTCGGCGATGGTAGCACCACCGTTTGGTTCTGCCGATACCCAACCTTCCCGGAACAGGGCTCCGCGTCAGCGGATGCCGCTGTCGACGGGGACATCGACCTCGACCTCGGCTCCAGGCTCGACGGAGACCTCGACGGGCCCAGCCGAGCGAGCCGGGTCGTCGTCAAGCACGACCTTCAGCGTGTAGTCCCCGCCCGCGACCCTCATCGAGAATCGGCCCTGCTCATCGGAGACGGCGGTCGCCGCCACGTCCCCATAGGAACCGACCGCCTTCACCTCGATCCCGGGGAGCGGCTGGTCCGGACATGGGCTCGCCTCGGTCTCGACCGGACACATCGGTCCGAGGAGCACCGTGCCGGCGATCGTGCCGAGCCCGCTGCCGTCCGACCCGGGCGCCGTCTCGCCACACGAGGCAAGGAGCAGGAGAAGGAGCGGGAGGGCAAGGAGCCGCCTCATGGCCATGGGACGCGCGGAACCCGGCCGGCGTTCCTCAGAGGTCGCGGTAGGCCTCCGGCCGGAGCAGCCCCACGTAGGGGAGGTTCCTGAAGTTCTCGGAGAAGTCCAAGCCGTAGCCGACCACGAACTCCGGCGGGATCTCGAAACCCACGTACTTCACGTCCAGGTGCACGCGTTGGATCCCCGTCTTCTTCAGCAGAGCGCATACCTCCAGGCTTGCGGGGCGGCGGCCGCGAAGGTTCTTGAGCAGGTAGTTGAGCGTCAGCCCCGAGTCCACGATGTCCTCGATCAGCAGGACGTCGCGCCCCTCGAGGTCGTGGTCGAGATCCTTGAGGATCCGCACGACGCCCGAGGTCTTCGTCGCGGCCCCGTAGGAGGCCACGGCCATGAAGTCGACCTCGAGCGGTAGCCGGATGTGACGCGAGAGGTCCGCCATCATCACGAAGGCGCCCTTCAGCACGCCGATCAGCAGGGGCTCGCAGCCCGCGTAATCACGCGTGATCTGCTCGCCCAGCTCCTTGAGCTTGTCCTGGATCTCACGCTCGGAGATCAGGACGCGCTCGATGTCCTTGTCGTGCTCGTCGGCCACGACGGACCGTTCGACGGCATCCTCGAGATCGGACAGTGCGACCCGGCCTTCCATCTCGCCCCCCTTCACACCCGGCTCTCGGGGGAAGTGCGAGAGAGCGAAAGGTACACCCGCTCCCGCCGAGCCTTCAATCCCGAGATCAGGTCCCGTCGGCGGCCCGGGCGACCCTCGGCCAGGTCCAGGACCGCATCGACGTCGGCGAGCGTTGCGGGCGAGCCGCTGCGGAAGATCGCGCGCTCCACCAGCCGGCGCGCGATCGGCGGAGGGACCGAGCGGAGGGCGGCCACCCGGAGACGGACCTCGTCCTGGCTCTCCTCCACGACGTCGTCCCAGCGCTCGAGCATCTGGCGCGCGAGCTCCTCGTCGTCCTCGAGCGCGCGGCGGGCGGTCCGGGCGAGCGGCTCGCGGACCCCTCGGCCCGTGGCCCGTTCGAGCGCCGGGATCGCCTCGAGCCGCAGCGCCCCACGCAGGAACCGGGGGTCCTCGTTCATCGGGTCCCGCCGCGGGCGCAGGCGCAGGGCTCGGCAGAACCCCTCGACCTCCTCGCGCGACACGTCAAGGAGCGGCCGCACGTAACGGCCCGTCTTCGGCCGGATCGCGCGCAGGCCGTCTCCCATCAGCGCCCACGCGAGCAGGGTTTCGGCCTGGTCGTCCTGCGTGTGCGCCGTCGCGATCGCCGAGGCGCCCATCTCACGCGCGACCTCCTCGGCGGCAGCGCTGCGCCGATCCCGCGCCCAGGCCTCGATGGATGAGCCACGAGCGGGAGCCTCGGACACCGCGCGGAGATGACAGGGCAGGTCGAGTCGCCGGGCGAGCCGCCGGACGTATGAGGCGTCTTCACCCGAACCCGGACGGAGCCGGTGGTCGAGGTGGAACACCGCGAGCCGCACACGGAACAACCGGCGCAGGTGCGCGAGCGAGTACAGGAGACAGACGGAGTCGGGCCCTCCGGAGCAGGCGACGAGGACCGTGCCGCCGGCCTCGAACATCTCGTGCACGCGGGCCGTCGCCGTGACCCGCTCGAGGACACGGGCGACGGCCGGCGGGCGGCGGGTCAGCGCTCGCCTATCCCCATCGGCGTCACGCCCCCACGACCCGGCTCACCCAGCGCGTCGGCTCGGCGACCTCCTCGCGGATCGGCAGGTAGGCCTCGTCCTGCCAGATCCGGTTGAAGCCGTCCATCCCCGCGAGCTCCACCGTCTTGCGCACGAACCGCTCACCCGCCGTGTACTGCTGCACCTTGGCGTCGAACCCGATCGCCTGCTGGAACGCCTTCTCGACGCCGCCGCGCGAGCGCCGACGCTGCTTCAGCGCGTTGCGCATCCGGTCCAGATCCTGCACGCGTCCGCGCGCGACCTCGTTCATCACGAAGGAGGCGTGGCCCTCGAGCAGGGTCATGAGCGACTGCATCCTGGCGAACATAGCCCTCTGCTCGTCCGTCATCAGGAGGAAGATCCCGTTCGTGCCGCGCCAGTCCGCGCCCGAACGGACCGCCTCGGCCGCGCGTCGGATCTGCGCCAGCATCTCCTTCGTGTCCACCTGGACCGTCTCAAGGTACCCGTCGATCAGCCGCTGGAGGTAGCCACGGAGCCAGGGCGTGCCTCCGAACTGAACACGGTGCGTGACCTCGTGGATCGCGACCCACATGCGGAAATCCCTAGGTGGGAGCGAGAACCGCTGTTCGACCTCGACGAGGTTGGGACCGACGAAGTACAGGAGGCCGTCATCATCTGGCGGCAGGAACGCGTCGTACTGGCCGAGCACCTTGCGCGAGACGTACCCCAGGAGCCCGCCGACCTGCGCGCCCAGCGCCTTGCGTCGGAGGTCGGAGCGCGAGGCGCCCTCGGGCACCAGGCGCTGCGCTAGCGGCTCGAGCAGGCGTTGCAGCCCACGCAGGTTGGCGCTAACCCACTCGCCGCGCGACATCACCCACGGGCGCGAGCGGAACCCACCATCCGCCGAGAGACCGGTGAAGTCGACGATCAGGCCCTCGGCCGTCGGGACGACCTCGGCCAGGTCCTCGCGCATGCGGGCTCGCTCGATCGCCGGGGTCGGTGGCCCAGAGCCGCCCACGCGCCGACCGGCGTCGGCCGCGGTGCCCCAGTCGACGAGCACGGCGGCGCGAGAGCCCATGGACCAGTCGATAGCGGCGGCCTCCATTACCGGGCGGGCGCTAGCCCTCGGCCTTCTTGCGGGCGGCGATCATCGCGGCGCGCCGAGCCTGACCCTCGGCGACGCGGCGGTCCGTGCCCTTGTCGAGCAGCTCGGCCAGGACGCGGTCGAACGTCTCCTGGTCGAGGCTGACCTCCTTGTGCTCGCCGGCGGCGGGAGCCGGGCTCGGCGCAGGGGCGGGTGTCTCGGCCGTGTCGGTCGCGGGTGGCGGCCCGCCGGGGGAGTCACCGACGGCGGCGTCCGTGCTCGTCGGCGTTGCGGCCGTCGGCGAGCCCCCGGCGGCTCCGCCGCCCGCTCCCGTTGCAGGCGGGGCCACCGCCGGTGCCGAGGCCGCTACCACCGCGGGAGCAGCCGCGAGGGCTGATGCGACGGTCGCCATCGCGACGGCGGGGGGTTCGACGACCAGGGGGGTGCCCGTCACGTTGACGGGGCGGCGGGTGTCTTTGCCGGGCTGGATGCGGGGGGGGCGGACGGTCTTGCGGGCGCCCTCCTCCGTCTGGAAGCGGGGGGCCAGGCGCATGTAGCCGAAGACGATCAGGAGAAGCAGGAGCGCGCCGAGGACGAAGAGGAGGAGGGCCGCGTTGTAGACCCAGCCGCCGTCGTTCAGCGTGGGTGAGGCGGTGGGGTTGACGATGACCTGGGGCAGGGCGGTACGGAGCACGGCGCGGATTCTAGCAACACGGGTCCCGGAACCCGCGAGCTGTGGGGCCGGGTTGGAGCCGGAGAGGGGATTTGAACCCCTGACCTACCACTTACGAGGCGGTTGCTCTGCCAGGCTGAGCTACTCCGGCGGACGGCCCGCAAGTCTACGGAGCCACGCCGGCTGGTGGCACCACCCGCACGGTGGTGGATACTCCGTTCCGCGCACCGCGCGTGGTCTGCGATGATGCGCCCGATATGGCCGGGAGCAACGGGAACGGGATCGCGCGCGTGATGGTCGGGACCGATCGGTCCCAGACGGCGGAGCGCGCCGTGCAGTGGGCGGCCGACTTCGCCCAGCGCTTCGGTGCCGAGCTGCACATCGTGCAGGTCGTCGTCCCCGCACATCCCACCGATACCGAGTACGGCGCGGCCGAGGTCACGCGCGCACGCGGCGCGGCCGACGAGCTGCAGCTCTACGCCACGGGCGTCGCCGGCGAGCGCGGGAAGGCGCACGTCGTGATCGACGACGACCCGGCTCTCGCGATCGTGCAGGCGAGCGAGGAGCACGAGATCGACGTCCTGGTCGTGGGCAACGCCGGCATGGCCGGGCGCAAGGAATTCTTGCTCGGCAACGTGCCGAACCGGATCAGCCACAACGCCCAGTGCACGGTGATCATCGTGAACACCACCGGCGACGGACAGGTGACGACGACGGTGGCGCGTCCCAGCGGGGTCGTGCGCTCGAGCCTCGTCGAGACCCAGACCGAGCCCCACCTGATCTCGCGAGGGACGAAGATCGCCTCGGTCTTCGCCAAGCACGGGATCCAGGACCTCCTCGGGCGCGGCGAGGAGGGCGCGGTGGGACGTCGGCGCCAGGCGAAGCACCTTCGTGCGGCGCTCGAGGAGCTGGGGCCCACTTTCGCCAAGCTCGGGCAGATCCTGTCGACCCGGCCGGACCTGCTACCGCCCGAGTTCATCGAGGAGCTCGCGACCCTCCAGGACAACGTCCCGCCGCTGACGGAGGAGCAGGTCGTCAAGGTCATGGAGCAGGAGCTCGGCGTCCCGTGGGAGGACGTGTTCGAGACGCTGGACCCCGAGCCGCTCGCCGCAGGGACGATCGCCGAGGTCCACCGCGCGACGCTCGCCGACCACACGAAGGTCGTCATCAAGGTCCAGCGTCCCGACGCTCGCGAGCAGATCGAACAGGACCTCGCGCTCCTGGAGGTCTTCTCCGAGAAGGTCTCCAACCGCCCCGGACTGAAGCAGGTCGTCGACATGGAGGCCGTGTTCGAGCACCTGTCCGAGTCGCTGCACCGAGAGCTCGACTTCCGGCAGGAGGCCGAGAACATCGCGCGGATGCGTGAGGTGGTGGCGGGCTTCTCGCGCCTCCGGGTACCTACGGTGCACGGCGACTACTCGACCTCGCGCCTTCTGGTGATGCAGGACATCGGCGGCGGCCCGGCGTCTTCGGCGCCGGAGGGCACGCCCAGGAAGGAGGCCGCCCGCCAGCTGCTGGAGTCCTTCTACAAGCAGATCCTGGTGGACGGGTTCTTCCACGCCGACCCGCACCCCGGCAACCTGATGTGGCAGCCGGAGGAAGAGTGCCTGTACTTCCTGGACCTCGGCATGGTCGGCGAGGTCGGGGCCGACATGCGCGAGCACATGATGCTGCTGCTCATGGCCTTCTGGCAGGAGGACGTCGGGTTCCTGACGGACGTGACGCTCATGCTCACCGGCGCGATCGACCGCAGCGACCTGGACGTGGACAAGTTCCAGGAGGAGATCGGGGCGCTCATGGCAAAGAACCGGGGCGTCTCGCTGAAGGAGATCCAGCTGGGGCCTGTCCTGCAGGAGATGACCGAGATCGCGATGCGCCACAACGTGCCCCTGCCGGCCTCGATGACGCTCACGGCGAAGGCCTTGGCGCAGATGCAGCTCGCCGCCGCGACGCTGGACCCGGAGCTGGACCCGTTCGACGTGGCCGGGAAGTTCCTGATGCGGACGGTGATCCGCGGCATGGGCGCCAAGCTCGATCCGACGTCGCTCTTCTATCAGACTCAGCGGTTCAAGGTCCGCTTCCAGAAGGTCGTCGAGGCGATAGAGCGCCTGATCGGCGCGCGGCCCGGTCAGAAGCTCGAGGTGAACTTCCGTGCCGTGACGCTCGAGACCACGATCCGCCGCGCCGGGCGGCGCCTCGCCCTATCGCTCACCGCCGGCGCCGCGATCTTGGCTACGGCGCTCACGGCGGTGTCCGAGCGCGCGGCTGGGTGGCTGCCGATCGCGTTCGGCGTCGCCGCGGGCGCGCTCACGCTCGCCCTGCTCTGGGACCTGATCCGCAAGCGCGGCTGACTACAGGTCGATCTCCCCACCGCGGGACTTCAAGGTCGTTGGGACCGGCTCGGTCGGGTCCTCGGTGGGCGGCTCGACCTCGCCCTTCTTGATCGACCGGAGGATCGCCTTCTCCAGGACGAACGCCATGATCCCCATCGCCACGCCGACCATCCACCGCTCGGTCCGGCGCCAGAAGGTCCTCGGACGGGTGCGCTCGACGGTCACGCCGACACCCTCCGACCGGTGAGCTCGGCGAGCGCGACGTACAGGACTCCGCCAGCGACGAGGGCCCACGCCCACGGGGTGTCGAACGCCCCGACCTCGTCTGACAGGGCCACCGCCGCGAGACCCAGCGCCGCGACCGAGGCCCCGACGAACCACCGCGCGAAGCGAGCGCCGGTCGCCGCGAACGCCGCCGCGATGCCCACCAGCGGGATCGTCGTCCCGGCCGCCGCCATCCCGCTGTAGTGATGGAACTCGGCATGGGGATCCACGGCCGGGACCCCGTTGCGCTGGAGCTCCGCCTGGGTGAGCGCCCACGCGATCCCCGGCACGACGGCCACCAGCGAGAGCACGACGAGCACGACGTTCGGGTTCCGGAACCGGAAGAGCTCCGGCCGGGAGGGATGCAGGATCCACAGCGCCACCAGCATGACGACCGGGATCAGCCAGCCGCCGTCGACCAGGTCGCCCGACACGGCCCCCGCGATCCCCCCGCCCACCGCGCCGGCCGCGACGACGTGGAACGCCGCGACGTTGCCCCCGGGGCGCCAGGCGCTCACGATGAGCAAGACCCCGATCAGGCCGCCGAACCCGATCAGCCCGTTCACGTTGTGCATCCGGTGGATCGCGTCGTCCTCGTTCACGAACGACGCGATCGCGAACGGGACCGAGAGCACAAGGACCGCGAGCCCGAACAGGGCCGCGAGGATCCGGTAGGCGAGCCGCCGCCCCGGACCGACCGTCCGCTGCACCACCTCCGGCACCGCCTGCATCGAACCTCCTCCTCTCAGGCCGACATCGCCGGCACGCGCCCACGGATCGTAGTCCCGGCCCCGGGGGCGCTCCGCACCTCGATCGTCCCGTCGAGCGCGCCGAGCCGATCCGCGATCCCCTGCAGGCCCGTGCCGTACCCCTTCGCCGAAGGATCGAACCCCCGACCGTCGTCGACGACCTCGAACACGAGGTGGTCGTCGACCTGGCCGAGCGAGACGGTAGCCCGTTCCGCCTCCGCGTACTTCGCGACGTTCTGCAGCGCCTCCAGGACGGAGAATGTAGACCGCGGCCTCGACGTCCTGGGGGTACCGGCCCACGCCGTCGGGCTCGACGGACACCGGGACCGGCGACCTGCGCGCCTGGGCCTCGAGCGCGGCGGCGAGCCCCTGGTCGGCGAGCAGCGGCGGGTAGATCCCGCGCGCGAGGTCGCGGAGGTCCTCCAGGGCGGCCTGCGTCTGGGTCTGCAGCTCCGACAGCATCCCCTCGGCCTTCGCGGAGTCCTCGCCACGAGGGCCTGCGCGAGCCGAAGCTTGACCGTCAGCGCGACGAGCTGCTGCTGGGCACCGTCGTGGATGTTGCGCTCGAGCTTGCGCCGCTC
>Ga0209751_10003731_pt1 | contig 14752 bp, 15 predicted proteins | sample RifCSP13_1_FD_184019 | JGI IMG/M metagenome (GOLD analysis project Ga0209751, IMG submission 184019) | Soil microbial communities from Rifle, Colorado - Rifle CSP2_sed 13_1 (SPAdes) (version 2) | ecosystem: Environmental > Terrestrial > Deep subsurface > Rock core/Sediment | place: Rifle... | reverse complement strand
CGGCTCCAACGCCGTCATCAAAGGCGAGGGGACGACCCAGAACGCCATCCCACCCACGCCGACCAGCACTACGGCGCCGATAACCAGCCCGGTCGCTTCGACGAACCCGAGCACGATGAGCCCTGCCCCGGCCGCTACCGCCGCGATGCGGAGGGTGCGAATGAACCCCAACCGTTCGGCCAATCGGGCCACGGGAAGCGCCAAAACGATCGCCACCATGTTGGGGATGGCGTTGGCGGCGCCCACCATTGAGTCGGAGAATCCGAGGTTCTCAAAAAGGAAGTTGAGGTACAGCCAGGTCACCGAGAAGGCGAAGCCCCACAGGAAAGCGGAAGCAAGGAATCGCCGGGAATCGGTGGTGAACGTGCGGAGCCTGGACAAAGTTTGCACGGCGCCAGATTGTAGGCTTTCTGACCCCTGGTCCGGCCGTACTGGTCCTAGACTCACCACCAGTCGATCGGAGGGGATGCGTGGGTTATGTGATTGCCGGTGTCGTGGTCGTCGTCCTGGTGGGGGCGGTCATCGGCATCTACAACGGGCTGGTCCGGTTGCGCAACCGGGCGGACAATGCCTGGGCACAGGTCGATGTCCAGCTGAAACGGCGCTACGACCTGATTCCGAATCTGGTCGAAACCGTCAAGGGTTATGCCGGTCATGAGAAGTCCACCTTTGAGCGAGTCGTCGAGGCGAGGAACCGGGCGGTGGCGGCGGGGACGGTTGAGGAACAGGCCCAGGCCGAGAACGTCCTCACGGGTGCCCTGCGGCAACTCTTCGCGCTTGCCGAGTCGTATCCGGACCTGAAAGCAAGCCAGAACTTCTCCGAGTTGCAGGCGCAGCTGGCCGAGACGGAGAACAAGATCGCGGTGTCCAGACAGATCTACAACGACTCCGTGCTGACGTTCAACAACCGGGTGCAGACGGTGCCGTCCAACATGGTCGCCGCAATGACCGGTTTCACGGTCAAGCCTTTCTTCGAGGCTCCCGACGAGGCGGAAGAGACGCCGGAGGTACGCTTCTGAGGAGGATCGGGCGGCTTCGATCATTCGGCCTCGTCACCCTTCTGGCGGTGCTGTTCTCGCTGCTGGCTGCCGTGCCGGCCGCCGCCAAGTCGTTCAATCTCACCAACACGGACGTCGAGATCGTCGTCGAGCCGGATGGGTCGGTTTCGGTCGTCGAGCACATCACCTACGACTTCGATGATCTGTTCACGGGAGCCTGGCGCGACATCCCGTTGCGAGCCGGGGAGGAGGTGGTCGACGTCCAGGTGGGCGAGGAGGGTTTCGCCTATCGACCCGGTGCTGCAACGGAACTCGGCTCGCAAGGCGATCCGGGGACCTTCGGGGTTGAACAACGGGCCGGGTTCGTCCGGGTCGTGTGGCACTACGACGCCTTTGTAGAAGCCCGCACCTTTACCATCAGTTACAGGATGCTGGGACTGGCCGTCGCATACGACGACGTGGTGGACGTCAATCTGAAAGTGTGGGGCGATCAGTGGGACCAGCCGCTCGGACACCTCTTTGCCACGATGGATCTGCCCGGGGACCAGGCTCCGGCCGACGTGCGAGTGTGGGGTCACCCTCGCTGGGTCAACGGAGCGACCTCGCTGGGGGCAGATGGCGTCTCTCCGAGTCTGACGGCCGAAGGCATTCCGGCCGGCCAATGGGTTGAGCTGCGGGTGGTGTTCCCTCGCTCCGACCTGCCGTCGACTGAAGGGGCGAGCGTCATCTCCGGGAACGGTCTGGGTGAGATTCTCGCCTACGAAGAAGCGCAGGGCGATCAGGCTGCTACCGATCGAACCCTTCTCATCTTCCTGGTGGCAACGCTCGGCCTTTTGGCCTTCTTGCCGGCCACGCTGGCCGCGGCGATCATCTACCGCCGTCACGGGCGCGAGCCGGATGTCGCCTACGACCGGGAATACGAACAGGAGCCACCTTCCAAGCATCCCCCCGCCGTGATCGGAGGTCTGCTGCGGCAAGGCCCGGTCGGTACCGAAGACTTCGTCGCCACGATGTTCGATTTGATCCGCCGCGGTGCCCTCAGCGCCCAGCCGGCGACGGTCGAGAAGAAGACATGGATGGGGCTCCGTCGTGAGGACATCTCCGATCTGGAGATCGGACTCGCCGACGTCGCCCTCGCCGGCGGTGCGGTTGAGAAGCCGGTGATGGACATCCTGAAGAGGGTGCTTTCGGACGGCCCTCTCCCACTGACCGAGTTCCGGCACGAGATACGTGACGCCGCGACTGCCAACGCCGAAAGCTACGACAAGTTCGAGAGTGAAGCCGGCAAAGAGCTGGTACGGCTCGGCCTGTTGGATCGGAGCGGCGCCAAGCCGCTCGCTTGGGCCATCGGCATCCTCATCGTCATCTTCGCGGTTGTGTATCCCTTCTGGGCCGCCGTGGCCGGATCACGGTGGGCGCCGTTCCTGGTACCCAGTTTGATCGTCGCTTTCGTCATCAACATCGCCATCGTGGCCGTATTCGGATTCCGCCGGACGGGTTGGGTGAAGCGCACCGTTCAGGGTGCTTTGCTGGCGGTGCGCTGGCAGGCTTTCAAACGATATCTCCAGGATTTCAGCCGTCTGCATGAGGCACCCCCGATCGCCCTTGACCTTTGGGATGAGTATCTCGTTTATGCCATCACCCTGGGAGTGGCCGACGACGTATTGGAGGCCGCCCGGATCCACGCCCCGGAGGAACTTGCCCAGACGAGTCACATCTACTGGTACGGCAATCACGGGTTTTCCGGCGGCCACTCGACCAACGCCCTGGCCGGGTTGCAGTCGGCTCTGAGTGGTGCCTTCGCCCCGCCGAGCTCATCGGGCGGCGGAGGCGGCTTCAGCGGTGGCGGCGGAGGGGGCGGCGGAGGAGGCGGCGGTGGAGCCTGGTGAGGCCTGCTCACACGTCGGGCGGAGCAGCGTCTGGAGGGACTGCCGCACTCTCGCCCGGGATCATCGAGGTTCCTCCTAGACGGCGCCGGGGGATGGTCGGTGGTGCAACGGGATTAGCCCGATCCCAGAAGGCGTACACCAAGCCGCCGGCCAGCATCCAACCGGCGGCCGCCAGGAACATCGATGAGTAGCTGCCGAAACGGATGATGGTGCCGAATGCCGGGCCGCCCAGCAGGGCACCCACATCGAATAACCCAGTGAAGATCGCCATCGCCGATCCCCGGTCCGCATCGGCAGCCCTCGACACCACCATGCCCATGACGATCGGGAACGCATAGCCGTGTCCGGCGCCACACAAGACACCGGCCACGGTCACCGCTCCGTTACCGGAGGCGGAGGCGAGGACCATGAACCCCAACACCATCGAACCGAGGGCGGGGTAGAGGACACGTTTTGGCCCGACCCGATCGGGAAACCAGGCGCCGAACAGCCTGAGCCCTATGGCGGTTGCGGCGTACGCCGAGAAGAACAGGCCGACCGACCCGATGCCGGTGTCGATGACGAAGGTCTTGAGAAACGTGAAGTACGCCGTGAGTGCCAGGGAAAACACCAGCGTGACCCACCAGAGTGGCAAGAGGTTCCGCTGCGTTACCGACGCGAAAAACCGTTGGGGCCGTTCACCGGGCCCTCCGGTTAGGTGCGATTCGGGAAGGGGGAGCGACAGGAGCAGCGCCAGGATCCCGAAACCGAGCACTACGACGAAGAAGACGTGGAAGTCCCACCGTGCCAGCACGACGTCGCCGAGCACCCCTCCGATGGCAATCGGCAACATCCCGGAGATCCCGAACAGAGCGATCCCTTCGGTGCGTCGCGAGGCCGGAACCTGGTCGGCGCCGTAGGTGAATAGAGCCGTGAAGAGCAGCGCCTCGGCGAACCCATGGGTGATACGAACGGCGTACAGCCAGACTCCCAAGTGGTCGACGGTCAGGTAGAGCGCCAGGACTCCAACGTTCAAGAGATTTCCGAGCCGGATCACAGGTCGCCGCCCCCGCTCGTCCATGGCTCGACCAACCGAAGGCCGGACGGCTATCGATGCCACCGCGGTGAGTCCAACGATCAGTCCGATCTCGACCTCGCCGGCGCCCATACTCAAGAGGAAGCCCGGGAAGTGGAGGAACATCGTGAATGCCATACCCTGGACGAGATTGGCAAGCCAGGCCAGCACGAAGGGACGGGTCAGGAGGCGATCGGTCACGGATGCAGGTTAGATACCTCTCCGCTCGGCCACCGGTCGCTTGCGCTCCCACCCTCTCCGCGCCGCCGCCTTGGGCGGCTGCTTGCCTCTCCCGCTAGCGGGAGAGGCAAGGCACGCCGGCGTCTTGTTTCCCCCTCCCGCCGGCGGGAGGGGGTTAGGGGGAGGGTGGGAGCTTCAGGTATCTGTCTGCGACGTTATGGCGGTACGGTAAACGAGTCATGAGTCACGAGAAACGAGGAACGCTTTGATGGAATATCAGTTGCGAATCTACGAAATGAAGGATGGGCAGATGGACGCGTTCCTCGGCATCTTTCCTTCGGTTGTCGAGGCGCGCCGCGCGGTTGGCTTCAACGTCATCGGGGCTTGGGTGATCCCGCAAGACAACCAGTTCATCTGGATCGTCGGGGCCGAGAATGGGATCGAGGCCACCTTCGAGAAGTACTACGCCTCGGAACTGCGCCGGGCGATCGAACCCGAACCGGCCAAGCTGCTGCAAACCATCGAAACGCGCACCATGGTGGCCGTCCCCATCTGAAGACGTAGTAGCCGAGATTCGGGTTTGATGCGGCACACCTAGTATGCCCTCAGAGACGTCAGGAAGGCTCTAGATGCTGGCTGTTGCGGTGTTGGTGTCCGGTTCAGGTTCCAACCTCCAGGCCCTCCTCGACGCCTCGGCCGGAGATCCCGGATTCGGCTCCCGGATCGTGGTAGTGATCTCCGACCGGCCCGGCGTCTCAGCCCTGGAGCGTGCCACCCGGGCGGGTGTGCCGGCCGAGGTTGTCCGTTGGGTCGAGTTCGGCGATCGTGAGTCCTTCTCGGCCGCCATCTGCGACACAGCCGAACGCTACGGGGCAGAGGCGCTGATTCTGGCCGGGTTCATGCGCATTCTCTCCCCGACGGCTATCGACCGCTACCCCAACCGGATCATCAACATCCATCCCGCCCTGCTGCCCGCCTTCCCGGGCGCGCACGCCGTGCCGGCCGCCCTGGCCCACGGGGTGAAGGTGAGCGGGGTCAGCGTGCATTTCGTCGACGATGAGGTCGACCACGGACCGATCATCGCTCAGCGAGCCGTTCCGGTGCAGGCCGACGACTCCGAAGAGACACTCCACGCCCGCATCCGGAAGGAGGAGCACCTGCTGCTCCCGCAGGTTGTCAAAGCGTTCGCGGCGGGGCGCCTGCGAGTCGATGGCCGCCGGGTGATCTGGGAGGAGTCGTGACCCGCGTACCGATCAGCCGGGCTTTGATCTCCGTCTCCGACAAGACCGGCCTCATCCCGTTGGCCCGCAGTCTGGTCGCGGCGGGTACCGAGATTGTTTCATCGGGCGGTACGGCCCGCGCTCTCCAGGAAGCCGGCGTTGAAGTGACGGGAGTTGCCGACGTCACCGGTTCTCCTGAGATCCTCGGAGGACGGGTCAAGACCCTCCACCCCAAGATTCACGGTGGGATCCTGGCCGACCCGTCCCAGAAGGATCACAGGGAAGATCTCGAGCGTCACGGCCTCATACCCTTTCAGCTGGTGGTTGTCAACCTCTATCCGTTTGAGGCAACCGTGGCGCTCGACGATGTCACCGACCGTCAGGCGATCGAGAACATTGACATCGGTGGGCCGGCCATGATTCGGGCGGCGGCCAAGAACCATGCTCATGTGGGCGTGGTCACGTCACCCGATCAATACGACGAAGTCATCGCGGCGGTTGAAGAGGGTGGCCTGGACGACGAGTTACGAAGGGAGTTAGCCCGGGCTGCCTTCTATCGCACCGCCGCCTACGACGCTGCCATCCTCCGGTGGCTGGAGCCGGACGAACTGCCCGCCCGACTGGTTCTACCTCTGGAGAGAAGGCACATCCTCCGATACGGTGAGAATCCCCACCAGACCGCAGCCGCCTACCGCCAGGTGGGAGAGGACGGGTGGTGGACGTCGGCCGTCCAGTTGCAGGGCAAGGAAATGTCTTTCAACAACTACGTCGATACGGAAGCGGCCTGGCGTCTGGCGTGGGAGTTCGGGGAACCGGCCGCCGTCGTCGTCAAGCACACCAATGCCAGCGGGGTTGCCGTGGCGGACTCGCTGGTTGAGGCTTTCGGGGCGGCCTGGGAATGCGACCCACTCTCTGCCTTTGGGAGCGTGGTGTCCTTGAACCGGCCACTCGACGCTCCTACCGCCGAGGCAATCGGGGAGGTCTTCATCGAAGTGGTCATTGCCCCTGAGGTGACGCCGGTGGCGGTCGAGGCGCTGGCCGGCAAGAAGAACCTGCGGGTTCTCCAAGCCCCGGCCCCTCATCCCGGCGGGATCGACCTGCGCAGATTGGACGGCGGGTTCTTGGCGCAGACCAGGGACGGCATCGGTGAAGGGCCCGACGACTGGCAGGTGATGACGTCGCGACGGCCGACCGCGGCCGAGTGGTCGGACCTCGAACTTGCCTGGGTGGTAGCCGCCCACACCAAATCGAATGCCGTGATCATCGCCCGGGATGGGGCTGCCGTTGGTGTGGGGGCCGGAGATCAGAGCAGGGTGGGAGCTGCCGAACGGGCCGTTGTACGCGCCGGAGACCGGGCGGTGGGAGCGGCGGCCGCCAGCGACGCCTTTTTTCCCTTCCGGGATGGCATCGACACGTTGGCCGACGCCGGGGTGCGGGCAGTTGTTGAACCCGGCGGGTCCAAACGGGACGAAGAAGTGATCGTGGCCGCCGAGCAGCAAGGGATCGCCCTGGTGTTCACCGGCAGGAGGCATTTCCGACATTGAGCGCGCAGATACTGGACGGCAAAGCGGTGGCGGCCGCCGTGCGCGATGAGGTGACTGAAAGGGTCGCGGCGCTGGCCAAGAAGGGAAAAGTGCCCGGTCTGGCTACCGTTTTGGTCGGTGACGACCCGGCGTCGCATGTGTATGTGCGGAGCAAAGGGCGGCTCGCCGAGAAGGTGGGCATCAATTCTCTGCATCACGAACTCGACGTCGGGGTGACCCAGGGTGAGTTGGAGTCCCTCGTGCTTCGCCTCAATGCCGACCCCGCTGTTGACGGGATCCTGGTGCAACTTCCTCTGCCGGGGGGCCTCGACGACAAGCGAGTGACGTCACTCATCGACCCGAGCAAGGACGCCGACGGTCTTCATCCGTACAACCTCGGCTTACTGGCCCTGGAACGGGCAGTGCTCATTCCCTGCACCCCGCAAGGCGTCATGCGGATTCTCTCTCACTACGGGATCAAGACGGCCGGTAAGAGAGCTGTGATCGTCGGTCGCTCGTTTCTGGTCGGCAGGCCGCTGTCCATGCTGTTGGCCGCCAAAGGCACCGACGCCACAGTCACGGCAGCGCACTCGCGGACACCCGACATCGCCGCCGTCGCCCGTGAGGCGGACATTCTGGTGGCGGCGGTCGGCGTCCCCGGCTTGATCGGTCGAGACGCCGTGAAACCCGGTGCCACCGTCATCGATGTCGGCATCAACCGAACCGACCAAGGGCTGGTCGGGGATGTTGTATTCGATGAGGTGCGGGAAGTGGCAGGGGCCATCACCCCGGTGCCGGGCGGGGTTGGTCCGATGACGGTGGCGATGCTGATGCGCAACACAGTGGCGGCCGCCGAGCGCAGCATGGGATAATCGATAAACGAACACAGAGAAGGAGTTCTAATGGCATTGCCTATCACGATGGGTCCCGATGGTCTGCTGGTACCCGACGAACCCATCATTCCGTTCATCGAAGGTGACGGTATCGGACCCGACATATGGCGGGCCGCCCAACTCGTGTTCGACGCGGCGGTAGCCAAGGCGTTCGGTGGCAGCCGCAAGGTCGGCTGGACGGAAGTGCTGGCCGGGCAGAAGGCCTTCGACGATACCGGCGAATGGCTTCCTGCGGATACGGTCGACGCCTTCCGTACCTATCTCGTCGGCATCAAAGGTCCATTGACCACACCGGTTGGTGGCGGCATCCGGAGCCTCAACGTAGCGTTGCGGCAGACGCTGGATCTGTACGTCTGCTTGCGGCCGATACGCTGGTTCAAGGGAGTGCCTTCTCCGGTGAGGCATCCCGAGTTGATCGACATGGTGATCTTTCGGGAAAACACCGAGGACGTCTATGCCGGCAAAGAGGTCGAAGCCGGCACCGATGACGCCAAGAAGCTGCTCGAGTTCCTCCACGATACCTACGGATGGGACATCCCCCCGGACAGCGGCCTCGGCATCAAGCCTATTTCCGAGACGGGGTCCAAGCGTCTGATCCGGGCGGCGCTTCGCTATGCGCTCGCCAACGAGCGTGACTCACTGACCCTGGTCCACAAGGGCAACATCATGAAATTCACCGAGGGAGCTTTTCGCAATTGGGGTTATGAGCTCGTCAAAGAGGAGTTCTCGGACGTTGCGGTCAGCTGGGTCGACTCAGGTGGCGATCCGGGCGACAGGCTGCTGGTCAAAGATGTCATCGCCGATGCGTTCCTCCAGCAGATCCTGACCCGACCGGCCGAATACGACGTGATCGCCACCATGAACCTGAACGGTGACTTCATCTCCGACGCACTCGCTGCGCAGGTCGGCGGTATTGGCATCGCCCCGGGCGGAAACATCAACTACGACACCGGTCACGCGGTTTTCGAAGCAACCCACGGGACCGCCCCGAAGTACGCCGGGATGGACAAGGTGAACCCGGGGTCGATGATCCTCTCGGGCGAGTTGATGTTCCGGTATCTCGGATGGAAAGAGGTGGCGGATCTGATTGTGGCCGGTATCGAGTCAGCCATTGAGGACAAGATCGTCACCTACGACTTCGCCCGGTTGATGGAGGGGGCGACCGAAGTGAAGACCTCCGAGTTTGCGGCGGCGATCGTCGAGAGGATGTGAGGCGGCGGGCGCCGTCCACACCATCTGCCACGGAGACAAGGCAGGCGGCATGACGGACCACGAGGCTGCACCGCACGGAATCGGGGTCATCGGTGATGTCGTCATCGATGTTGCAGACCTCGAACGAGGTGGCAGGTTCTGGTCGCGCATCCTCGGAGTTGAGATCGTTGTCCGCCATCACCAGTTCTGGTGGTTGGGCAAGCAACACGAAGGTGCCCCCAACATCGTGCTGCAGCGCTCCGAAGAAGAAAAGATCACCAAGAACCGGGCTCATCTCGACATTCGGGTCGGAGACCTCGAGACGGCGCTGGCCCGCGTCGAGGAGCTGGGCGGTGTCCGGTTGCGTCACGTGGTTGAACCCGAGTATTCGTTGTGGGTGGTCGCCGACCCGGACGGGAACGAATTCTGCCTCATTCCGACCGACGAACCTTCCTGATGCCGGCATGACCGGAAACTGCGATCTCGATCATGTCGCTCTGGCGGTGCGAGACGCTGCCCCGCCCATGGGCACACTGATCGCCGAGCTGGGGGGCACCCTCGTATCCGGCGGGGATGCGGCCGGATTCCGGGCCATGCAGATCAGGCTGGGCGATCTGACCAAGGGCATGACGGTTGAGCTGCTGGAACCGTGGAACCTGGAACGAAGCGACTTTCTGGTGAGATTCCTCGATCGGCGGGGGGAGGGCCCTCATCATCTCACCTTCAAGGTGCCCGACCTGGCCGTCGAGCTGGAGCGGCTCGAAGGAATCGGGCTGCGTCCGATCGGAGTCGACCTGTCCAATCCGATGTGGCGGGAAGCCTTCCTTCACCCGCGGGATTCTCACGGAACGGTCATTCAGATCGCACAATCCGAAGTCTGGCGCATCGAGCTGGCCTGGGAGTCCGCACGGGCCGGCGGACCGGTTGGCCGACCATGGTGGCCCACCCCACCCCTTCGGGGAGCGGCGGAGGCGGTGCTCGAAAGGGTGGTCATGCAGTCCCGGGCGGTTCGGCTCACGGCGGGATTCTTCATTGAAGTGCTGGGGGCAGAGGTAGACGCCCATGACGGTGATGTGGTCGAGCTGTCATGGCCGGGGGGTGGCCGGGTCACGATCGAAGAGGGACCGGGCCAGGGGATTGTCCGGCTCGAGATGAGCGGAAGCGAACACCTGGATCGCATCGTCGCCGGCACGCGGATCGTTGGTGGCTAACAGTACGCAGTTGGCCGCCGGCCGCTGGTTACCACAGCACCACGTAAGTCAGGATCGGGTCGGCGGCCTGGAAGCCGGTGGCATCTCGGAAGTCCCACAGCTCCACCCAGAGGTTGACGCCGTCGGTCCTGGTGAACAACCCGGCGTAGCGGGGGAGCCGGGCGTCCTCGGTGCGGGCGAGCACTCCGCTCAACCGCCGCTCCAGCAGTCGTTGCTGAATCTCGACCGCTAGTTGCTGATGCGGAGCCACGTCGTCCGGAAGGTTGAAATAGAGGGGTTCGACGTGATCGAACCTGAGGGCCATGCCGGTCAGGGCGGCTTCGTCGTAGAGCGGATCCGTCGAGATAACCTCGCGCGATCCGGCCGGTGCCCACGGCTTTCCCCTTGCCAGGGCGGTGGCACCGGTTCCCAACCATTGCTCCACCCAGCGGGTGTGCGAGGGCGGGATCCAGTTGGATCGTCCCAGCACAACCATCGAGACCGCCTCAGCCATGTCTTCTCCCGCCCCGGTTCTTGCGTAGTCGCTCGACGCACCGATCGACGAGGGCAGGAACCACGACGCTTCCAGGGGGTCTTCGTTCTGGTCGATCCATCCGATGGCGGCTGCAAACGAGCGCACCAGCGCCGAACCGGCGGCCGGGTCCACCTGGTCGACCTGGCCCAAGAGGGCCGCTTCGACGTACCCGTCTTCGAGGGATCGATACTGGGCCACATGGGCGAGTTCGTGGAGGAGAGCCCGGGTCAGTTCCATCCGGGTGGTGGAATCGCCGTTGGGAACGAACGTCCTGTCGACGAGATAGATGTCGGGACCTTTCGTGAACGCCACGGCCTTGCCGATCGCCTCGCCGCCGCCCACCGATCCGATCCGGATCAGATTCCGGGGCAGAGCAAGCTCTGCAAGAGCCGCCGGGACCTCATCGAGCGCCCCGGCGATCAGCTCGAGCTCGGCCGGGTCGGCGGAATCGGTCGCTCCCAATAAGGTCACGCCACCGACCGCCCGTTTCCAGGAGGTGTCTTCGAAGGGTGGCGACCCGAGCCGGGCCAACAGGTCCGGGTCGTTCAAGTCGATGTCCGGTGGGGCATTGGTCGACGAGGCGGTCGTTTCTGAACCCGTGGGGGCTGTTCCGGATGGCGCGACGAAGCCGCACGCCGGCAGCATGAGGGCGAGAATCAACGAGAAGAGGACGAGGGTACGTCGCACTGGTCCTTGATAGCAGGACTGCGGGTCAATCTGGTTTTGGGCCCCGGTGGCGGCGCTAGCCTTGAGGCACTGAACCGACCAGCCAAGGAGTGTGCGCATGAGCAAGGTCACGGTCGTAGGTGCGGGAAAGTATGGTTCCACGACTGCTCAGCGGTTGGCAGCTATGGACATCGTCGACGAGGTGGTGTTGACCGATATTGTCGAAGGTCTCCCCCAGGGACTGGCTCTCGACATGAATCAGTCCCGTCCGGTAGAGAAATACCGGACGCTGGTGGTGGGAACCAACGACTACGCCGACACAGCCGGAAGCGACGTGGTGGTCATCACCGCCGGATTGCCGAGAAAGCCGGGCATGAGCCGGATGGATCTACTCGAAGTGAACGCCAAGATCGTCAAGGACGTCACCGAACAGGTCATCAAGTATTCGCCGGAAGCGACGCTGGTGGTTGTGACCAATCCTCTCGATCACATGACCACACTGGCCGCCGAAGTCTCCGGGTTGCCACACCACAAGGTGCTGGGGCAGGCCGGCATCCTGGACAGCTCCCGGCTGGCCCATTTCCTGTCCGAGGCCACCGGAGTGGACATTTTCGAGATCGATGCCCTCACGCTGGGCAGTCACGGCCCGACCATGGTCCCGGTCCCGTCACAATGCACGGTGGCCGGCAAACCGCTGACCGACTACCTGAGTGACGAAGAAATCGAGGGAATCCTGGATCGGACCCGGAAGGGGGGAGCGGAGATCGTGGCCTTGCTCAAAACGGGCAGCGCCTACTACGCCCCGTCTTCGGCTGCGGCCCGGATGGTGGCGGCGATCATCAACGACGAGAAGGCCACGATGCCGGTGTGCGCCTGGGTTTCGGGTGAGTACGGCATCAGCGACGTGTACCTCGGGGTACCGGCCAAGCTCGGCAAGAACGGCGTCGAGGAAGTCATCGAGCTGGACCTGACCGACAGTGAGCTGGCTTCTCTAGCCGAAGCCGCCGCCTCGGTCAAAGAGAGCGTCGACGAACTGCACCAGCTCGAGTTGTGAGGACGTCCTGCGGCTCGCCCTCATCCGAGACGCAGGGCTTGATTGTTACCGGCACGCCGGGAGCGTATAGTTACACCTGTGTAGTTATCCCGACTGAGGAGGACCCGGCTGTGAACAAGGGCGAATTGATCGATCAGGTGGCGGCGGAGGCCGGTATCACCAAGGTGGCTGCGAAGGCTGCCGTCGACACCGTCTTCGATTCGATCACCAAAGCGATGAAGAAGGGCGACCGAGCTCAGATCATTGGTTTTGGTACGTTTGAGTCCAAGAAGCGGCAGGGACGCAAGGGCATCAACCCGGCAACGGGTGAGGCGATTCGCATCAAGACCCAGTTCGTGCCGAAGTTCTCGGCAGGCAAGGGGCTGAAGGATGAAGTCGCCAAGCGTAAGAAGTGACCGGAATCACAAAAGAGGGGCGGCCCCGGGTGGGGTCGCCCATTCTGTCGTGATCGTCTAGTTCTTTTTGGGGGTTGAATCTCGTGAGATGTGACGAGTTTCCGCGCAGGCTCCGAGGCGTCCGTTCGGGCCTGCCCCCTTCCCGCTAGTACTCGACGTCGATACCGGCGACAGCCGTTGCCCAGTGGCCGAGCGCCGACTGCTGGGTCATCAACTTGGCGAGGTTGCCGTTGACCTTGATCTTGCCGGTCATGAAGGCCATCTGGGTGTTCAGCTCGCCGCTGAAGATGGCGCTGGCGGTCTCGTAGTTGCTGGAGATGGTGACGTCGGCGTTCTCCAGTTCACCCATCGCCTGGATCGGATCACCACCAGATGCATCCATGTAGAACTTGACTTCCCCTTCGGGAGCATCGCCGACCACGAACTGCAGGCTCATGTCGGCAGACGCCTTGAATTGCTCGTGGGCCTGCAGTGCTTCCGTTACCTCTGCGGCCCAATCCTCGGAGAGGAACTTGACTGCCATCGAATGGCTCCTTCTTTCGACACCGCGTCGTATTGACGCAGCCAGGGTAGCAGTGGTTGGTTTGGCCCCGGTGGGCCGAACCCAGGCTTGAAGTTTGAAGTATGAAGTTTCGGGCCCTGCACCTCTCGGGGGAGCCACGGCCACGGTCTTGAGTGGCGGGTCACGCCAACCAACCTCAACTGCGGCCTACGAACCACCAACCACCAACTACGAAACTGTGACCATCAAAGTACCCCTGCCTCCCTCAACACCGTCTCGATGTTCTTCCGCTCTTTCGCAGGTAATGGTTGGAGCGGTTGTCGCGGGTATCCGGGTCGGAGTCCGGTCAGCTCGGCCGCCGCTTTGACCCCCGGGACGCGGCGAGCTTCAACGGCGGTTGAAAGGCGGGACAGTTGGGACTGGAGTCGGGCGGCCGACCGTGGGGACCGCCGGGCGGCGGCTACCACCGCGCCGGCCAGCTCCGGCAGGTAGTTCGAGCTGGCCGTAATGGCGCCGTGTGCGCCGACCGTGATGCACAGGGTCATCGCTCTGGATGAGCCGGTCATCAGTAGCAAATCGCCGGCAGTGTCTTCGACGAGACGGGCCATGGCCAGCGGATCGCCGCCCGAGTCTTTCATGCCGGCAATGTTGGCGTGCCGGGAAAGCTCGATGGCCGACTCGACCGGGAGCGTATAGCCGGTCACCGCAGGCACGGAATAAACAAACACGGGAACCGGCGATGCATCAGCCACGTCTTTGAAGAATCCGACAACGGCCGGGTGGTTTCCCCGAACCAGGGTCGTGGGCGTCAACACCAGGACGGCGTCGGCTCCGGCGACCGCCGCTTCCTCGGCCTGGGCCAGGGCCGCCCTCAGCGACTCGGCGGTTATTCCGGCCAGCAGGAAGGGGTGGCTGCCCAGTTCCTGCCGTGCGGCGGCTACCAGCGCTCCACGCTCGCCGCGATCGAGATAGGGTCCCTCTCCGGTCGACCCGCCAATGAGGAATCCACTGATGCCTCGCGCCGTGAGCTCCCGGAGGTTGTACCGGTGGGCGTCGAGATCGAGCGCCCCGGATCTGGTGAAGGGCGTGACAAGGGCGGGCAGCAGATGAGGTGGGGGTCGCATATCGACGAATCTAACCGGATATCCCCACGGCGCGGCATCCTCGGGATGCATCGACCGCCGGCATCATCGGATCCGTCCGAAACACCGGACGCGGCCCGGTTACCTACTTGAGGAGGTGCACCGGGTTGCCGATGATGTACGCCTTCCAGGTTGTGGTGTCGTTGACGTTGTTGGAGTAGTCGTAATTGAGTTTCCACCAACAGTCGGCGCCACAGGCATAGCTACTGAGGGTCATCTCCAACTTGATCCAGTCGCCGTTGTAGTCGTTCACTCCGCCGTTGTTGTTGGCGAAGAAACGGCAGGGGGTGAGGGTGGTTGGGCTCGACCACGAGGCGGCT